>ERZ795044.2092-NODE-2092-length-17550-cov-12.110489_pt1 | contig 17550 bp, 6 predicted proteins | sample MGYA00375128_ERZ795044 | MGnify/ENA primary metagenome ERZ795044 (study PRJEB30173, sample SAMN05720213) | anaerobic digester metagenome | isolation source: active sludge of municipal wastewater-treating anaerobic digesters | place: USA | collected 2014-12-22 ... | reverse complement strand
ACGGTGGCCCGCACCGTCACGGTGACGATCACCGGCACGAACGACACGCCGGTGGCCCTTGCCGACAGCGGCGCAATCCGTGAAGGTGACACGCTCGGCCGTGCTGCCGGGCAAGGCGTGCTGGCGAACGACAGCGATGTCGACGCCAGCGATACGCTCCGGGTCGGGGCCGTCGCGGCTGGCGCGGCAAGCCCGTCTGCCGATGGCGTCGGCCGGGCACTGACCGGTATCTACGGAACCCTGACCCTCGCGGGAGACGGCAGCTACGTTTACCGGGCCGATACGGCCGCAGGCCAGGCGCTTCACGAAGGTGAATCGGCGACCGAGGTGTTCTCCTACTCGGTCATTGACGAGCATGGCGGCGTGACCACGAGCAGCCTGACGCTGATTCTGACGGGGACTGCCGATCAGCCGGTGATCAGCGGCGACAATAGCGGCGCCGTCAAGGTCGGCCGCAATCTGGCGAGCAGCGGGCAACTCACCGCACGGGATGCCGATGCCGGCGAATCCGGCTTCAAGGCCGAAAGCCTCGCCGGTCTTTACGGCAGCCTGGTCATCGACCTTGCCGGCCAATGGACTTACACCGCCGATCCGGCCTTGATCCCGAGCGGTTTCTCGGCCCCCGAGCGCATTGTGGTCAGCACGCTCGACGGTACGCCAGTGGCGATCACCGTCAGTATCAACGGCCCCGATGCGATTCTTGTCGCCGCCGTGTCGCCGATGGCGTCCGGGTCGGTGTTCGGCAGCTCGGTGCCGACGCTTGTCGGTAGCGGGGGCATTCAGGAGCCGCAAGCGGGTGGCAACGTGAGCATGACGATGGACAGCGGGCCTGCTGCTGCCACAGCAACGGGGGCGCCGCGAACCAGCGGCGTACCGACGGCGGCATCTGTTCCGGTCGGGATCGCCGGCACCCCGCTGGGCGTGCTGAACGGAACGACGGACAATCCTGCAGCTTTGGTTGGTGTGAGCGCGGCCAGCCTGTCCGGTAGTTCCGGTTCTGCGGCCAGTCAGCCTCGTGGCGTGCTGGGCAGTAGCGACCAAGGACGGGGTGCCGATTTGGGCCTGGGCGTTTCGCCAACCGTCCTGCGCTCGCCGGTGGTTATCCCGCAGACCAGAGGGCCGCAGATATTCCACGTCGGTGTCGCCCTCGGCGAATCGTCGATGGTGCAGAGCATCCGCCTCGCCAGCAGCCTGATCACGGTGCCCGTCGAGATGGACCGCCAGGACAGCAGCGCCATCATGGCGACAGAATCCGTAACGACGCCGACTTTGCCGCCGTCGCCCGACACCGGCGTGCCGGAAGGCGCTGCCATACCGGAGTCGGGGACTACCGTTACGCCGCTTCCCGCTGTACTCCCGGTCCTGCCGCTGGATCTTCTTCCGGTGGCGGAAGACGCTACGGCCGCCTTGCCCGACAGCTCGCCGGCCTTGCCCGAGGCCGAGGCAGGAATCGATTCCTCAACAACCCTGGCGGTACTCGCCGGCTCCGTGGTCGGTGCCCAGCGCATCCAGTGGAGCCTGCCCGATCCCGCCGCGGCCCGCAAAGCCCGTCGTGCATCCAGCCGGCGTGCCGCCTGAACCCTTTACAACCCGGAGACACTCCCCATGAGCGAACAACCCAGCGTGCAGAACATCCAGCAACCCCCGGAAACCCCGTCCCTGGTCTGGGACGACAGCGCAATGCAAACCCACTACGCCAACGTCTGCAATGTGATGGGCACCCGCGAGGAAATGGCGCTGCTGTTTGGCGCCCACCAGACCTGGCAGCAGGACGCCAAGGAAGTGCGCGTGGCCCTGTCCAACAGGATCGTCATGAATCCTTACGCAGCCAAGCGCCTGCATGCGCTGCTCGAAATCGCCCTGAAGGAATATGAAACACGCTACGGCGAGCTGAAGCTCTAAGCCCGCCTTTTCGTCTCCCCGGGGCCTGCACTCAAGGGTGACAGGCCCTTTTTTTCTCTGCACCGCTCAAGTCCGGGCTGTTTGCGACGATGACTGCACAGGCTCTAACCGGAAATCCCCATGCGTGCTGCCGAGAATCACCTTCTGAACGATCCGTGGATAGAGATCGCGCAGCTGGACGATAGCGTCGATTTTGCGCCTGCCTGGCTCGACCGGGCAGTGGCGGGCCTTGGCGGCGCGGGCATGCTGCGCGAGGCCGTGCTCGTATTGGGCAAGGCCAATGTCGGGCCGTTTCAGGCACGTGCCCTGTGGCCTGAGAGCCGCCCTTGTTCTGCCGAGCTGGCAACGGCCTGCGAGCAGGGCCTGGCCCTGCGCCTGCCGGTAAGCCGCCAGGCTGGCGCCGAAGCGGTGTTCGTCCAGCCGGTGATGGTGGGCGATATGCTGATCGGGGTGGTCGGCCTGCGCAGTCGCCAGGCCAGCCTGCCGCCCGCGACGGTCGACTGGCTGCGCTGGGGCGCCGGTTGGCTGGCCGCCCGCCTCGGCGAAGCTGACCGGGAAGAGGGCAGCGCCCTGCGCGAACGCCTGATGACCGGGCTCGACCTGCTCATGCTGACCCTCGGGGAGGGGCGGGCCGACGACGCGTGCCAGGCGGTGGCCACCGAGGCTGCCGTGCGTCTGGGCTGCGACCGGGTGAGCATCGGTTTTGCCCGCGGGCGCAATACCATCCGGCTGGCCGCGCTGTCTCATTCGGCTGATTTTGCGCGCCGGCTCGATCTCGTGCAGGCCATCGAGGCCGCCATGACCGAAGCCGCCGACCAGGGTCTGCCGATCGGGCTGGACGACATGGATGGCGACCCTCCCGACGACGCCGATCCGCGGATTCGGCGCGACCACCAGAGCCTGGCCCGTGATTTCGGCGCCGGCCGCATCCTGTCCGTGCCCTTCGCGCTGCCGTCCGGTGGGGCGGGGGAGGACGAGGCAGAGCACGGTGTGTTCTGTTTTGAATGGCCGGAGGACAGCGAGGCCGACGATCAGGCGGAAATCCTTGCCGCCGCGCTGCCCGCCATTCTTGGTCACGCGCTGGTGATGAAGCGTCGCCAGGACCGCCCGGCAGCGCAGCGCATGACCGATGCCATCCGGCGCGGCGGGCGACGCCTGTTCGGGCCGCGCCACGCGCTCCTCAAACTGCTCACGCTGCTGGCTGTCGGCGCGGTGCTTTTTGCATTTCTGGCCACCGGCGATTTCCGTATCGGCGGCGAGGCCACGGTGGAAGGGCGGGTGCGCCGGCTGATCGTCGCCCCCTTCGACGGTTTCGTGGCGTCGGCCCTTGCCCGTGCCGGGCAGGTGGTGAAAGAGGGCGATGTGCTGGCCACCCTCGACGATCGTGACCTGCAACTGGAAGCCTCGCGCTGGTCGAGCCAGCAAGCCCAGTTCACGCAGCAGGCCAATGACGCGGAGGCCCAGCGCAACCTGGCCCAGATCCAGATCGCCCGCGCCCAGAGCCAGCAGGCCGAGGCCCAGCGCCAGCAGTCGGAGGCCATGATGGCCAAGGCCCAGGTGCGCGCACCCTTCGCCGGCCTGATCGTCAGTGGCGATCTGTCCCAGCAGCTCGGCGGCGCCGTGCGCAAGGGGCAGGGCCTGTTCGAGATTGCACCGCTGGACGTGTACCGCATCGTGCTGGAAATTCCCGAGAGCGACATCGCCCACCTGCGCGTCGGCCAGCGGGGGGAACTGGTCCTCACCGCGCTGCCTGACCAGGTGATTCCGTTCAAGGTCATGCTTGTCACCTCGGTGGCTCACGCGGCCGACGGGCGCAACCATTTCCGCGTCGAGGCTGCGCCGGAGGCGGCGGTGCCCGATCTGCGCCCGGGCATGCAGGGCATCGGCAAGGTAAGCGTCGGCGAGGCGCGCCTGGCATGGATATGGACCCGCCGCTTCACCGACTGGGTAAGGCTGCAGGCGTGGTCGTGGCTCGGCGTGTAAGGAGCGGGCAATGACCTCGGCCCTGTTTTCCTCGTCCTGGTACCGGGTGGCAGACCTCAAGCCGCGCCTGCGCCGTCAGGCGCGGCTGGTCCAGCACACCTATCGCGATCAGCGCTGGTATGTGATGCAGGATTTGGCCAGCGGCCGGGTGCTGCGCTTCAACCCGGCGGCCTACCGGGTGCTGGCCCTGATGGACGGCGTGCGCACCCTCGATGGGATCTGGCGCAGTGCCTGCCTGACCCTTGCCGATCAGGCGCCGACCCAGGACGAGATCCTCAGCCTGTTGTCCCAGCTCCACCAGGCCAATGTGCTGCTCACCGACCGCAAGCCCGACCTGGAAGAGCTGGCCGAGCGTGGTCAGCGCCTGCGCCGCGCCAAGTTCAAGCAGTACATCGCCAACCCCCTGTCCCTCAAGCTGCCGCTCTTCGACCCGGACCCGCTGGTGGGCGCCGTCGTCCGTGGTGTGCCACCTGGCGCCTGGCGCTGGCTGCTGGCCGCCTGGGCCTTGCTGATCCTGGTGGGCGCCGGGCTGGTGGCGATGCACTGGGGTGAGCTGACGGCCGACATCACCGCGCGGGTCTTCACCAGCGAGAACATGCTGATCCTCGCGCTGGTCTATCCGCTCCTCAAGGCTTTCCACGAATTCGGCCATGCGCTGGCCGTGCGGGCCCTGGGCGGGCACTGCCGCGAGATGGGCCTGATGTTCCTGGTCTTCATTCCGGTGCCTTATGTGGACGCCAGCGAAAGCGTGACGCTGCCGAACAAGTGGCAGCGCATGCTGGTGGGTGCCGCCGGCATGATCGCCGAGCTGGGCCTGGCGGCCATCGCCGTATGGCTGTGGACGGCGGTGAGCGGTGGCGTGACGAAGGCGGTACTGCATCAGGTGGTGATTCTCGCCGGGGTGACGACGCTGGTGTTCAACGCCAACCCGCTGTTGCGTTTCGACGGCTACTTCATCCTCTCCGATGCGCTGGAAATCCCCAACCTGGCCCAGCGTGCCAATCGCTACGTGGGCTACCTGGCCCGCCGCTACCTGTTCCGTGCCGAAGCCCGTCCGCCCCTTCACCTGACCCGCCGCGAACCCCTGTGGCTGACTGCCTACGCCCTCGGCTCGGTGGTGTACCGGACACTCGTCACCCTGTCGATCATCGTCCTGATCGCCGGCCAGTTCTTTGTTTTCGGGGTGCTGCTGGCCCTGTGGGCCGGCTACGGGCTGGTGGTGCAACCGCTGGTCAAGTACCTGCGCTTTGTTGCCCGGGACCCGGCCCTCGAGGGCCACCGCCGCCACGCGACGCTGCTCAGCATCGGGCTGGCGGGGTTGGTGACGGCCTTCATCGCCTTCGTGCCGGTGGCCAACTGGACGATGGCCGAGGGGGTGATCTGGATGGCCGAACAGTCGCGCATCCGCGTGCCGGCCACGTGTTTTGGCGACAAGCTGCTGGTCACACCGGGCGCCCTGGTGGCGGCCGGCCAGCCCCTGTTCAGCTGCACCGAACCGGAACTCGACGCCCAGGTCCAGCAGGCTGAAGCGCTGGTCCGCGAACAGGAGGCGCGCCTGGCGCTGGCATCCACGCTGGAGCGGGTACAGGTGCAGATCGTCCGCACCGAGCTGGCTCACCAGCGCCAGCGCCTGGCCACCCTGACCGCCAGGCGTGGTGATCTGGTGGTGCGCAGCCCGCATGCGGGGCGCTTCGACATCGAGGCGCCGGGAGACTTTAGTGGGCGGTATTTCCCCCGTGGCGAGCTGGTTGCCTACGTGCTCGATCCGGCGCGCTACACCTTGCTGGCGGTGGTTCCCCAGGGGCGCGTGGACCTCATCCGCCATCGGGCCGGCGGGGTCGAGATCCGCTCTGCCGAGAGCCTGTGGGACGTCCTCCAGGCCCGCGTGGTGCGCGAGGTGCCCGGTGCCAGTGCCGAACTGCCGAGCATGGCGCTGGCCCTGCAGGGCGGTGGTCAGATCGGCCTCGATCCGGAGTCCGGCACCGATGGTCAGGCGCCCAAAGCCCTCGAACCGCTGTTCCAGTTCGAAATGGAGTTCACCGGTCCGGTGCAGCCGCACTTCCTCGGCGGCCGCGTCCATGTGCGCTTTGCTCACCGTGCCGAGCCGCTGGGCGAGCAGTGGTATCGCAGCCTGCGCCAGCAGTTCATGAAGCGTTTCGCGGTCTGAGCATGTTTTCCCTTTCCCTCCATTCCGATGCCTACCCCCAGCGCCGCGACTGGCGTGACCTGCCCTGGCTGGAGCGGCTTGGCGAAGGTCTGCGGGTGCGCGGCAGGGCTCGCCTGCGCCTGCGGGGCGGGCGCCGGGCCGCGCTTGCCGGGCTGGTGGAGGAGGCGGAAGCACGGCTTGCGCAGTTGTCACCGGCCGAACGTCAGGCCGAGCTGGGCGAGCTCAAGCGCACCCTGCGCCGCGATGGTTTCGACGACGACCGGCTGGTGGCGCGGGCCTTTGCGCAGGTCCGTCTGGCATCGCGGCGTCTGCTGGGCAAGGCCCACTTTGGCACCCAGATTGAAGGGGCCTACGTGCTCCTGCACGGCAACATCGCCGAGATGAACACAGGGGAGGGCAAGTCGCTGACCGCCACCCTGGCCGCGGCGACGGCGGCCCTGGCGGGGATGAGGGTGCATGTCGTCACGGTGAACGACTACCTGGCCGGCCGCGACCGGGACGAGTTCGCACCGCTTTTCGCCGCCCTCGGGCTGCGCACCGGGCTGGTTGCTGAAACCTCGACCCCGGAGGAAAAGGCCGCCACCTACCACGCCGACATCGTCTACTGCAGCAACAAGACCATCGTCTTCGACTATCTGCGCGATCGCCTGGCGCTGGGCGAGCGCATGCAGCCGCTGCGTCTGGCCATCGACGCGATGAGCGGCAACGCGCCGCGCCATCTCTTGCACGGGCTGCAGTTCGCCATCGTCGATGAGGCCGACAGCGTCTTTGTGGATGAGGCACGTACGCCATTGATCATCTCGGCGGCCCGACAGAGTGCCGAGGCGGAAACCTTCTACCGGGAGGCCATCGAGGTGGCCCGCGAGCTGACGCCGGACGAGGATTTTGCCTTCGATCACCGGCAGCGCCAGGCCCGCCTCACCGAGGACGGTCGCACCAGGCTGCCCGCCGTGGTGGCAGCACGGACGCGCTCGCCGGTGTGGCGCAGCCCCCTGCGCGCCGAAGAGGCCGTCGTGCTGGCCTTGCAGGCCCTGCATGTGTTCCAGCGCGACATCCATTACATCGTGCGCGACGACAAGGTGATGATCGTCGATGAAAACACCGGCCGCGTGATGCCCGACCGCTCCTGGGAGCGCGGCCTGCAGCAGCTCATCGAGGTGAAGGAGGCGGTGGCCGTATCGGCCGAGAAGGAAACCCTCGGGCGCATTACCTATCAGTTGTTCTTTCGCCGCTACCTGCGCCTGTCGGGCATGTCCGGCACCTGCCGCGAAGTCAGCGGCGAACTGGCGGACGTTTACGGGCTCGGTGTCGTCGGCATCGCCCCCTACCGGCCGTCAAGGCGCCTGCGTCTGCCGGCGCGGCTGTTTGCCACCGGCGCGGCGCGCTGGCAGGCGGTGATGAAAAGCGTCATCGAGCACAGCCGGCAGGGTCGTCCGGTGCTGGTCGGCACCCGCTCCATCGCCGCGTCGGAGCACATTGCCGCGCTTCTGGCTGCTGCCGGCATCGACCACCAGGTGCTCAACGCCAAGCAGGACCAGGAGGAAGCCGCCACGGTGGCGCTGGCCGGCGACGCAGGGCGGGTCACCATCGCCACCAACATGGCCGGGCGGGGCACCGACATCAAGCTCGACAAAGCCGTGTGCGAGCGCGGCGGGCTGCACGTGATCCTGACCGAATTGCACGACGCGTCGCGGGTGGACCGGCAACTGGCCGGGCGTTGCGCGCGCATGGGCGATCCGGGTTCGTGGGAAGAAATCCTGTCCCTGGACGATGAGCTGGTGGCGAATTTCCTCCCACCCTTCCGCGCCTGGCTGCTGCGCCGCCTGTCTGGCGATGGCACGCGCGGACTCTGGCACCTGCTTGCCCTGGGCTTCTACCGGGCGGCGCAGTGGCGCACCGAAATGGGACACGCGAGAAATCGCAATTTTTTGTTTCGAGCTGACTTTAGAAGTAGGCAGGCTTTGTCGTTTACAGGGGAGATGGAATAGTGGGACAACACTTGAACTATAAGAAAACCCTGTTTGCCTGTTCGCTGGTCCTTGTTGCCCAGGCAGGTATGGCCGCAGATCCGGCCGCGCTGGCTGCACCGAAGCCCCGGGGCAACCCGGAGGTGAGCTGCCTTATCCAGCCCTCTCTCGAGATCAATGTCGGTACCCCGGTGGATGGCGTGATCGAGACGGTCAGTGTCGACCGGGGGGACATCGTCGCGCCCGGCCAACTGCTTGCCAAGCTCAATTCCGGCGTCGAGGCGGCGGCGGTGGAGACGCAGTCGGCCAAGGCCGATTTCGGTGCCCGCAAGCGCCAGCGCAACGAGGAGCTGCAGCGCAAGCAACTGATCTCGACGCAGGAGCTCGACGAGCTGAGCACGGACATGCAGATGGCCGAGCTCGAACTGCGCGAGCGCCGCGAGCGCCTCAAGCTGCGGGCGATCCACAGCCCGATTCGCGGCGTGATCGTCGATGTCTATCGGCAGCGCGGCGATCTGGTCAAGCAGGAGAAGATCTTCCGCATCGCCCAGCTCGACCCGCTCTACGTGGAAACCATCCTGCCCTCGCGCATGTTCGGAAAAATCCGCGCCGGCCAGGTCTTCGATGTGACACCCGAACTCGGTTCGACCAGCCAGAAGGCCAAGGTCGGTCAGGTGGATCGGGTTATCGACGCCGCCAGCGGCACTTTCCGTGTTCGTCTCCTTCTTCCCAATTCCCGCTACGAGCTGCCGTCCGGCCAGCGTTGTGCCATCAACTTCCAATTGTGATGATGAAATCAATGGTGAATTCCCGTCGCCGTCCTTCCCGCCGCGCCTTGCGCCAGGCTGTGCTGGGGACGGGTACCGTCCTGCTGCTGGTTCCGGTTGTTGCCACCCAGGCTGCACCGCCGCCCGTCGCCCACCCCCAGCTTGACTCCGGGGTGGTGCTTGGCAGCCAGGCCCGCTCAAACCTGAATACGCCCGCCGGACGGCCGGGCAGCCGGCCGGCAACGCCGCCACGCCGGCCGGAAGTTCGCTCCACCATGCCAAAGGCCCAGACCTCCCTGGCGGGCCTGCGCCTGTCGATGCAGGGCTTCCGCATCGAGGGTGACGTGCTGGTGTCGGAGGAGGGCCTCAATCAGGCCATGGCGCCGTGGCTCGACCGGGAATTGAGTTTCCCCGAATTCGAGAAGGCCGTGCACGCGGTGGGTGACTACCTGCGCAGCAACGGCCACCCGAAGGTTCAGGTGCGCATCTCCCGGGCCATGATGAAGGAGGGCCGCATGGCGGTGGCCATCGAAGGCCTGACGCCCCGCTCTGCCGACTATGCGGCGGTGCCGGTCGTCGAGCCGCGCATCCAGGTGAACCGCTTTGAAGTGAGCGGCGTGAGCCTGCTCGATGCTGACGAGATCCGCGCCGCCGTGGCCCCCTGGGAGGGGCGCGAGCTGACCGTGGCCGAGATGCAGCAGCCGGCCGAAGCGATCGCCGGGCTGATTCGTGCCAAGGGCTATCCGCTGACGCAGGCCTTTCTGCCACCCCAGCGGGTGGACGGCGGCACGCTGGAAATTCGTGTTCAGGAAGGTGTCGTGGACGGCAGCGCAGGCATTAACGGCATCGTGACGAGCGGTGCCGGGAAACGCATCAAGCCGGAAGTGCTGACCAAGGTGCTGGCCGAGGGCGCGCCTGCCGGTCAGCCCCTCAAGGCCGAGGCGCTGGAGCAGAGCCTGCTGGTCGCCAACGATCTGCCGGGGGTCAAGAAGGTCAAGGTCAATCTGGCACCGGGCAGCCAGCCGGGCTCCACCCAGGTGGAGGCGCAGGTCGAGGAGAGCGCACTGTTTTCCGGCAGCGTGTGGGCCGACAACTACGGCAACCGCTACACCGGCGAGGCGCGTCTCAATGTGGCCGCCAATCTCAACAGCCCGAGCGGCCATGGCGAGCAGTGGTCGCTCACCGGCAGTCTTTCGTCGGGCATGACGAGCGGGCGCCTGGGCCTGACGGTGCCGGTGGGCGCCCGGGGAGGGCGCCTCGGCGCGTCCTACTCGGAGGTGACGATGGACTTCTCCGGGCAGGCCATTCCGGTGAACCTGGACGGCAAGGCCCGTGTCGCCTCGATCTTCGGCAGCTATCCGCTGCACCGCAGCGCCACCAGCAGTGTGTTCCTGTCGGGCAGTTTTGATTCCAAGCATCTCATCCACAACCTGGAAGGCAGCACCGACAGCGACCGCCAGATCGATCTGTTTACCGTCGGCCTGGTTGGCGACGGCCTGGACCGCTTTGGCGGCACCTACAACTGGGGTCTGAGCCTGGCTTCCGGCAAGGTGGATTTGTCCGGCAATGCGGGCAACGCGCTGCGCGACAGCATCAGCGCCGCTACCGACGGCCAATTCACCAAGACCAACTACAGCCTGGCCCGCCTGGCTCCGCTCGGCACGGCAGGCAGCCCGTGGAACTGGTACGCCAGCCTGAGCGGCCAGTTCGCCAGCAAGAACCTCGATTCCGCCGAAAAATTCCAGCTTGGCGGCCCCAATGGCGTGCGCGCCTATCCGGTTGGCGAGGCTTTCGGCGACTCCGGTTACCTGGCATCCCTGGAAATCCGTCGCAGCCTGGGCGAGACGGCCCTGGGTGAGGCGACCCTGCTGGGCTTCTTCGACATAGGCGGCATTACCCAGTACCACAACACCTGGAGCGGCTGGAGCGCAGGTGATCGCCCGAACAGCTACACCCTGAAGGGGGCCGGCTTCGGTGCCACTCTGGTCAAGACCGACAAGGGCTCGCTCAAGGCCTTCGTTGCGAAGAAGATCGGCAGCAACCCGAACCCGACCATCAACAACACCGACAGCGACGGGACCGACAAATCGGCCCGGATCTGGATCATGGGCACGGTCAGCTTCTGATCGTCGCCAGGCCAGTTACGGAGAATACGATGAACAACATCAAACTGCCGAAAGTCCGCCTCCTCGCCTTCATCCTGGCGGTGACCTTCAATCCCGAGTCCGTGGTGCTCGCAGCGGGGCCGGCGCCCGGCGCGCTGCCCACCGGCGGCCAGATCACCGCCGGTTCCGGCGCGATCAACCAGGCCGGCAACGTCATGAACATCCAGCAGAACACCGCCCGGATGATCACCAACTGGCAGACCTTCAACGTCGGCCAGAATGCCAAGGTCAATTTCCTGCAGCCATCCGCCAGCGCGGTGTCGCTCAACCGGGTGCTGTCGGCTGATCCGTCACAGATTCTTGGTCAGCTCAACGCCAACGGCGTGGTCGTGCTGCTCAACCCCAATGGCGTGTTGTTCGGCGCCAGTGCACGGGTGGACGTGGGCGGCCTGATCTCTGCCGCAATGCACATGAGCGACGCGGATTTCCTGGCTGGCAAGTACCAGTTCGGCCAGCCGGCGATCCCCGGCAAAGTCGAAAACCTGGGGGCCCTGATCAGCCGTGAAGGCGGCTTCGTGACGCTCGTTGGCGGTACCGTGAACAACGCCGGCCAGATCCTCACGCCGGGTGGTACTTCGGCCCTGGTGGCCGGTGACAAGGTGACCGTGAACCTTGGTCTCACCGGGTTGGTGAGCGTTGACGTGGAGGGTGGTTCGACCGCCGCCCGCGTGGACAACAGCGGCCTCATCGCGGCTGACGGCGGCAAGGTGCTGCTGACTGCCAAGAGTGCTGCGCCGATGTTGGCTTCGGCGGTGAATCAGAGCGGTAGCGTACGCGCCAACAGCATCGGCAGCCGCAATGGCGAGATCTGGATCGAAGCCACTGGCGGCGACGCGCGTCTTGCCGGCACAACTCAGGCCGCCGGCCTTGCGGCGGGCGAGAAGGGCGGGCGCATTGTCGTGACCGGTGACCAGGTCAGCCTCGCCGCAGGCTCGACGGTGGACGCCAGCGGCACGGCCGGCGGCGGCCAGGCCCTGATTGGCGGTGGCTGGCAGGGCAAGGACGCGCGCATCGCCACGGCGGGCCGCGTCACGCAGGAGGCCGGCGCGACGATCAAGGTCAATGCCACCTCCGACGGGGAGGGGGGCACCGCGGTGCTATGGTCCGGCCAGGCCACCCGCATGGACGGCACCATCAGCGCGCAGGGTGCTGGCAGCGGCGCCGGTGGTCAGGTGGAAACCTCGTCGAAGGGCAGCCTTGGCCTCACCGGTCAGGTCGATCTGTCGGCGCCAAGCGGGCAGGGCGGCAACTGGTTGCTCGACCCGACGACCCTCACCGTGACCACCACCACCAACATCAACGGCACGAACGACACGGTTTCCAACTCCTCGGTGCAGACGGCCCTGAACGCCAGCGGCGCCACGGTAACCCTGCAGGCCGACTCGCTCATCACCGTCAATGCCGACATCTCCAAAACCGCAGGCACCGCCTCGACGCTGACGTTCAGCACGTCGGGCAGCATTGTCGTCAACAACCAAATCTCGTCGATCACCGGGGCGCTCAACATCAACATGGGTGCCGACGCCAGCCAGAGCGGCGGCACGGTGATCCTCAACAATGCCCTCGCCACCAACGGCGGCGACATCAGTTTCTACAAGCCGACGACCCTCGCCAACACCACGCCGATCTCCACCAAGATCACCGAAGCCAGCAGCTCCAAGTCGGGTAATGTCACTTTCTACGGTGATCTGACCCTTGCCGCGCCCGGCTACGCGGTGACGATCAATGCCCAAGGGCCGCAGAGCGGTGCCAGCTTCACGGGGCGTGGCGGCAACATCGACGTACGCGGCAATATCGTCTCCGGCACCTACCTGCAGCAATACCCGCAGGCCCTGACCCTCGACACCACCGGTGCCGATGCCACGCCGTCGGCCGGTCCGGGCACCATCACGCTCGGTTCGTCCTCCGCCAACACCATCGGCGGCAATGGCACCGCCGGCCTGAAGAGCCTGAGCCTGGTCGGCCCGATGACCACCCAGCTCAACGCCGGCACGATCAACATCTTTTCGACTTCCGGTGACGTGATCACCGCGTCCTCGCTGCTCGGCACGCCGTCGATCACCCTGGACGCCACCAACACGACCATCAATGTCAGTGGCGGCACCTACGGCAGCAATACCGGCTTCAGCGATTACCTGCAGAGCACCTTCGACATCGTCAAGGCTGCCGGCGACAAGACCCTGACCATCAACGCCGACCGCACGATCAAGCTGGCCCAACGCAGCATCGACGGCACCACCACGTCCGGCAAGCTCGATGTCGCCCTCAATCCCTTCCGCTCCACGGCCTCTGGCAATACCGGCGGGGCGGCCATCCTGCAGGGCAGCGATTCGGCGGCGGCGGCCATCCGCAGCAATGGCGGCACCATCGCCATCGGCACCTCCGGCACCGCGGCGACCGGCTTCGGTGCTGACATCTCCGGCATCAAGGACGGCATCTACCTCGACAACGCCGTGCTCGATTCGCGCATTGCCGGCGACGCGGGCCAGACCGGCGCGAACATCACCCTGAACGGCCGCGCACCCACTACTACCGTGGCCGGAGCCGGTGTGCGCATCAAGGGGGCGCTGGCCAATGTGCGCTCCGGCACCGGCAATCTGAGCATTTCCGGTACGGTGCCTGGCGGCTCCTCGTCCGGCCAGAAGGACGGTGTGGTGATCGGCGAGGACGGCAGCTCCCGCGTCACCCTCGCCACCACCTCCGGCGCCATCGCCATCACCGGTGACGCCACCAGCGTCGGCACCTCGCCTTCGGTGACGGGTGCCAGCCGTTACGACGGCGTGGTGGTGTCCTCGGCCGCCCTCATCCAGAGCGGCAGCGGTGCCATCACCGTGGTCGGCAAGGGCAGCGGCGGCGATCAGAGCTACCTGGTCGAAAACCACGGCATCAAGCTCGAAAACGCCAAGACCAGCATCGTCTCCACCTCAGGCGCGATCAGCCTGTACGGCAGCTCCGGCGGCAAGACCAGTGACACCGGTGGCGCCAACAGCTTCGGTATCTATTCGGCTGGCGACACCATGTACATCGGTTCGGCGCCCATTTCAGCCGTGAGCGGCGGGGTGACTGCCAGCGGCAACATCGTGCTGGCTGCCGACAGCATGCAACTGATCAACTCGTCCAACCTGCACCTCAACGTAGCCTCCTCGGGCGAGCTGCGCATCCACACCGAAACCGCCGCCCGCGACATCGCCTTCGGCACAACGGGTGGCGTGGACAAGCTCAACCTGGGTAGCACCTGGTTCAATGGCGCGACCACGTCGATTTTCCAGCCGGGCTTCACCGACGTGGTATTCGGTCATGCGGCCAGCGCCACATCGGCCCTTGCTGCGCCGGTGGTGAGCTCCTCCACCGGCACCCTGACCGTCGGTGCCGCCACGACCCTGCGCGATCACGCCATCTTCGAGATGGATGGCACGGGTGGTGCGGTAAAGATCAACTCGGCGCTGACCGTGAAGGGCAGTTCCGGCGACACCGCCCGCAGCCTGACCCTCAATACCGACGCCGGCGCGACCGGCGCCGGGACCATCGAGGTTCACTCGGTGCAGTTGCTGGGCAGCGGCGACAACGTGCTGACCGGCGCCAACCTGGTTGGCAAGCTGGCCGCCAACATCGACGGCAACCTGGCCTTCAACAACAGCCAGGCCCTGGCCATCGACTCGGTCAATGCCCAGGACAAGACCACCGCCGGCGCCAACACCTGGTTTGGCAGCACCAAGCCCACCACCAACGGCATCACCACCAACAGCCACGACGCCACGCTTGCGCTGACGGCCGGCGACCTGACGATCAACCAGTCCATCACCGCCGGCACGGCCACGGTGAGCCTGAGCACCCCGGCTGGCAAGCTCACCGAAGCCGGTGGCGTGGCCTCTGCCGCCCCTAACATCAGCGCCGGCCAGCTCTACGTCGGCGCCCGCGACAGCTCGCTGCTCAACAACGACAACGTGGTCGGCACCCTTGCGGCCAGCATCACGGCTGGCAACCTCGAATTCCGCAACACCACTGGCCTCGATATCGGCCAGGTGGCGGTCACGGCCCGCAGCGCCCAGGCGGATGGCTCCGTCACTACGGCGGTGAGCAACCGCAACGGCCTGACGGCCACCAATGCGGGCAGTGGCAAAGTTGCCCTCCAGCTCACCAGCGGCAACCTGACCCAGTCACAGGACATCACGGTCACCGGCCTGCAGCTCGATCTCACCAGTGGTTTCGCCACGCTGGGCCGCAGCACCAACGACATCGGCACCCTGTCCGCCGTCCTTCACGGGGCCGCCCAGACGCTGACGCTCAACGACCGTAACAATCTCACCGTCGGCACGCTGACTAGCGCCTTGCTCGGCAGCACCAGCGGCGTCACCACCAGTAACGGCAACGTGACGATTTCCGCCTCGGCAGACGCGGCTTCCACAAGCGGCAATCTCACCCTCGACCAGTTCATCAACGCCGGCACCGCTGTGGTGGACCTCGCCTCCGGCAAGGGTGCCATCAACGAAAATGCGACGGTCAGCGCGGCCATCATCACCGCCAGCCAGCTGCGTCTCACGGCCGTCGGCACCTCGCTGCTCAACAATGCCAACCAGGTGGACACCCTTGCCGGCGCGATCAGCGGCGACGCCCAGGGCCTCGACTTCCGCAACGCGCGCGGCCTGACGATTGGCAGTGTGGCGGGCACCGACGGGCTCACCATCGGCGGTGCGGGGAGCCGCGGCACCTTGCTGCTCGACACCACTGCCGCCCCGACGGGCACCGGCACCCTCGACCAGACCCAGCCGATCAAGGCCGCCGGCCTGCTGCTGCGTACCAATGGTGACGTGACCCTCACCAACCCGGCCAACGCCGTGGCAAGCCTCGCCGCCGATACCGCCGGCAGCAATCTCAACTACGTGGATGCCGACAACCTGACCATCGGCACCCTCGCGCCGAACGTCGGCGGCAGCAGCACGGCCGGCATCAGCGCCGGCACCACCAGTGGCGGCAAGACGGTCAAGCTCGAATCCCTGGCCGGTGCCCTCAGCCAGAGCGCCGCCTCGCCGATCACCACCGAGAATCTCTATCTGGGTGCGCAGACCGGCGTCGTTCTAGACAACACCGGCAACGATGTGGCGGTGATCGCCGGCCGCGTGTTCGGCACGGGCGCCTTTGTGTTTGCCGACAAGAACATCCTCACGGTTGGCACCGTTGCCAATGTGGCGGGTACACCGGTAGATGGCGTGCAGACGACCAATGGCGACATCCGCCTGTCGGCTTCGAAGGATGGTGCATCGAGCACGGGTGATCTGGCTCTGACCCAGGATGTCATCGCCGGTGGCGATGCAACGATGACCCTTGAAGCCCTGAAGGGCGCGGTCAGCGAAACCGGCAACGTGGATCTCACCGCCACGCGCCTGCTCGTCAACGCCCAGGATACGACCAGCCTCGACAACACAGGGGGCTCCGGCAAGCACCTGATCGGCACGCTGGCAGCCAGCATCACCGGCTCGCCGGCGAACTTCGGCTTCCGCAACGACCAGGCGCTGATCGTTGGCAGCGTCACTGCCCAGGACAGCATCACGCCCACTCTCGGCGTGACGACAGCCAATGGCAACATCCGCATCGCCACCCTCGGCAGCCTGTCGGGGGACGCGATCACCATCGTCAACAACATCGGCGCCGGCACCAACGGCTCGGTGGACATCCGGGCCGGCGGCACGGCCGGCGACATCGCCATCGACGGGGCAAGCGTGCGCTCCACCAATGGCGGGGCGGCCGGCAGCGGCACGGTTCAGCTGGTGGCAGGGCGCAACATCAGCACCAGCACCGCCAACGGCACGACGACGGAAATCGGTACCGCCGGCAGCGTGCTGCTGCAGGCAGCCGGGACGATTGGTGCCGACGGCCGGCGCATTGAACTGCAGGACGTCGCCACGCTGGCCAGCCAGGCCGGCGGCGATACCTGGCTGCGCAAGCTGGACGGCACAAGCAACGATCTGCTTATTGGCGCAGTCACGGCCCTCAACCCGTCCGCCACCTTTGGCGGCACGGTTGCCGACCTTGCCGGCGTAATGACCACCGCCAACAACGGGCGCATTGCGCTGAGCAACGACAACGGTGCCATTACTGTCGTGAATGATGTGACCGCCAACGGCAGCGGCAGCATCGACCTGCGCACCGGCGGGACCAACAAGGCCATCGCCCTCAACGGCGCCACGCTGAGCTCCACCAGCGGCCAGGTGCAAGTGCTGGCCAGCGGCGACATTTCCACCAGCACCGCCAACGGCACGACGACCGAAATCGCCACCAGCGGCAACGCGCTGCTGGTCGCCGGTGGCGCCATCGGCGCGGACGGCCGGCGCATCGAAACGAGTGGCGTGAACACCCTGGCCGCCGAATCGACCGGCGCCCAGTGGCTGCGCCAGACCAGCGGCGACCTGATCGTTGGCGCCGTCACGGCCCTCAAGCCGAACGACGTGGGCGGCACCGACAAGGCCGGCCTCGTCACCACCGCCGGCAACGCCCCGATCAACCTCGACGTCACGGCCGGCAGCCTGACGGTGATCAGCAACATCAGCGCCAACGGCAGCGGCAGCATCGACCTGCGCACCGGCGGGACCAACAAGGCCATC
>ERZ795044.2085-NODE-2085-length-17616-cov-4.918228_pt1 | contig 17616 bp, 14 predicted proteins | sample MGYA00375128_ERZ795044 | MGnify/ENA primary metagenome ERZ795044 (study PRJEB30173, sample SAMN05720213) | anaerobic digester metagenome | isolation source: active sludge of municipal wastewater-treating anaerobic digesters | place: USA | collected 2014-12-22 ... | reverse complement strand
TGACCGACGAAGCTTACGTGAACATCCAGCTGAGGGGCGGAAGCAACCCCTGCTACCCTTGGCTTCTAGCAATAAAGGGCATGATCGCAGGAAGGGCCGCAAGCAGGCCTTAACCGTATGAAAGCACCCCGGTGTCCACCCTCCCGACTACGTGGCTGCCTTCCCACCTGGTGCTTCTACATCAGCTTTATCTTAGGTTTGGGTATATTGCGCCCCTTCCAGAAGGATTTGCCTGTTATTGACAAATATACAGAGTTCATCGATACATAGAACCATATAAACATCGACATCGGGTATACGAGTGTTAGATAATAGGGCACCCTGGTTTTCCAATAGGTCAGGAACCATATCGCAAGACTCAGAACTACGAGTATCATCGCCTGGTTAGCTAGTGCGGGATTGGCATAATAATCAACTAATATCAGGTACAACACTGGGGTCACTATGCAAGTGACTGCCGCAAGCCAGACCAGCACGAATGGCAAAACCCTGTAGTTGAATGCGCTAAACACGTTTTTTGAGAAACCCCTCACAGCTTCCTTAAAACCACCGTACATCTTGCAGCTTATCATCCTTGTAGCGTCGGCCATGATGACAGGAAAGCCGTTCTGCTTCATCACCCTGGCGAACTCCTTGTCCTCGTCCACGCGGGCTTTCACCGACGAGTGTCCACCGACTTTGAAGTATGCCTTCCTATCGAAGACCATGTACTGACCGCATGCTGCGGTAAGGAAGCTGTATTTCATGTAGTGCATTACTATCACTGGTGTAAAACAGAGCATACCCCACAGCATGAGGGGCACCACCAACTTCTCTCCAAGGGTGTCCATCCTCTGCTTAACGAAGCCCGACATCATGCCGGGGTTCCTATCCTCCATCAATGTAACTGAGGCAGATGCGCTAAAAGGCTCATGCTCGGTATCAGCATCAGTGAAGAAGAGAATCTCCCCCGTGGCGGCCTCTGCCAGCTGCATACACGCCCAGTTCTTACCGAGCCAGCCTTGGGGGAGAGGAGTGCCATCTATTATCCTGATTCTAGGGTCTTCCAACCTTAGCCGTTCTAGGATCTCACCCGTAGCATCAGTGGAGTTGTCGTTCAGGACAACTATCTCGTAGTTGGGGTAGTCCTGCCCCATTAGTGAGCGTACACACTTTTCTATGTTGTCCTGTTCATTCCTGGCCGGGACCAGTATGGAGAGCTTCCTGGTAGATTCCGTAACCAGTGAGTTCCTAAGGCACGGTATGAGGATGATGTTGGAGAGGAGCACAAGGACCAGAATCCCTAGAAAGATGCTGAACGCGCCCGCGGCGACCTCCATTATGTACATGAGGATATCATTGATCTGCATGATGCAATTCCTTCCTTACGTTAATGAAAGGAGCACTACCATCGATTATTGATAATCTAACCATCTGGCCCTGTTAAGCCCGAGTATTCCTGTCTTGCTGCTGCGGCGTCACTTGCCGTCGCGCTCTCCCGACCTTAGGCTGTTGATGGCGATCTCCCACGACAACACCGGCGAATTGGGCTCTTCGAGGTCGAATATGAAGAAGTTCTGGGACGTCCTTATCAGAAGCTTGTTGTCCTGGGTCGGGGCGAACCTGTAGCAATGGCAGGCCCTGATGTCCGAGAGCGCTATATCGGTGCTTCCTCCGTCCCGGCTCTCGTAGTTAATCCTATCGGCGAAGAGCTCCACAGTGCCCCCACCGACGACTTCGGTCCTGCCACCGGATACCCCGGCCCTCTTCACCCAGCCGGAAACCGCTGTGAGCAAGGGCTGCGACTCGCGGGGGATTCCGTCTAGCAGGCTGTTCAGATGCCCCTTCTGCCAGGTGTGCCAGTCCCTGATGTCCGAGAACCCCGTCCTGCCCCGTACGGTCCTCAGGCCCATGTCGCCGCCTACTTCCACGCTCATGCCACAGCGATCGCAGAACAGCCTGTGGTCGTCGGTCTTCATGCAGTTTGTACCAAGACAATCCGGGCAGCAGAATAGCAGGCACTCCAGCCCCGCGGCAGGGCAGGACGCCCTGAGGTCGTTTTGCCGGCCTTCCGGGGATCGCAGCCAATCCAACTCCTTGTGCGAATGCCTGGACCTCAGGTGCTCTAGCAGTTCGTCCTCTCCCATGCGGCTGATATCCTCGGGGGTTAGGATGAGGTCATACTCGAAGATGCTCGAACCCTTCCTGAAGCGGCGCGCCCACTTGGGGCATATCGAATACGCACCCTTGACTTTGACCATGGCCACAGGGATGCCCAGCAGCTTGACTAGCCTTGCGAAGCTCGGCTCGATAGGCTTCGAATCACCCGTCCAAGTGATCTCTCCTTCAGGGTAGAGGAATATGGACCTCTTGGCGTCCCGCGCTCTCATCATGCTCCTGATTGACAGTGGGTCGGCGACTCCGAACGCCTTGAAGACCACGCCCATCTTAGTGAACATGAAGCGGTTGAACGCGTTCAGCCTCTGGACATCGTCGAAGACGACTACGGGCAGATGCTTTAGGTGCATGGTGACGACAAGCCCGTCGTACACCATCACATGGTTGGATATGACGAGATAGGGCGGCTCAAGCCGGTCAGGCAGCCTATAGACTATACTCGGGTTCATCACGAAGCGCATCCATATCCTCGTGCCGATGCGCGCTACCGCCAAGAAGGCCCTAACGATGGGCCCTAACCGGAATTCCATGCCGCACCTCCTGCATGGACGAAGCAGCGTTCCCAGCGCCTGGTCCGCTTGCGTCCGTGGATGCCTGTTTGAAAGCCTGCGCGCCTTGTGCCGGCTCGTCGCTGTTTTATAGATTATATGCCGGACCGCACATTCCCTTCTATCGGACAGTATACATCGTCAGCATCCCTGTCCAAGACCGTATCCGCAACGGAGCGCGCTGGAGGGTACAAGGTATTCGGCAACGTCCTTCAGGTGTAAAGAGGCGTCACCCAGGCCGGTGTTGACCCTCTCAACAGGATGAAGGTGGTCCATAAACAATGTATAATATAAGTGTATGTATACCCATTCTTTTATGAGGAGGTAATTTCTTGAAGAGGATCGTACTTATAGTCTTGCTCGTAGCCCTAATGTTCCCCACGCTGGCCGCAGTGGCGCTTGGCGCCCCGGCTTCGATAACGGTGTATTCGAGCGTGGATGAGGAGAACGCGAAGAAGATCCTGGACGCTTTCACCAAGTCGACTGGCATACCATATAAAATGGTGTTCCTCTCGTCGGGGCCCGCCATAGCCAGGATAGAGGCCGAGAAGGACAACCCGCAGGCCGATGTCTGGATGGGCGCCCCCAGCGAGAACCATATCACGGTGAAAGACCGCGGCCTGAGCCAGCCGTACGTCTCCCCCAACGCCTCCATACTCAAGAAGCAGTTCAAGGACGCCGCGGGCTACTGGACGTGCTTCTACATGAACCCGATGGGCGTAGGTGTGCGCACCGACTTCCTCGCCAGGATGAAGGCCGACCTTCCCAAGACATGGCAGGACCTGCTGAAGCCCGAGTTCAAGGGCCAGATCCAGTACCCCAGCCCGCAGACTTCGGGGACCGGGTACAACATGGTCATCGGTTTCGTCAAGATGTGGGGCGAGGATGCGGCTTTCGCATACCTTAAGAAGCTGCACGCCAACGTCCAGCTCTACACCCAGAGCGGCACCGCCCCCTCACAGAACCTGGCGATAGGCCAGACTGCGATAGGCATCCAGTTCACACCCGCGATACTGAAGGCGATGGACGACGGCTACCCTGTGGCGCTGGTGTTCCCCTCGGAGGGTGTGACCTACGAGTCGCCGGCGGTGTCCATACTCAAGGGCGCCAAGAACCTCGATGGAGCCAAGGCCCTCGTGGACTGGCTGATATCCCTCGAGGGCCAGAACGTGATAGCGTCCTCGAAGACCTACTTCTACCCCATCCATCCCAGCGCCAAGCTGGCTGCCGGGATGCCCGCGTTCAACGATATCAACACCGTTGAGGTCGACACGGCATGGGCTGCCGCCGAGAAGACCCGCATAGTGAACAAGTGGATCGCGGAGGTCCTGCAGGGTAAATAATCACCCGTAGATTAAGAGGCCCGGCCTTCCCTACGGGGGCCGGGCCATCCCATCAGCACTCTTAGGAGGCCCCAATGGAGACTAAAGCCGCCATCACCTTCGAAGGGACGCCACTGAGACGCTTCATGAGGCGCCTTGCGAGGCTCGCCAAGGAACCGGTGCTCCTTGCGTCGATCCTGGTGATCTTCGCGCTTCTTGCGCTGTTCATCATCTACCCCGTGGTCATGGTGCTCATAAAGAGCTTCACCTCGGCCGAGCATCCCGGCATCGAGGTGTACAAGACCCTGCTATCAAGCTCGTACGTAAGATCGTCGCTATACAACAGCCTTTCAATGGGCGCGGCCGCGGCGCTTCTAAGCTGCGTCGTCGGCTTCCTCTTCGCCTATGCCGTGACGAGGACAGACATGCCCTTCAAGGGCTTCTTCAACTTCATGGCCATAGTGCCCATCGTGTCCCCGCCGTTTCTGGGCGCGGTGTCGGTGCTCTTGCTGTTCGGCTCGAACGGGCTGATAACGTCCAAGCTGCTGGGGATATACAACTATCCGATATATGGCTTCAAGGGGCTCCTGTTCGCCCAGGTGGTGACCTTCTTCCCCGTCGCGTACCTGACGCTAAAGGGCGTCTTGGAATCAATCAGCCCCACCCTGGAGGACGCGGCGCTGGACCTGGGATCGTCCAGGCTGCAGGTTTTCGGGAAGGTGACGCTGCCGCTGGCGCTGCCGGGCATAGCGAGCGCGCTTCTTGTGATCTTCATAGAATCACTCGCCGATTTCGGAAATCCGCTGGTACTTGCCGGGAGCAACTTCCCCACGCTTTCCGTCCAGGCCTACCTTCAGATAACGGGCATGTACGACCTGCCGGGCGGGGCGGCCCTCTCCGTCGTGCTCCTCATACCCTCCATAACCGCGTTCATGCTGCAGAAGTACTGGGTCGAGAAGAGGAAGTACGTCACGGTGACAGGAAAGCCGACGAGCACCACGATCAAGAGCGTAAGCTCCGGGACGAAGTGGGCGCTGTTCGGCCTCTGCTTGTTCGTGGCGGGCGTCGTCATCCTCTTCTACGGCGTGATAGTCGCCGGCGCGTTCGCGAAGCTCTGGGGCATTGACCCTTCGTTCACGCTCAGGAACTTCGAATACGTCTGGGGCGTCGGCAGGGAGGCCATAATGGACACCCTGCTCATCGCCGGCATATCGACCCCCATATCCGGCCTTCTGGGCATGGCGATAGCGTTCCTCGTCGTCAGGAAGAGCTTCCCGGGCAAGAACGCCATGGACTTCATATCCATGCTAAGCTTCGCCCTGCCGGGAACGGTGGTCGGCATCGGCTACATACTGGCCTTCAACAGGAGGCCGTTCCTGCTTACGGGGACTCTTGCGATATTGGTCCTCAACTTCGTGTTCAGGTACTTCCCCGTGGGCATACAGGCCGGTGTCGCCACTTTGAGGCAGGTGGACGCATCCATAGAGGAGGCCGCGGCAAACCTCGGCGCGGGGACCGAGAAGACGTTCGCAAAGGTGACCCTCCCCCTTATCGCGCCCGCCTTCTTCTCGGCCCTGGTGTTCGCCTTCGTAAGGGCGATGACCGCCATATCGGCGGCGGTGTTCCTGGTCTCGGCGGACTGGAACCTGATGACGGTCCAGATCCTAAACCAGGTCAACTCCGGCAGGCTCGGGGCCGCGGCTGCGTTCAGTATGGTGCTGATCGGGATAATAGTGGTCGCCATGGTGGTTATAAGGCTGGTCGTAGACAAGCTGCTGGGCATTAGGTACCAAGCAAGATTCCAAGGCGGTGGTTTCAGATGAGCGTTGAGCTGATAAACGTAACCAAGAGGTTCAGGAGCCCAGAAGGCGAGGTAAGCTCCGTCGTCGCGGTGGATAACGTAAGCCTCGTGATAGAAGAAGGCGAGATGGTCACCCTGCTGGGCCCTTCTGGCTGCGGGAAGACGACCACGCTGAGGATAGTCGCCGGCTTCGAGATGCCGGATTCCGGCAAAGTGGTGATAGGCGGGCACGACGTTACGGACATGCCGCCCAACAAGCGCAACACCGCGATGGTGTTCCAGAGCTATGCGATATTCCCGCACCTTACGGTCTTCGAGAACGTCGCCTTCGGGCTCAGGATAAGGAAGCTGCCGCAGGCCGCGATAGAGGAGAAGGTCGGCAGGATGCTGGGGTTGGTGGGCCTTACGGAGATGGCGAGAAGGTCGCCCGACCAGCTCTCGGGCGGCCAGCAGCAGAGGGTGGCGCTGGCGAGGGCGATCGTGAACGAGCCCGACGTGCTGCTGTTCGACGAACCCCTGTCCAACCTGGACGCAAAGCTGAGGGAGCAGATGAGGTCCGAGATCAGGAGGATCCAGCAGGGCCTTGGGATAACGAGCCTCTACGTCACGCACGACCAGGCAGAGGCCATGGCGCTGTCCGACAGGATAGTGATAATGAACGAGGGCAGGATAGCCCAGGTGGGAAGCCCAAAGGACATATACGACACGCCCACCGACAGGTTCGTGGCCGAATTCGTAGGCAGGGCGAACTTCCTTCCCGCGAAGCTCACAGGCTGCTCCGGCGACCTGGCGACGCTGGACGTGATGGGAAGGACGATAAACATTGACAGGGCGAAGGTGGCCGGCAAGCCCGCGAGTTCGATTGAGCTTGTGGTAAGGCCCGAGACCGTAAGGCTATGGAGGTCTTCCGAAGCGGACCCGTCGATGGCGCGCTTCGCCGGAAAGGTAAGAAGGGCCCTGTACATGGGCTCCGTCGCCGAGTACGACGTAGAGGTCGACGGTACCATGCTCCTTTCCGTCGTGACGAGTCCCGCAGAGCACGGCATCTTCGGCATCGACGAGGAAGTCAGCGTGGGCTTCCCCATGGCGGTGGTCCACCCCCTGTGCTCATGAGAAGCTGAAATGCGGCGGGGGTGGTTGTAGCCGTGGCACAAGGACGCACGAGCGAGTACATGAGCGCGCTGTCGCTTATCGCCGGGGCATTTTCTTCGGGAGGGAAGATGCTCGTATGCGGCAACGGCGGCAGCGCGGCCGATTCATCGCACATCGCCGGCGAGCTGGTCAAATCATTCGAGAGAAGGCGCGCGCTGGATGAGCGAACCGCATCCTCCCTTGCGATAGCGGGAGGGGTTCGTGGGGAGAGGCTCGCCGGCCTCCTCGAGGCGGGCCTTCCGGTCCTGTCGCTTGCGTCGGACCCGGTCGTGATGAGCGCGATCATAAACGACATCGGCGGCGAGGCGGTCTTCGCGCAGCAGGTCATGGCCCTGGGCTTCGCGGGTGATGTGCTGTTGTGCATCTCGACATCCGGGGAATCGGAGAACATCGTCAACGCGGCAATCGCAGCGAAGGCGAAGGGCATGGCGGTGATAGGCCTTACGGGCCCTTCCGTCTCGACCCTTTCAGGATACTGTGACGTCTCGTTGTCCACACAAGGGCCCACGACCGCCGAGGTCCAGTCGGGCCACCAGGTTATATACCACGGCCTCTGCAGGGACCTGGAGGATTGGCTGGTCGAAGGGTCCGGCCGTGGGGAAGATGAGCCATCCTTGTAAAAACAGTGACAGCAAGGCCCGACGGCAACCGACGCAAGCGCCGCTCGCAAGGGGCCCCGTGTCACCGTGTCATCCCTGTCCGCAAGCCGAATCGGTTTGACCGGACAATATTAGTGCAGCTATACTATATGGATAAATCGCTCCGGGCCTTTTACCCGGGATATTCCATTATCTAGGAAACGGAATGATGCTGATGGCAAAGACGTCTAGCAACGGCAGGATGAGCGGCCTACAGAAGTTCTTCTACGGCTGCGGCGAGGGCGCCTCTACCTTCGCGACCACCGCTGTAGGCATGTTCTACCTCTATTTCCTGACCGACATAGTGGGCATAAGGCCATCCCTGGCAGGGTCGGTGGTGCTCCTTGGAAACATCTGGGACGCCATCACCGATCCCTTCGTAGGCTGGCTTTCCGACAGGAGCGATAACAGGTTCGGCAGGAGGAGGATCTGGATACTCGGCTCCACCATCCCCTTCGCGGCCTCCTTCGCCCTTATATGGACCGTCCCTACCGGGGCCGGCCAGCTCGCCGCCTTCCTATATGCCACGGCTGCATTCATGGTCTTCATCTTCATGATCACGTCCTACATGGTACCCTATACGACGCTGGCGATGGAGCTTACGTCCGACTACGACGAGAGGAACCAGCTCGCCATGTGGCGCATGGTGTTCAGCATAGGCCTTGCCCTTCCGGCGACTGTGCTCCCCAAACTGCTCATAGACAGGCTCCCCGACGAGAGGAGCGGCTTCATGGCCATGGGCTGGATACTGGCGGCATGCATGCTGCCCTTGGCGGCGCTTGTGGTGTTCGCGGGCAGGGAGCGCAAGCCCAGGGAGGACGCGCCGCGATTCATCGAAAGCCTCAGGAGCTCTTTCGGCTTCCCGCCTTTTCGCAAGGCGCTCATGATGTACATATTCGCCATGCTGCCCCTTAGGTTGCTGATGGCTGCCATAATCTACTACTTCAACTACTACCTCCTAAGCCCTGACTCGTTCGAGGTCTCGATGGCCGTCATGATGGTAGCGAGCGTCGCGGCGCTGTTCCTGTGGGACGCCGTATCGAGGAGGCTGGACAAGAAGCGCGCCTACATCATAGGGCTTACCACCTGCGCCGGCCTGCTGCTGGTGCTGATGCTGCCCAAGGGCGCGGTACTGAAGCTTTTGATGCCTTTCTCGGTCGTCATGGGCCTTGGCATATCCGCCCTCCATATAATGCCTGTCGCGATAGTCCCCGAGGCGATCGACGCCGGCATCGCAGAAGGCCTTGCCGCCTCGGAGGGCATCTGGAACGGAGTCATCACGTTCGCGCACAAGATATCCGCCGCCGTGGCGGCGTTCGCCATGGGGCTGATCCTGGACTTCGCGGGTTACGTGCCCGGCGTCGAGGCGCAGAAGCCATCGGCCGTAGCCGCCATATTGTTCCTGGTATGCATAGCCCCGGCCGCGCTTTCCATGGCGGGGGTCGTGGTCGCCAGGGGCTTCGGGATAGACAGGTCGGAAGCCAAGAGGATAGAGGAGAAGATAGGATGAGCGCCCTGACGATAAGAGAGCTTGCGCCGGACAGGCTGAAGGATTTCGTTATGCTGCCGTTTGGCATTTACCGCGACGATCCGAACTGGGTGGCGCCCCTTATAGGCGACCAGCTCAAGCTCCTCAAGGGGGGCAGCAGGTTCATCGCGGGTTCCGAGCACTCGTTCCTGATGGCATACGACGGCAACCGGCCCCGCGCCAGGGTCCTTGTGGGCCGCTATGCCGGCATGAAGCCCAACCTCGCGGGATGCTGCTATTTCTCGCTCCTTGAAGCGGCCGACAGGCCTGCCTTCGAGGCAATGCTAGGCGCCGCGGAAAGCTGGGCGTCCGCGAGGGGGCTCGGCAAGCTCATCGGCCCGTGGTCGCCCACGGACGGCGAGGACGACAGGTGCTTCCTCATAGACGGTTTCGACGGGCCCCCCACGCTTATGGGCACCTACAACCAGAGATGGTATCCCGAAGCGATGGACGGGCTCGGATACCTCAAGGAGATGGACCTGTGCACCTTCCTGCTCACGGGGAAAGCCGAGATCGAGCCGAGGATCGCAAGGGCGCTGGAACTTGCGCTCCTAAGGAGCAGGTCCGAGATCGGCCATGTGGACATCAAGGACATGCAGAAGGACGCCAAGGACATGTTCGAGATACTAAAGGCCTGCGCCGCGGAGGACCCTCTTCTGCCCGACCCGACGTGGGAGCAGTTCATGAACGAGGCGAAGCAGCTTTCCAAGCTGGCCGACGAGAGGCTGATACTAGTAGCTAGGAGGAAAGAGGACAGGAAGCCCGTGGCTTTCGTGGTGTGCATGCCCAACTGGAGCGAGGTGCTTAAGAAGATGCGAGGAAGGGTCTTCCCCGTCGGCTGGGTGCACGCTCTCGGAGCGAAGCGCAGGATCAAGGGCATGAGGGCGCTCATGCAATTCTGCGTGCCGGAATACAGGGGCTCGGGCATAATGGCAGTCCTTTACTGGAAGATATTCGAAGAGGCCGTGAAGGCGGGCTACTCCTACGGCGAGGCCGGGATAATAAAGGACGACAATCACGGCTCCAGGAGGCCGATCGAGGCCATAGGCGGCAGGAAGTACAGGACGTACAGGTGGTACGGTAAGCAGATCCGAACGTTTGCCGGCACACATGATACCGCACGGTGAACAATCCGGACCGCCAACTTGTATAATCATCGTATGGAGCATAGGGGGTAACCCTTCCATCAGGAGGTGCAGATGTCTGTTTCCAAAGGAAAGGCACAGCTGACCACCTTGCAGAGGATCTGCTACGGCGCGGGGGAGAGCTCGGCGACGCTCGCCAACACCACCATAGGGTTCTTCTTCCTCTTCTTCATGACCGACGTGATAGGTCTCGCTCCCGCCCTCGCGGGCGCCGTCGTTATGATTGGCAATATCTGGGACGCCGTCACTGACCCCTTCGTGGGCTGGCTGTCCGACAGGAGCCATAACAGGTTCGGAAGGCGCCGGGTATGGATACTCGGATCCGCCATACCTCTGGGTATAACGTTCGCCCTCATCTGGAGCTCGCCCGGATCGGCCCTCGGACAGTGGGCCACCTTCGCCTACTACGCGGCGTTCTACATGGCCTACATCTTCGTCATAACCTCCTTCATGGTGCCCTATACTACGCTGGGCATGGAGCTTACGAACGACTATGACGAGAGGACTTCCCTCGCCATGTGGCGCATGATCTTCAACATCGGCCTGTCGCTGCCGGCGACAGTGCTCCCGAAAATCCTGGTGGACATGTTCGAGCAGCCGAAGCAGGGCTATTTCACGATGGGATGGATAATAGGGGCCGCCATAATGCTCTTCCCCTTCCTCGTCATCTTCGCGGGCAGGGAAAGGCCGATGAAGACGGACGACACCCCTTTCTTTAAGAGCTTCGTCGAATCGCTGAAATTCAGGCCCTTCAGGCAGGCGGTCCTGATGTACATATTCGCCTGGCTGCCGATCAAGCTGCTCATGGCCGTCATGCTCTATTATTTCAAGTATTACCTTAATATGGCCCGATCCTTCGAGCTCGCGATGGGGATAATGATGGTGGTGGCAACCCTTGCGCTGCCGTTCTGGAATTACCTGTCCGGCAGGCTGGACAAGCGCCGCGCCTACATGGTGGGCCTTGCGTCGTTCTCCTTGATGATAATGGTCCTGCTGCTGCCCAAGACGTTCCTCGCAAGGCTGCTTCCGGTCATAGCCTTCCTGATCGGCTTCACCGTCTCATCGATGCACATCATGCCCGTGGCCATAGTGCCCGAGGCCATAGACGCCGGCATCGCAGCCGGCGTGCCTGCCTCCGAAGGTATCTGGAACGGCGTCGTGACGTTCGTCCAGAAGACATCGTCGGCGCTCGCCATCTTCATGATAGGCGTCGTCTTGGACCTCGTCGGATATAACGCCGGGGCAGCGGTGCAGACGAATGCCACGCTGGTCGCTCTCAAGGTCCTGGTCGCGGTGGTGCCGGCACTGCTGACGGTGCTCGGCATAATCGTCGCCTCAGGATTCAGGATCGGCCGCGGCTCGCAGGCTGCAGAAAAGGCCGGTGCCAGATGAGCGCGATCGAGATCAGAAAGCTGGGTCCAGAGGGGGCAGCCGAATTCGTGCTGCTGCCGTTCAAGCTGTACAGGCATGACAAACACTGGGTCGCGCCGCTCATCGCGGAGCAGATCCGCCTCCTGAGGGGGGGCAGCCATTTCATAGCTTCCACGGAGCATGCCTTCCTAATGGCCTACAAGGACGGCAGGGCTTGCGGGAGGATCCTCGTGGGAAGATACGACGGCATGCGCAAAGACGCCGCCGGCCTCGCCTATTTCTCGCTGCCGGCCGCGGACGATCCCCTGACGCTGGGCTACCTGCTGGAGGCGGCAGAGGGCTGGGCCCGGCTCAATGGGCTTCCCGGCATCGTGGGCCCGTGGTCGCCTACGGATTCGGACGATGACAAGGGCCTTCTCGTCGAGGGCTTCGAAGGGCCGCCTTCTCTCATGGGATCCTACAACAAGCCGTGGTACAAGGATGTGTTCGACAGCCACGAGTACAGGAAGCTCGTGGATTTCGTGTCGTACACGCTGGTGAAATACCCTGCGGGAGACGAGAGGGTCCAGAGGATGCTCGACTTGGCCTTCAAGAGGACGAGGACCGTGGTGTCGACTCTGAACAGGAAGGACCTCCTTAAGGACTTCAGGGACATCCACTCGGTGATGCTCGCCTCCGTCGGCGACAACCCCGACCTGCCCTCGCCCACGTGGGAGCAGTTCCTCCCGGAGGCGCAAAGGCTTGCGAAGATGGCGGACGACAAGCTAATCCTGATAGCGAGGAGACAATCCGACGGCAGCCCGGTCGCGTTCGTCGCCGCCATGCCCAACTGGAGCGAGGTGCTCAAGAAGATGCGAGGCAGGATCCTTCCCTTCGGCTGGATACACGCATTGGGAGCGAAGAGGCGCATAAAGGGCGTCCGCGTCCTGATGCAGTTTTGCATCCCCGAATACCAAGGCTCCGGCATACTCCCCGTTCTCTATGCCAAGCTGCGCGAGAAGGTCGCAGAAGGTGACTACGAGTACTGGGAGGCCGGCACCATAAGGGACGATAACATCCACTCCATGAAACCCGTGGAGGATGTCGGCGGCAAGCTGTTCAGGGTATACAGATGGTATAAAAAGGTGTTCGGCCCGACAAGCGGTTCATAGAGGGCCGGAAGCTTCCGTGACTAAGGTTCGCAAGGGCCGGTCGGCGATATTTGATTTGGTGGGTGGAGAAGTGAGTTCTAGAGGATCTCTGATTGTAGAATCGATTCCCGAGGAGCGCCTCGGGGAGTTCATCGGATTGGCGTTCAGGCTGTACGAGGGCGATCCCAACTGGGTGCCGCCGCTGGTCGCGAACCAGATGGGCATGCTGAAGGGCAAGGACAACGCGTTCCTGTCGGAATCTGAGCACACGTTCCTCATGTGTTTCAGAGACGGTCTTGCGGTGGGCAGGATGATGGTGGCGGTAAACGAGCCAATCAGCCGTAAGCAGGGTGTGCCTACGGCCACCTTCAGCCTCCTGGAAGCGGAGGACGGCGAGAGCTTCAGTCTGCTCGTATCAGAGGCGATGCGATGGGCAAAAGGCAAGGGGATGAAGAGGATCATAGGCCCCTGGTCGCCCACCAACGGCGAAGACGGGATCGGGATGATGGTGATGGGCTTCGACGACCCTCCCGTCCTGCTGAATTCCTACAACAAGAGATGGTACGTGCAGTCCCTGGAGGCCATGGGCTTCTCCAAGCTTGCGGATTACGTGGGATACAAGATAACCAAGCCCGACCTACCGCTGGAGAGCCTGGCGAGGGCCTCGGAGATAACGTTCCAAAGGGCGGGCGTCATACCTTCCAAGATCGACATGTCCCGGCTGGATGACGAGCTGGCGGGCATGCACTCGGTGATGAGCTCCGTGTTCTCGGAGGACTGGTACAACGAGATGCCGTCACTGGAGGAGTTCATGAAGCTGGCAGCCCCCATCTCGAAGCTGGCATACCCGGAGCTGGTCTGGCTGGCGAAGGACGCCGTGAAGGGGAAGACCGTGGCCTTCGTGGTGGCCCTGCCCGACTGGAACCAGGTGCTGATAAGGATGAGAGGAAGGGTATTCCCGTTCGGGTGGTTCCATTACCTGAGGGCGAAGAGCGTAATAACGCGTGCGAGGCTCATGATGCAGTACTGCCTGAAGGAGTACCAGGGTTCGAGCGTTATACCGGCCCTATATGCGAAGGTGGTGGAAAGCGCCGAGGCGCTTGGGCTAAAGGAGGCGGAAGCGTCGGTGATACTCGAGACGAACCTGCAGTCGAGAAGGGTCCTGGAGAGGCTGGGCGGCAAGCTGACAAGGACGTACAGGTGGTACCTTAGGGATATCGACTGAAAGCCCCCACGGTCTGAGCGCGTTAGATGAATATATCGGAAAGGCCCGGGCAGCTGCCCGGGCCTTGGTTTGGAATCGTCCGATATGGCTATCAGAATCCCCTGGCAGCTCCGTCCCTCCTGGGGTCGGCAGCGCCTACGAACTCGTTGGTCTTCTCGTCGAAGAACACGCCCTGGGCTCCTCCGAAGTAGAGGTCGTACTCGCCCTTCATGTTCTTCCCGTCGATCGTATAGCCCTTCGCCTTCAGGCCATCGAGGGTCGAGGCGGGCATGCGGGATTCGTACTCGAAAGTGATGCTCGAGTTGACGACATGGAAGCGCGGCGCTTCGATGGCTTCCTGCAGTCCGAGGTGCTGGTCCACTATGGCGTGGATGATCTGTGTGAGGGCGGGTGCTATGCGGCCCGCGCCCGGGGTGCCGACCGAAAGTATCGGCATGTCGTTCTTGTCGACCATGATGGTCGGCACGATGGTCGTCCTCATCCTCTTGTTCGGGGCTATGTCGTTGATGTTGGGAGCTTTCGAGAAGTTGGCGTTCTCGTTGTTCATGATGATGCCCGTGCCGGGTACCGTAACGCCGGCCCCCCAGAAGCTGCTCAGGGTCTGGGTGAGGGCCACGGTGTTGCGGTCCTTGTCCATTACGGAGATGTGCGTCGTGCTCGGCGACTCATATCCCGTGTCGGCGAGCTTGAACTCGGTCACCGTTGCGAACTGCATGGGATCGCCCGACGTGATGCCCTCGAGCGGCGTCATCTTGGAGGGGTCGATCGTCCACGAGCGGAACTTGGTGTAGTCCTTGTTCTGCAGCTCCTTGAGCGGCACGTCCACGAACGCCGGGTCGGCGCAGTACTGATAGTGGTCGGCGAACGACCTCTTCAGGGACTCTGCCATTATATGGATGTTGTAGGAGTCGAGGTGCGGTTTCTTCGAAAGGTCGAAATTCTCCATTATCGACAGGGCCTCGGTCAGGATGATCCCGCCGACCGGAGGAGGCGCCGTATAGAAGTGGTTGCCCCTGTAGCTGCCGCTCATGGGCTCCCTTTCGTATACCTTGTACGCTTCCAGGTCCGACTTCCTGAGAAGGCCGCCCTGCGCCAGTGACGCGGCTTCGATCGCGTCGGCCAGCTCGCCGCGGTAGAACACGTCGGCGCCCTTGGTGGCGATTAGCCTCAAGGACTTGCCGAGGTCGGGGTTGGTGAGTATCTGGCCCTCTTCCTTGGGAAGGCCGAGCGGATCGAGGTATACTTTCGCAAGGTCGGGGTTGGCCGTGATCACAGCGAGGCTGTCGGTGATCGACTGGGCGAGGTATGCCGTGATCTTGAAGCCCTTCTCGCAAAGCCTGATAGCGGGCCACATCACCTCGGGAAGCGTCAGCACGCCGTACTTTTCCTGCAGCGTGCACAGTCCGAGGACGAGGCCGGGCGTCGCTACGAGGTCCCAGCCCTTAACGCCGGAGAAAGTCTTCCCGTAGTACTTCTCTGCCGTCAGCTTGGGGGCCGCAGACCTGTAGTCTATGGATATGGCCTTCTTCTCCTTCGCGAGGTAGGCCACGACGTAGCCTTCTCCGCCCAGGCCAGACGCGTTGGGTTCGCAGACGCCTATGGCGAACGCTGTCGCTACCGCTGCGTCTATGGCGTTTCCGCCCTTCTTTAGGATCTCTACTCCGGCCTCAGCCGCATACGGGCTGGCCGCCGCGACCATTCCGTTTACCCCCCTGACTTCCTTGTTCAGGGTGGCGGCGCTTACTGTCACGAACGACATGGCCAGGGCGGCCACCAGCACTGCTATCATGGCGACCCTTCTGAACTGCCTGTACATCTACTTAGTCCTCCCTTCTATTGTATGGATTGCTCCGCTAAGTACGTTATAGAAGACCTTTCGCGGCCTATCTGAGGAATTTGCCGACGCCTTCCTTGGCCAGCTCGTTGAAACCCGGCATGCCGGTGAGCACGGGCGCGTCGCCGCGCACGTCCCTTTCGGCGTCGAAGACCGATAGCAGCGTGTTGAGCGCGACCGCCACTCTAAGCCCCAGTGGCCTGGATGCGTCGTTGACCACGTCCGCGGTCATCGAATCCTTTCCCATGCCAGGGTTTCCGGTCTCGATAAGGTAAGGGTCCAGGTCCTTTACATAGTCGCCCCATTCCCTGTGTGTGAGGCCCCTTACGTCGGACGAGGGTTCCAGCGTCTTCAGGGAAAATCCGGCGTTCAGCTCCATGTACACCATCGCCATGGCGCCTATCTGTATGTTCTTGGGGTTCGTGACCAGCATCCACTCGAGCCTTCCTCCTGGGTCGGCCTCGTGGAAGTCCATCCCGATCGTCACCCCCTCGGCGGATATGAGCTGCATGATCGCATAGGCCAGCTGCTGGGTGAGGGTCCCGTCGGCCTTGCCGGGGTAGTTCCTGTTGAGGTTCCTCGCCTCGTTGCCGGCCAGTTCCTGGCCCGTGGGGTAATGCTGGTACTTCTCGGGGTCCGGCTCCTGGAAGTCCGCCCTGGTGTCCCTTGCGCCGTACTTGAACTTCCTCTCCCCGCTGGGCGTCGTGAGGCTGATCCACTCTATGGGCGTCCTTGTGTCCTTGTTCGCGGACGCCGCGTTGTTCGCATGAGTCAGTACGATGAGCCTTCCTCTCGTGACGATGCCCCTTTCGATGATCAGGGTAGCCGTCATGATCCCGGAGATCTCGTTGGCATGGGTGCCGCCTAGCACCAAAGCCGTCGGGCCGGGCTTGCCGCTGTCCATGATGTAGACCTTGGTGTCCACCGGCGTGCGGGCTATGGGCTCGAAGTAATCCGAAAGCCACCTCATCCCGGTGACGCCCACACCCGGCCTCTCATCGTGTATGATAGGCTCCGGCAGCGTGCCGGCGGCCCCGGCGACGAAGGCCGACAATGCCATCAGCACCAGGATCGTCGCTATGATGCATCTTGAATAGCGCATCGGGGTATCCTCCAATCGATGAATGACCTCTCGTTATTTCGCCAGGACGGCCTTTAGGGCCTGGGCCACCAGTGTCCTTATGGAACCTCCGTCCGGGATGTCGACGATGACCAGCTCGGCGCCCTTCTCCTGTGCCATCTTGTCGAAGTAGCCGTCCTTGTTGCTGTCGGGTATCGCCACAAGCATGTGAGCTCCCACCGCCGCCAGCTCCGTGTACTTGTCCGAGCTCGCCCCGCGCCTGGTGGCCCCTCCCATGTGTACGATGATCACATATGCGTCGTTCTTGACGGCGAGGCTCGTCAGGGCCTTCACCCTGGCCTCTTCGGCCGCGTCGTTTATGCTGGCCGCGGTCATCCCCTTGCCGCTGTAGCCTACCACGAAGATCAGCGTCTTCATGTCGGCGCAGTTCTCCGCCTTGAGGACGGTGTCGAATTTCACCGGCACGCCCATGGCCTTGTTGAGAAGGATGTCCAGCATCATCCCGTCAGGGCCTTGGCCGCTCGTGGTCATGTAGATCGGCTGTGCCGGCGTCGGGGCCGCCACGGTCGCCCCTACCATGGTGCCTAGGATCAGGATTGCTGATAGTAACACGATGATTCTACGCAAGTCGTTCTCCTCCTTATGGTATTATCATAATTCCCATATCTATTTGATATTAACCGG
>ERZ795044.2081-NODE-2081-length-17669-cov-5.077495_pt1 | contig 17669 bp, 18 predicted proteins | sample MGYA00375128_ERZ795044 | MGnify/ENA primary metagenome ERZ795044 (study PRJEB30173, sample SAMN05720213) | anaerobic digester metagenome | isolation source: active sludge of municipal wastewater-treating anaerobic digesters | place: USA | collected 2014-12-22 ... | reverse complement strand
AAGACGAATGAGGATGTGGAAATCGAAAAATCCAATATCATCATCGTCGGACAGACAGGTACCGGTAAAACCCTGCTCGCCAGGTCTATCGCCAAATATCTGAATGTGCCTTTTGCTATCGTTGACGCAACCGTGTTTACCGAAGCCGGTTACGTGGGCGAAGACGTGGAAAGCATACTCTCCCGCCTCTTGCAGGTTTGTAATTACGATGTGGCCGCTGCCGAAAAAGGTATCGTGTATATCGACGAAATTGATAAAATTGCGCGTAAAAGTGACAATCCTTCCATTACCCGCGATGTGAGTGGTGAAGGGGTGCAACAGGCCTTGCTGAAAATGCTCGAGGGCACTGAAGTAATGGTGCCGCCTCAGGGTGGTCGCAAACATCCGGAGCAGAAAATGGTGAAGGTGAATACACAGAACATTCTCTTCATTTGCGGTGGTGCTTTCGACGGTATTGAACGCAATATCGCCCGCCGCACTGCCACTCAGCTTATCGGATTCAAACGCAATGAAGATGAAAAGGGTGTCGACCGTGAGAATATGTTACAGTATATCGCACCGCAGGACCTCAAGGCATTTGGGTTAATTCCCGAATTAATTGGCCGCCTGCCCGTGCTCACACATCTCGATCCTTTAGATGCCAATACCCTGCGCGCTATCCTCGTGCAGCCGAAAAATGCCATCATTAAGCAATACAAACAATTATTTGCCCTCGAAGGCATCGAGCTCGAAATAGAAGAAGCCGTGTTCGATTTTATCGTTGAAAAGGCTATCGAATTTAAATTGGGCGCTCGCGGTCTCCGCAGTATTTGCGAGGCACTGCTCACCGATGCCATGTTCGATCTGCCCTCACAATCAGATGCCAAAACCTTCCATCTGACCCTCGAGTACGCAACAGGCAAATTCAACCAGTCAAAACTCAGCCAACTCAAAATTGCGTCCTGAAACTGACTTGATATATCATTGAAACCGTCTCCCGGAAAGAGGCGGTTTTTTTTTACCCTGCGGGAATGTAGGTGTCGAAACCATTCAGCTGCCTGGCTGTCGTCACAGCTGCCCCGGCGGCCAAGGCAATCCGTTTCGTGTACCCACCCCGGCTACTGCACTACAACAAGATATGCTCCGCGCAGCCATAAAACACAAAAGGAGGCGAAAGCCTCCTTTTGGTCGTGAACCTAATTTATGAAACAAACCAACTGTTTAGTTATAATTCGTCCATGTCAACAATTACAATGGCATGAACTAAAGTGCGTGTGCGTAATACTTTTCTCATAGTCTTGATTCTTTAATGGTTATCGTATTCGTGTGATGAAATCAAAAGTAATCGCTTGTAATCGCTTACTATGTTACACGAATTGAGTTTGTGTGACATCAATATCCATCACAATTATAGGAAAAATGGCTCTAAAAAGCCCAAAATAGGTAAGAAAAATGTGAAAAAAAGCGTATTATTGTGACAAATGGAGGAAATGCAGGCGACTTGAAATTTGTGAAAAAAGTAAGTTTTCTTGCTTTTGCCTTTTAGTTATTAAAGGAAATATCCATATTTGTTAGGACTAAAAGATTGATGTTTTGTGACGGGGTTAAAACACGACAAACCGCTTAAAGTCCACAGCAGAAGCCTTTTAGCATTATTTGAAAGCACATAAAAGCACGACACGCAATGAAAAACCTGATCGAAATCTCCAAGATTGTGACTAAAAAGAGGATTTCAAAAATAGAGATCTTCGATAAAAGTCTACTGAACCGGAAAGACAGCAAATTCAATGAATTCTATGAGGGCCTGGTAAACGACCGCTTTACAACAGATGAGGAGGCTGCCGCCGCTTTATACGAAACTTCACCGCTCGATGATAAGTATCGTCAGCTGAAATCGCGGTTTACGAAGCGCTTACTCAATACCCTGTTTTTCCTGGATAGCAACGACCCTTCCTTTTCCGATTACCACAAAGCAAATTACAACTGTAATAAGAATTGGGCGCAAATTCGAATTCTGCTTACCAGCGGCGCCCGCAGTTCTGCAGTGAAAATTGCCGCTAAAACCCTGAGCGTTGCCCAAACCTATAAATTCACCGATATTATTTTGAATTGCTCACGCATCCTCATGAGCAATGCCAGCCTCACCGGGAATGAACGCGAATATGAAGATTATTTCGCCATCACCGAACAGGCACTCAGCGATTTACAAAGCGAAATTCGCGGCGAAGAATTATATCAGCAACTGAGTATCAAATTCGCTTCATCGGCTTATAGTGATGAACAAATGGCTAAAACCGCCGAACTCAGTCTCGAAAAAATTAATAACCTCTGCGCCACCTGCAACTCCTTCCAACTGCATTATCTCCGGTATCAGATTTGGATTATTAAAGCACAAACAAAAGCGAATTTCCAGGAAGTCATTCAGGTGTGTGAAAAAGCGGAACAATATCTCAACGATAATCCGAATTTTTACCAAAATGTAAAACTCGCTAATCTCGCACTCGTCAGAATCAATGCCTATCTGCAATTGCGCGATTACGAAAATGGCCGTAAAAATGCCGAACGCTGTCTCGACCTCCTGCAGGAAGGCAGTAACAACTGGTTTATTTTCCTCGAATATTATTTCCTGCTGGCAATGCATACCGAAAACTACATCAATGCCGCAGCTATCTTTATCAAAGTAATCAATCACCCGCGCTTCGATTATTCCACCGACGAACGCAAAGAAAAATGGAAAATATTCGAAGCGTATATCAATTATATTTTTGAATCGGAAAATCTCGACCGCGATTTACTCTCCACCGATGCAAAACATAAATTCAGATTGCATAAATTCCTGAACGAGGTGCCCAATTTCTCGAAAGATAAACGGGGCTACAATGTATCTATTCTCGTTGTGCAGATTTTATATATGCTCGAAAAGGGCGAATATACCGGTATCATCAACAGGGCTGAAGCACTCAATGTATATTGCAGTCGCTACCTCCGAAAAGATGATGCTTACCGCAGCAACTGTTTCCTCAAAATGCTACTCACCATGGTGAAGGAGGATTTTGTGTACGATCGTTCGCGTTCTATGGCACAAAAATACCTGCGTAAAATGATGCATGGCGATCCTACAGGTAATAGTACTGTGGCTGAATGGGAAATTATCCCGTACGAAATATTATGGGAGAAAGTACTGAACCGCCTCAAAAACAAAGTGGCCGTTAAAGCCTGATTTGTTGCTGAAATATCCTGTTTGCCTGAAGGATTACAAGAAATCCATCGGCTTAAAATCGTTGCCTAAAATGGTTTTCGCATCCACTTGTAACCATTTATCTAATATGGTTGCATAAATGTGACGAAAATCAGTTTGATACACTAAATCATCATCTACCAGCTTACTTAAATCGGGCATTTCGTTAATCATGCCGCCTTGTTTTAATCCGCCGCCAATTAAATACACATTGTTTGCCGTGCCGTGGTCAGTGCCCTTACCTGCATTTTCTTCCACCCGGCGACCAAACTCACTGAAGGTCATAATCAGTGTGTCTTTAAACTTGCCGGTGTTTTTCAAATCGGTAACAAATGCCTTTAATCCATCGGCATATATTTTTAATTGACGCTCCTGCTGATTGCGCTGTAACGCATGTGTATCAAATCCACTCAATGAAACATAATATACCGATGTATTGGTTTCGGCATTGATCAGATTGGCAATGGTTTTTAGCTGGTTGCCAAATTCATTTGCCGGATACGGAACGGCCGTGGTATATTTTTTAGATTGCTCGAAAATATAATCCGTACTATTCGTCGTATCCGTGAGTAGTTTATGCAAATATTCGACATTATTATGCACATGGCTGCCGCCTGTATAATGACGCGCCACATGATCTAAAAATGGATTGGTATTCACGTTTTTAAGTTGATCCGGATTACGCACGGCAAATCCACTGATGGTGCTGCCCTTTAATGCCAGACTCAGACTATCATCAATTTCTACTGCATAATGCGGCATCACACAATTGCCTGTCGTGCAGTGGTGGTCGAGCAAACGGCCAATCCATCCGGTTTGCAGATAGGTGTCTTCATCACTCGCTGTTTGCCAGATATCCATGCTCCTGAAATGCGAACGATTCGGATTCGGGTATCCAACATTATTAATCAATACCACATTACCATCGTAAAATAAATCAGCAAGGCCCTGCAAGCTGGCATTCATACCGATATCATCACTTAACCGGATTAATTCTTCTTTCTTGTAACCAATATTCGGACGTGATTTATAATAAATGTCATTGCCGATAGGCACGATACAGTTAAGACCATCGTTGCCACCTGTAAACTGAATGACTACAAATACTTTCGGACGTACATCACCCGGTAAAATGGGAATGGATGCCTTCAAAAACGAAGGAACCATCATACTCGCAGTGGCAAAACCACTTCTTTTCAGAAAATCTCTTCTTGTAGGTGCCATATCAGATTAATTGAAATTCAGGTAATGACATTACGATACCGATAGTACTCAAAACACGCTTTTCGTCGCTGCTGTTGTCCACGTACGTTTCAATGAGCGACTGATCAATATGATTTTTAGGCGACTGAATAAAGGCTTCCAATACCTGAGGAATTAATTCTTCCTTCGGGAACTTCTTAAAGTGATTAACCAATGCCGACCAGTCGCTTTGCACGTTTGCTTTTTTGGAAGTGCGCAGCGCAATTTCATCTTCCGGCGCATCCTCAAATTCAGGTTTAGGTTTGATATCAAAGCCGCCACCTTTTATGATGCGTGTTGGGATTTGCATACGCAACAGCAGGGTAGAGGAATCCACCCAATTGCGACCGCCCGGCCATCCTGCCACATTGGGCGGGAAAAATAATGTTTGTCCTAAAACCTTCTGTAAATTTAATTGGGCTTTGTCTTCCTTAAATTCCATTTTAATCATGCGCCTGAAACGCGTAATCAAATCAACCGGTGATGCCACTAGTGAGCCCATATTTTCTTCAGAATAAAACCATTCTGCCGTAAATATGGCACGCATGAGTTTGGAAATATCGTAGCCACTGTCAAAAAATACCGCACTCAATGCATCCACACGGGCTTCATCCACTTCTTCATTCACAAATTCTTTATAGATTTTTCTGGTTACATACCGCGCCGTTCCTTTTTCTTCCAATAAAATATTGATGATTTCTTCTCCATTGAAATTGCCTGTTCTGCCTAAGAAGGTTTTTTCACCGTCATCATGCTCTTTGGCCACGAATTCGAAATCTCCTTTTTTATTGACGGTCCAGCCGGTAAAGGCCCGTGCTGCTTCTTTAATATCTTTCTCGGTATATACATTGCCCTCACCCAGTGTAAATAATTCCATCACCTCACGGGCAAAATTTTCATTGGGAGCATCTTTTTTATTTTGCTGATTATTCAAATAAATAATCATAGCGGGATCCTTCGCAACAGCATGCAGCATTTTATCAAACTTACCCAGTGCATGTTTTCTCAGTGTATTATTCTGCACCTGCATCAACCAGGCAAATTGCGTACTCGTGGCAAAATGATCATGCCAGAACAAAGTCATTTTTTCGCGCAGCACAGCTTTGGTTGATGCCATCATATCCATCCACGCATTGTTCAACGAACGCATCTGCTCCGGCGATTTTAAAAACAACAACAATACACGCAAATTCGATACCTCCTTACCACGCGTCGGATCTTCCAGATACGTGAGGTTGCGATATTGTTTTGCATCATTAAAAAGGTCATCAACTAATTTGTTGATGTCGTACGCCATTTTTTGTTTAATCACCATTGGTGTTTCACCAAAACCGGCGCGCAAATACAAATGCTGAACATGTTTTTGTGGAGCTGGCATAACATGAAGTTACCTGTTTACATCCAAATCTTGTGCCATAAAACTATGGCTATGACCGGTAGATGCCTCAGGGTTTAACGTAAGCCCGTTTTCAGCCATTCATCAACTCATCCAATTCCAGCCAGCGCAGCTCTTTTTCGCTGAGCTCATTGCTAACCTGCGACAGGTTTGCAGTCAGGTCAAGCAGTTTTTGGTGATCGGTGGTGGCATCGGTTAAGGCCTGCTCTAATTCGGCTTTGCGGGCTTCCAGCAAGGGGATATCGGTGCTGAGTTGTTCGTATTCACGCTTTTCTTTGTAACCGACTTTTTTGCCTGTCGGCTGCACTGGAATGTTTACCGGCACTACCGTTTCAGTTGTGGAAGCGGCTTCGCGTTGTAGCCTGAGCTTTTCTGCATCTGTAAAACTCCGCCAGTCGGTATAATTGCCCGGAAAATCGCGGATAACGCCATTGCCTTCGAATACAAAAACATGATCCACCAGCCTGTCCATAAAATAGCGGTCGTGGGATACGATTAATACGCAACCTTTAAATTCAGCGAGAAATTCTTCAAGAATACTTAATGTGAGAATATCTAAATCGTTGGTAGGCTCATCTAAAATCAGAAAATTCGGATTTTTAATGAGGATGGTCATCAGGTATAAACGACGCTTTTCGCCACCGCTGAGTTTGCTCACAAAGGTATATTGTGTTTCCGGTGGAAATTGAAAACGCGTAAGCAGTTGCGCTGCACTCAATTTACTGCCATCGGCCAGCGGAATAAATTCGGCAATATCTTTTACCACTTCTATCACCCGCTTATCCTCTTTCAATAACATACCATCCTGCGCATAATATCCATACACGATGGTTTCGCCAGTAGTAATTTTTCCGGCATCGGGTTTTATCGATTCCATAATCAGATTCAGGAAAGTGGTTTTACCTAATCCGTTTCTCCCAACGATGCCGATTTTATCGTACTGCTTGAATAAATACGTAAACTGCTCAACTATTTTCAGGTCGCCAAATGATTTAGATACTTTAATCATTTCCAGAATCTTGCCGCCCATGCGGGTCATTTTAACTTCCAGACTCAGGCCTTCCTGTTGCTTTTTACCTTTAGCTTTTTCTTCAATCGAATCAAAGGCATCGAGGCGCGATTTGCTTTTGGTGGTGCGGGCTTTCGGCATGCGCCTTACCCATTCTAATTCCCTGCGATAGGTATTGCGTACCTTGTCTAATTCAGCAGCTTCCACTGCATCGCGATGGGCTTTCTTTTCTACAAACAAGGAATAGTTGCCGCGGTAAACAAATAATTTACCATTTTCCAATTCCATAATTTCAGAACATACCCGGTCGAGAAAATACCTGTCGTGCGTAACAATTAACAACGTAAGATTGCGACTGCTTAAATATTCTTCCAGCCATTCTACCATCTCAATATCCAGATGGTTAGTGGGTTCATCTAAAATGAGTAAATCGGGTTCTTCAATTAATAATTTACTGAGGGCTATGCGTTTTTTTTGTCCGCCGCTTAACGTACTTACCTTTTGATCGAGTGCATGAATATGTAAGCGACCCAAAATTTGTTTAATCCGCAGTTCAAAATCCCAGGCACCTAAAGCTTCCATTTGAACATGGGCACGCTCAACAGCCAGATGGGTTTCTTCGGTGTAAGCTTTCTCCTGTTGTAACAAGGCCTCTTCATAAGCACGAATGGCACGTATGCTGGGCGAGTCGCTGTTCAGAATGTTATCCATAATGCTCAGCTCCTCACGCAATACCGGCTCTTGCTCCAGATATCCGGTTGTAATCGACTTATGGGTTTGCACCGTTCCGCTGTCGGCGAAGTCCTTTCCGGTTAAAATGCGCATCAAGGTGGTTTTTCCGGCGCCGTTTCGGGCTACCAGGGCAACCTTTTGACCTTTATTTATCGTAAATGAGATATCGGTAAACAAGGTCTTACTATCGTAAGTCTTCGTCAGATGATCAACCTGTAAGTAATTCACGGCGCAAAGGTAAGGAATACAGGCGGGAGGCCGCTGAAAAGGCAAAAGGTCGGTTTCTACCCTCCTCATCATCCTGCTGCCTGTCCACAGACATCGTTGCGAAAATGTGGGCAGGTGTAAAACTATTTGAGCCGGATTAGCATTATATAAATAGATTTGTAGTTTAGACTGGTATGGAAAAAGCGGCACCTATCGACCTGGAAAAAGAGAAGAAACTCATTTTAAAGGAGTATCGTAACCTCCTGCGTCCGCTACGCAACAACATGACGCAGGCCGAAAGAAAGCAGATACGTCTGGCTTTTGAAATGTCGGTGGATGCGCATAAGGATATGCGTCGCAAAAGCGGCGAACCCTATATCCTCCACCCGCTCCAAGTGGCTCAAATAGTGGTGAATGAAATGGGCTTGGGTGCAACCGCGGCTATCTGCGCATTATTACATGATGTGGTGGAAGATACCGAACTCACCCTCGACGATATCAAGCGCGAATTTGGGGTGAAGGTGATGAAAATTATCGACGGCCTTACCAAAGTAAGCGGCGTGTTTGATTTAACCAGTTCTATTCAGGCCGAAAATTTCAAAAAATTATTATTGACGCTCGCAGATGATGTGCGCGTAATCCTCATCAAAATTGCCGACCGTTTGCATAATATGCGCACCATGGATGCCATGCCGCGCAAGAAGCAATTAAAAATTGCATCGGAAACGCTGTATCTGTATGCGCCTTTAGCACATCGTTTAGGTTTTTATGCGATAAAGAGTGAGCTGGAAGATTTGGGTATGAAATATACCGAATCGGAAGCCTACAAAGATATCGCCCGCCGCCTCGCTGAAACAAAACGCGAACGCACGCGCTACATGAATGAATTTATGAAACCGATTCGCGAACGTCTCGAAAAAGATGGGTTTCAATTCGATATGTATGGCCGGCCGAAAAGTATTTATTCCATTTATAATAAAATAAAAAATAAGGGCGTAACCTTTGATGAGGTATACGACTTATTTGCCATCCGTATAATCATCGACACACCACTGGATTCAGAAAAAGCAGACTGCTGGCGTGTGTATTCGAATGTAACGGAATTATATCATCCGAACCCCGATCGTTTGCGCGACTGGATTTCATCGCCAAAGGCAAACGGATACGAAAGTTTGCACACGACTGTAATGGGACCAAAAGGTCGCTGGGTGGAAGTGCAGATTCGCACCAAACGCATGGATGAAATTGCCGAAAAAGGATTCGCGGCGCATTGGAAATATAAAGAAGGCTCCAACGATAAAGCACTCGATACCTGGCTGAGGGAAATACGCGAATTATTGCGCAACCCCGAATTTAATGCGCTCGAATTCATGGATGATTTCCGCCTGAATTTATTCAGTAAGGAAATTTATGTGTTTACCCCAAAAGGCGATTTAAAAATTATTCCGCAAGGCGCTACCGCACTCGATTTTGCCTTTGAAATCCATACCGCTGTCGGCTATCATTGTATTGGTGCAAAAGTGAATCACAGGCTGGTGCCTTTAAGTTATGTGCTGAGCAATGGTGATCAGGTAGAAATTATTACCTCAAAGAAACAAAGGCCGAATGAAGATTGGTTGAATTACCTCATCACCTCCCGTGCACGCAGCAAGGTGAAAAATGCGCTGAAAGAGGAAAAACGTTCTATTGCCCAGGAAGGCAGATTGATTCTGGAGAAAAAACTGAAATCCATGAAGGTTGAATTTTTTGACCGCAACATTCAGATGCTCATGGAGTTTTATCATCAGCCTACCAGCATGGAGCTGTTTTACAGAATCGGCACCAAAGATATTCTGCTGAAGGAGCTGAAAGAATTTACCGTGCAAAATGGTAAACTGGTTCCGCCTTCCAGAGATAAGCAGACACCTGTTGATTTAGCCCGACTCGAGAAAATTGCCACCAGTAATGCCGAGTTGCTCATTTTTGATAATCAGCTGGATGATATTAAATATTCGCTGGCCAAATGTTGCAACCCGATTGTAGGTGACGATGTGTTTGGATTTATTACCATCAATGAAGGTATTAAAATTCATAAAACGAGTTGTCCGAACGCCACAGAGATGATGAGCAAATATGGCTATCGCATTGTGCGCACGCGCTGGACCCAGCAAAAAGATATTGCCTTTCTTACCGGTGTAAAAGTTACCGGATTAGATGATGTGGGCTTAGTAAATAAGGTTACCCATATTATTTCCGGCGAAATGAAATTGAATATGCAGAGTTTGCTGATGGATGCCAAAGACGGGGTATTTGAAGGCACGATTAAAGTATATGTAAAAAATACGGACGAGTTGGATAAACTCATGCATAAATTAAAACATATGAAAGGGGTGATATCCGTTACCCGTCTTGAAACAACCTAAATCCGGATTATGGAAAAAGATTTACAACAGGCCAAATATCTCGAGGAAATTCGAAATATTTTTGCAGCACATCTCGAATCAAAAGGTTTGCGCAAAACACCTGAACGATTTACAATACTGGAAGAAATATATAGCCGCACCGATCATTTTGATGCAGAGAGTTTGTATTCGCATTTACTGAAAAGCGGATATCACGTAAGCCGCGCAACCGTATATAATACACTGGAATTGCTGCTGAGCTGCGACCTCATCACCAAGCACCAGTTCGGTAAAAATCTGGCGCAGTATGAAAAATCCTATGGCTACAAACAGCACGACCATATTATTTGTGTGGATTGCAAAAAAGTTGTGGAATTCTGCGATCCGCGCATCCATCAGATACAAACCATGATGGGCGATTTGTTGAACTTTAAAATAACCCACCATAGTTTAAATATGTATGGCATTTGCGGCAGCTGTCAGAAAGTGCGCGAACGCCAGGATCAAAAAACCTCGTGAAAAAAATTAAGTATGGAATTTACAATTGAGAAAAGAGCAGACCAGATTGTGTTAATTTCCCTGAAAGGCAGATTAATTGCAGAGTATGAAACACTTCCCTTGGCCGAACAAATAGAAGATTTGGAAGACGAAGGATTTACCAGATGGATAATTAATCTCGAACATCTGGAATACATGAATTCAACCGGTTTGAATTTTTTGCTGAAGATTCTGACCCGTGCACGCCGCATGGACGGTGAGGTTGTATTATGTGCACTCAATAATTTGTTGGAAACGCTTATCGTTACCACCAAACTCAACGCCTTTTTTACCATCACTCCGGATATTGAAAGTGCGTTGGGGTATTTTGAGAAGGAGCATATTCAGGAGTAATCCGAGTTCTGCAAGTTAAGCTGGTGGCTGTTTCCGGCCACTTTTCATCCGATAATTACCAGATAATCAGATTGGAGCACATGCTTCCACCAGAAGATTTATGTTAAAATATTTGCGCAACTAATCGGTTGCGAATATATTTGCAACCAATTAGTTGCATATTATGAGACGCGATGTATTTCAAGCCATAGCAGACCCTACGCGCAGAGCCATCATCGGATTGATTGCCATGCATGCCATGACGCCCAACGCACTGGCCGCACATTTCGATATGTCGCGACAGGCAGTTTCCAAACACCTCCACATTTTGGCCGAATGCGAATTGGTTGAAGCACGCGAAGAGGGGAGAGAAATTTATTACACCTTACAGATAGAAAAAATGCAGGAAATAGATGCCTGGCTAGCGCAATTCAGAAAAATCTGGATGCGCAAATTTGATCAGTTAGACCACGTATTACATAACCTCAAACATAAAAAACGATGAATAAAGCACTGCTCTTCGACTTTACAGTCGATAAAGACGCGCAGGTCATTCGGGTTGACCGCTCTTTTGATGCACCTCTGGATTTGGTTTGGTCGGCATGGACCGAAGCAGATATTTTAGACCAATGGTGGGCGCCAAAACCTTATCAGAATGTTACCTTGAATATGCAATTTGTGGTGGGTGGCAAATGGCATTATTATATGGAGTCGCCACAGGGAGAAAGACATTATTGCTTTTTTGAATACAGCAAAATTGAGCCGATGCGCATGTATGCCGGTAAAGATGGATTTTGCGATGAACAGGGCAACCTGAATACAGCCATGCCCGGCATGCAATGGCAAAATAGTTTCGAACAGTCGGGCGACCAATCTATTGTGCACGTGCTCATCCGTTTCGAAAAAGTGGAAGACCTCGAAGCTATCATTGCCATGGGCTTCAAAGAAGGATTTACTATGGGATTGCAAAATCTCGACCAATATATTGCCGCTCAGTTTTATTTGCGCAAGCAGAAAAAAGGCAACACAGGCGTACGTGTTTCTACCTATGTAAATTTTCCAGGCAATGCCGATGAGGCCATGCATTTTTATCGGGATATTTTTAAAACAGAATTTATTCAGGGTATACAACGCTTTGCCGATTTACCCGCTGATCCCGCACAACCACCTATGGCAGAAGGAGTAAAAAATATGGTGCTGCATTGTGAACTACCCTTAATTGGCGGACATGTGCTGATGGCAACCGATGCACCTGCCGAAATGGGATTCACCGTTACATCGGGTAATAATATGCATATCAATTTAGATACAGGCTCGCGTGCAGAGGCTGAGCGTATTTTTAATGCCCTCTCCGCCGGCGGAAAAATTACCATGCCGCTCCAAGACATGTTCTGGGGTGCCTACTTTGGCAGCCTGACCGACAAATATGGCATCAACTGGATGGTGAACGCACAGCAATAAGCGTCTAGTATTATATATAACGACAACCGGGTTAGAGATGATCCGGTTGTTTTTGTTTGATGGGGGCTTGCACATTAAATTGTATTATGGCTTATGAACCTCTATCAAGGATATATCATCGAGATAATATAGGCATTTTTTTTGAACCAAAAAGTGGCATTCCTTAATACCTGTATAAGCAAACTTGTGCATAGGTTGAGGTGAATTACGTATTTTTGAGATTGGTTCTAATCACTTGAAGCCTTAGGAGATTTAGGAAATTTAACACTAAGTGATTTTGGAAAATACAAACCACGGACAATGTTAATGGAATCAACCCAGTCTTGATAAATATATTTGCAGTGAAACTTGAAGTCTTCATCCAACTGAAATTCAGCGAAAATTGATCCCTCCTTTGGGGTTTTTGTATCCATGAATTTTAGAGAAAACATATCTTTTGTCTTACATTGATTATCTGGTGGCCAAAACAGTATTAATTTATTGCTGTCAGATTCAATTCGAAAAACAAAGTCGCATTGTGGATTAACTAAAAATCTCAGACTATCCGGAGTAATATCAACTGCTAATAATTCACCTCCAAACCAATAATATTCACAAACAGTTGATTGTATAGTACTATTGATTACATTTTTTTGATTCTTACTACAAGAATGACAAATTAACATGAATAGCAAACCGCATATGCTATTTATTAGCGTAAAATATAATCTACTCATATTTTGTCTAATTTTTTTTTAATAAATCTCCTTGCGGAATCGAAATGATAGTTTCACCAGCTAGTTCTCGTGCGATCACCTGTTTGTTTTCCATTTGTATATAATTTTGGCTCTAAAAATTTATCATTAACACTTCATCCCAGGAAATAGGATTCAATTTATTGCCTTGCGAATCTGTGTCATAGGCTGGCTCCCATCGTGGGAAACTATTTACTATACTCAATGAAAAATCATTACATTCTTTGCATGATGACTCCTGCATGATGCGACAATTTGTCACATTCCCAATCGAGTCAATCGTAAATGCAATGTATACCTTCTCACCATAGCTGTTCATACCAAAGCCTTTTGCGTTTTTCATTTCATTCACATACGCAACCAGTTGTTCTTTCCCGCCCGGAAATTTAGGTTTTAGCACATTACTCTTTTTCGCTTCCATTTTCTCTAGAAAGATTGTATCATTAATTATAGAACCTGGTTGTTTACCTTTTGGTTTTGATTCGGAATAATTGCAACTTAGGAAAACTAACGGGAATAAATAGAATAGTAGCTTTTTCATTTGATTTAATTTTCGCAGTTTGTTCCAAAGCATGGAGTTCTTGTGATAATTTGAATTGGATTAGGTCCAGTGGAGTTGACTTGAACATTGCCACTGGTTCCACCCTTCCCATAATCGGTGACTTTTTTATTTATATCATATAAAAGGTAACCCTCACCAAATTTGTTACTTATTTTGGTGCCGTCGGACATAGTTACTGTCAGGTTCCAATTTATTAATTTATGGTCAAGATAGGTGCCTGTTTTTTCCAAAGTTCCATAATTAAAAGCTTGGCTGGCCATAATATTGACACGATTTTCCCATAACTTCCCAAATTCCCTAACTAAAGCCATCCCCTTCAATCAGGGATATATCATCGAGATAATAGTAGGCATAATCACCTGTGGATTAGTTACATAAGGGTTTTGCATGCGTGCCTAGTTTCTGGTGATATGTCTTTTGATACACAAATATTCATATTTTAGCATTATTACCAGGTGCCGCCTGAAGAAAACAAAAAATCAATTGGCGTATTGATATTGTATAGCCAATGGTAACCGGTATTGTTTTCTGAATCATAAGCCTTAACCACCTCAGCCATAGCTGAATAACTTGATCTGGTCAGTTTACATATAAAATTTGAACCGGAGTCCTCCTCAGGATGAATGCCGGTGTCAATATCAGCAATGCGCAGTTTCAGCTCACAGTTTTCTAGAATAATAAATTCAATTTCCCGGATATCAATTTCCTGCTGCTCGCCGGAGACCAGTTTAAGCAGCTGTTCGCCAAACGCCTGAGCTTCAGTAGTGTCAAAATCATATACCATTATGATTTCATCACCTGCCTCATTTATTTCGTTTATGTGTTTTATTTTCATGGGTGGAATTCAATAATAATTGATTCATTCTTCTATTCGCACTGATATTTAAATAGGCAAATTATCAGTTTTTATTGATTAAAACAATTATAATAGGTTATTTCTTTTATTTCATAGGCCTTGTTTTCATCATTATAATGGAATACAACATCTCCGCCTGCACTGCAGCCCTGACAACATACCCAGGATTGGTCCATTTCGTGTAGAATTAAATATTCAATCAAATAATGCAGTTTTAATTTTTCATCCACTTCATAAAGCGGATTTATATTGAAAACTAAATATCCTCCGTTAGCCAACGATAGGGAGTCTATATTTAAATATATAATATCAACATCATTAATTTTGGCTGGTGGGATGCAGTCTACATTGGAGGGTAGAGTGAAGTATAACGAATCTATTGTATTTGAAGTGTCTTCTTTCATTATTTCGCCTGCAATGGAGATTATTGCAATTGAATATAAATCAATGGAGGCATTTTGTGGCAATTGCCCAAAGGAAATCGGATTGTTTGTAAATAGCATCATATAAGCAAACAAGCCAGGGTAAAATAGTTTTCGATGTTGACACTTCATGGTTGAGTAAGTTTCAATTTGTAGTTTAGTTTATCGACGTAGCAGCTTTTTGGTTTTCCGCACTTTATGAGACCACTTTTTCCGGAAAAACTTGCTCAGCATGAATAATTGTTAATTTTTAATGATAAGCTCAAAACTATCTTACTAGTGTTTAAAGATAAATATTTTATGAATTAATGTTGTTAATGGTGGTTTTCAAGGTAATCATCTTAGTACATTCTTTCGAGAGGCATAGTGGTTGGTATTGTCAATTGTGCTAGTCGGAATCTATGATAAATGACCAGTGACTTTGCTAAACCGGCGGCTTTTGAATGCCCATAACTATCGATGGTGCTAGTTTTCAATGGGATGTAGAGATACTTTAACCTCATGTTGTGCCCTTATTATTGATAGGGATTAATTAGCTGGTATTCTTTAAATTTACATTGAAAACACCCTCGAATACAACACCTCGAATCTGTCTCTGTCGCTCAAACAATCATTAAATGCTGGGCAGTTTAATGAGAAGTTTATGGTTTGCATTTCACGGCATTTCGATAGTTGATATTGGGACTAAATTCTTGACTAAAAACGCTAATGTGAAACTTCAAATTCCAGATAGGAAAGACGGATACTTATTTGTTGGTGCAAATATTACCGAGAACTTGAACACGGATGTTTAGAATGCATTGCATATTATGAAGAGGTATTTATTTGTCATATTTTGTGCTATTGCCTTATCAAGTTGCAGAAAGGACACCAGCGCTGATTCTATTCAGGAGAATCCAAACCTCCGCATCGGGGGTGTAGAAGCTAAACAGGAATTGAATTGTAAATTTGATACTGTTTTTTCGAATGGGTATTTTATTCAGTATCACTACAGGGAAAAAGAGCGTTCATTTGAAATGGTTTATGGAAATTCCACCTTTTCGAATGGAACTGGTTACTATTACGACTGCATGGATAAGTATCCATTGCACAACAATAGATTTAGAGTTGAATGCGTCAACAATGATTTTATTGTTATGTCAAGGCCTAACGGACAATCAACCAAACTCGGTTTAATATTGCCATTGAATCCATCATTCAAATCATATGAATTAAGCGATTTTATAGCTGTTGATAGTGCAACCAATTGTTTGCTATATCTTCCCGCTGATGACGATACCTCCACGATAAGGGCATTGAACTTAAAAAATGGGGCTTACAATGAATTGCCTTTTTTAACTAGCTGTGTTATGTATCCATCAGAATGTATTAACTCTGTTAAATTTGGTGATAATTGGGTCCAAATAATATGCTCTTCAACCAGCAATTTAGATAGCTTAACTAGAGAGTTGGTAATGCAGATTCCAATGTAAATCGGCTATAAACGCAAATTGTTCAGGAAGTAATCATTTGAATTATTAATAAATTGGAATTATGAAAATATTGATAATATTCTTGGAGTTATTGTCAGTAACCATGCATCAAAATAGCTCTCCCAATTTAGAAGAAAATTATATAATAAATGTGCCTATAGACACTATATACTCCGGTAAATTGTATTGGAACTTAAGTTGTGAATTAATTACCCATGCTAGTCAAAACTACCTAGATTCAATAGCGTTGAATACCTTCACAAAGAGCTTTGATACTTGTAGGATAACGGTGATTGAACACATGTTGGAGGTAGAAAGCAGATCCTGTTATAGTTATAAAGCTACCCAGATTAAAGATGAATTGCAAACGCTGTTGCCATCTGGAATAGTGTTTGTTACTACTGGTGAAGCAATATTATCTGAGGACAAAAAAAGTACCATTGTAATTGTTGAAATATTTTAGCTTCCTGCTTTTCATTACAAAAAGGCACTACATTTCAGCACCATACATACCTGTCACAGGTTTTGCCACTTTTTGTGATTTGCGTTGCATTTAGCCAAAAAACACTAAATTGCAGTACCAAACAATCCAATGCATCGCCCTAATAGCTATATTATTAGCGTTTCCAATTACCATCCGTTTGGGATGCTATTGTCAGGACGCTCGTGGGAGGCTGGAAGTGAGTATAGGTATGGGTTTAATGGAAAAGAGCATGATATTGAAGTTAATGGAAACGGGAATGTATATGATTATGGATTTAGGATTTACAACCCGAGATTAGGAAAATTTTTAAGTGTTGATCCATTAACATCTGGATATGCATGGTATTCACCATATCAATATGCTGGAAATAAACCGATTTGGTGCAAAGATTTAGATGGTTTAGAGGATGGTATTTCCACTGGTATGATGGTAAATAATTGGGAAGCACAAGATAGGGCATTTGACAATGGTAATATAACGTTTGATGAGCTAGTTGAAAAAAGGACAAGATCACAAATGGCAGTTGGTATGGGCGGTTCGGCCGGAACTTTGATAGTAATGGCAGGCCAAGGTGGAAGGACAGTATTTTGGTGGGCTGTTCGGAATCCTTATACTGCAACAGCA
>ERZ795044.2077-NODE-2077-length-17679-cov-5.165797_pt1 | contig 17679 bp, 17 predicted proteins | sample MGYA00375128_ERZ795044 | MGnify/ENA primary metagenome ERZ795044 (study PRJEB30173, sample SAMN05720213) | anaerobic digester metagenome | isolation source: active sludge of municipal wastewater-treating anaerobic digesters | place: USA | collected 2014-12-22 ... | reverse complement strand
TAATTTTATTTGCCATAAACCAACAAAAATGGAAAGTACAAAACCTAAAATATTACTCTGCGAAGACGACACCAACCTTGGCATGGTATTAAAAAATTACCTGGAGCTGAATGAATATGATGTAACCCTGGAAAGAGATGGTAAACTCGGACTGGCGGCTTTTCAACGTGAAAAATTCGACATCTGCCTGCTGGATGTAATGATGCCCAATATGGACGGCTTTACCCTGGGCGAAGAGATACGGGATGTAAACCCTGATGTGCCCCTGTTCTTCCTGAGTGCAAAAACAATGAAAGACGATATCATCCAGGGTTATAAACTGGGTGCTGATGATTATATCACCAAACCATTCGACAGCGAAGTATTGCTGCATAAAATAAAAGCCATTCTCAAACGCAATGAAGAAATGCACCGGGAAGAAGCCAATGCAGAATACGACCTTGGCAATTATCACTTCAATCCACGCCTGCGTGAATTGGCCTTCAACGGAAAAGTGCAGACCCTTTCCCCCAAAGAAAATGAATTGCTGAAAATGCTGAGCGAATACAAGAACGACCTGCTAAGCCGTGAGATAGCCCTGAAGAAAATATGGGGAAGCGATACTTATTTTAATGGCCGCAGCATGGACGTATACATTGCCAAGTTGCGCAAATACCTGAAAGAAGATCCTTCCATCGAGATCGTGAACATACACGGCAATGGATTCCGGTTGGTAGTTACAGAATAAAACAATCTTTAAAATAAACTGAATGCCCTGCAATATAGCGGGGCATTTTTATTTTACAGCCAGCATCAGCTTTGCCCAGAAATTATTATCGAAGGAAGAGGGGCCCAGTACCGCATCGCCTGTATCGTCGCCATGCCTTATAACCACCAGGTCCTTTGATGGAATGACGTAGATCTTTTTATCGCCCTTTCCAAGTGCAGCGATCATATCGGCCGGGGCAGCAGGATTTAAAGCGCCCGGGAAGACCAGGGTAAGCGTAGGAACCATGAAAGAAGATTTTCCATTCAGCCACCACAGGTAACCATACGACTGGTTATGGTTTTGCGACGTATTCGTCATGGCATTGAAATAAGCCTGGTCGGTCATGAGTGTATTGCCATTCCAGGTTCCCTTGTTAAGTGTGAGCAAACCAAAACGTGCCATATCCCGGCTATTGAGCCATAACACATAATTGAACCAGGTATAGTTCTTCATCCCGATCTTATCGGCCAGTTTTGTTTTGGTGTAGGTATTGTAGTTGGTAGATGTTGCGCTGGCGATCACATCCTGCATCAGCCGGTACGGTGCATTATAATAATACCAGAAAGAACCGGCATCTGCTTTATAAGTAAGACAGGCGGGTGTAATACAATCATCATCGGGTACATTATATTCCAGCCCGGTGGTCATGGTCAGTTGATGTTTTACGGTGATGAGGTTTTCTTTTGCCAATGGAGCCGACGTCCAGCCGGTGCCTAAATACGTACTTGTTTTATTATTGATGTTCAGTTGTCCTTCCTGTTGGGCAATGCCCGCTAAAAATGCAGTCACGCTTTTTCCTGCCGAGGCAATGTAATAAACCGTGTTCATGGTCCAGTTATTCCAGTATTTCTCTGTTACTATCCTTCCCTTGTATAAAATTATAAGCCCGTACGTGTTCTTCGTTCCGGCATAATCAACGGCTTCATTCAGTTTGGTCACATCCCAACCCAATGATTGGGCAGATACTGTTTCCCAGGTATCGCTGCCTATCGGCGGAAAATACATGGTAGTAGGTGTGGGCGGCGTTATGGGAGTAAGTGTTGTTTCATCTTTCTTACAGGATGAAATAAAAATACAAACGGCAACAGCAGTAATGAAAGGTCGCATAAAAAAGGTTGAGTATCTCAGACAAAGACGGAATACAGAAGTTTAACGGCGGCAGGGATTATTTAGTATCCGGAAAAAGCAGGTTGCTGCCTCCTCCCGGCTCTTTCTTTCCCAAATGTTCATAGGCTTTTGCCGTGGCTTCCCGGCCCCTTGATGTTCGTTGCAGAAAACCTTCCTGTATCAGGAAAGGTTCATACACTTCTTCCAGCGTACCTGTTTCTTCCCCTACGGCCGTGGCAATGGTGGTAATGCCCACCGGCCCGCCTTTGAATTTTTCGATGATGGTGGAAAGAATGCGGTTATCCATTTCATCCAGGCCATGCTTGTCTACATTCAATGCTTTTAATGAATGTTCGGTAATGCCCAGGTCTATCACGCCATTACCCAATACCTGTGCAAAGTCCCGCACCCGGCGAAGCAAACCGTTTGCTATACGTGGCGTACCCCGGCTTCTTCCTGCTATCTCAGTTGCTGCATCACTGGTGATCTTTGTATTTAAAATTTTTGCAGAACGCTGAATGATATTTCTAAGCGTAACCGCATCGTAATATTCAAGCCTGGATTTGATGCCAAAACGGGAAAGCAAGGGAGCCGTAAGCAAACCGCTTCTTGTAGTAGCACCGATCAGCGTGAATGGGTTGAGATTGAGTTGCACACTTCTTGCATTGGGCCCGCTGTCGATCATGATATCGATACGGTAATCTTCCATTGCAGCATACAGGTATTCTTCAACAACCGTACTCAGGCGATGTATCTCATCAATAAAAAGAACATCGTTGGTTTCTAAATTAGTGAGCAGCCCTGCCAGGTCGCCGGGTTTTTCTATCACCGGGCCACTGGTTTCCTTTATGCTTACCCCCAGTTCGTTTGCCACAATCCTTGATAAGGTTGTTTTACCCAATCCGGGCGGGCCGTGAAAGAGGATGTGATCAAGCGCTTCGCCCCTCATTTTAGCGGCTTTTATGAAGATGCTGATATTTTCAATGATCTGCGACTGGCCCGAAAAATCATCAATGGCTGCCGGACGGATGCTGTTCTCAAACTCCTTGTCGGCAGGCTTTAAAAAGGCAGATTCCGTATTTAAATTTGGATTGGCCATGAACAATTTTTTATCAACTTTGTAAAACTAATCATTAATCACTAAAAATTATTTTTTATGAAAATAGGGATACTGGGCAGCGGTATCGTAGGCCGGGTTTTAGGAACCGGATTTATTAAAGAAGGACATCAGGTAATGCTGGGCACCAGGGATGTAAATAAAAAAGAAGTGGCAGAATGGCTCTTGCAAAACACCGGCGCAGAAGCCGGTTCATTTGCAGAAACGGCAGCCTTTGGTGAGATCATTTTGCTTGCTACTTCCGGCGACATCACTGCCAATGTAATCAGCAGCTGCGGCATAGAAAACTTTGACGGAAAAATTGTAATTGATGCCACCAATCCCATTGATCATACCCGGCCACCGGTAAATGGGGTGTTACCCTATTTCACCAGTAACGATGAATCGCTGATGGAACGATTGCAGAAAATATTACCGAAGGCAAAACTGGTGAAAGCATTCAACAGTGTAGGTAATGCCTTTATGTATAAACCCGACTTCGGTGCCGAAAAACCAACTATGTTCATCTGCGGAAATGATGAAGATGCCAAGAAAACCGTTACCGGGATTTTAGATTCTTTCGGCTGGGAAACAGAAGATATGGGCAAGGCCGAAGCAGCAAGGCCAATAGAATCCCTTTGTATATTATGGTGTATCCCGGGCTTTATCCGCGGCCAATGGACGCATGCATTCAGGCTGTTGAAAAAACAGACGGGTAAATAATAATTGTCATAAACGACTGACATTTTCAACCTCTCAGCCCCCCATTTCGCCATTAATCACATCCAACCGTATTTTCACTATATTGGTGGGTAATTTTGAAGCATGAGTAAAACAAATGTAAGGTATTGGTTATGCCAGTTAACCGGCTGGGGCTTGTGGGGGCTCATCATTTTGTACTTCAATTTTGTGGTGTTTGGCGACCGCCTGAAAGAGCAGGGCGGCGAAAAAGAGAATCTCATCAGCCTCGGTATCTTTTTAGTGGTAGGCATTTTGGTTACACATATTGCCCGCCTTATTTTAAAAAGAACTAACTGGCTAAAGCTTTCCATCAACCGCATTGTTCCGCTTTTCATCATCTGTGTTGGCGCCACCGGCGTGGCCTTGTTTTATGCAGATAATTTTATTGAATCCCGATCGGGTTATTCCTACGATAAATATGTGATCAACAAGCGGCTGGAGAAAGCAAAAAAGATGGAGGAGCAATACGGCCTCACGTCGCTTACCTACTATAAAGATCCCAACCTGATAACAGACAGCTCGATCAAAAAAGGCATCTCAGAGATAAAAAAGAATACCGGCTGGTACCGTAATAAAAGAGGCGAATGGATCTTCCAGAACAAATCCGACCTGGTAAGCATTTATTATAACCTGTTGCTGGTTGCCATCTGGATGCTTATTTATATTGTTTATCACTACGTGGAAAAGAACCGGAAAGACCAACTCGACCGGCTCAAACTGGAATCCACGGTAAAAGAACTGGAACTAAAGACCATCAAGTCGCATATCAACCCGCATTTTATTTTCAACTCACTCAACAGTATCCGTGCCCTGGTAGATGAAAACCCAACCAGGGCCCGCCGTGCCATTACCGAACTTAGCAATATCCTGCGCAGCAGTATGCAGGCCGAAAAAGCCGAAACGGTAACGCTGCAAAGCGAGCTGGATATTGTAAAAGATTACCTGGCGCTGGAACAAATGCGTTTTGAAGAAAGGCTGAGAGTAGAGATGGATATTGATAAAGATACGCTGGAGCAACCGGTACCCCCCATGATGCTGCAGACCCTGGTGGAGAATTCCATCAAACACGGCATCAGCAAACTGATAAACGGGGGTGTTGTTCGGGTCGTAGCCGGGTTCACCGATCAGCACCTCGAATTACTGGTTCAAAACACAGGCCACCTGAACGGAAATATAAATGGCGATGGTTTTGGTATAAAAAGCACGCAGGATAGATTAAATTTGATGTACCAGGGCAAGGCCGTTTTTGAAATAAAGAATATCGAAGGCGGCATGGTGGAATCAAAAGTATCCCTCCCGGTGGCGATATAGATTACTCAACAAAAATTTCGATACTATGCAAAAGGCATTGATCATTGATGATGAAAGACTGGCAAGAAACGAGCTGAAGAAATTATTGATGGAATTTCCCGAGATTGAAGTAGTAGGCGAAGCAGCCAATGCAGCCGAAGGACTGGAGAAGATCGAAAGCATGTCGCCCGATCTTATTTTCCTCGACATACAGATGCCCGGTAAAACAGGCTTTGATATGCTCACCGAACTCGACAGCGCTCCTCATGTAATATTTACCACAGCGTATGATGAATATGCCCTGAAGGCTTTTGAAGTGAATGCACTCGATTACCTGATGAAGCCGGTTGAACCAAAACGTTTGGCCGATGCGATCCATAAACTGCAACTGGCAGAAGAGAAAGAACTGGCTACCGCCATGGCGGGCATTAACAGGGGTACATTAACCGAGAACGACCAGGTTTTTGTGAAAGACGGCGAACGCTGCTGGTTTGTGAAGCTGGGCGAAGTGAGGCTATTTGAAAGCGTGGGCAATTATGCCAAGGTATTCTTTGGCGCTTACAAGCCACTCATTTTAAAATCACTGAATGCGCTGGAAGAAAGACTGGATGAAAAGGTTTTCTTTCGTGCCAACCGGAAACATATTGTTAACCTGCGCATGATCGAAAAGATAGAACCTTATTTCAACGGCGGGCTGCTGCTTGAATTACACGGCGGCGAAAAGATAGAAGTAAGCCGGAGGCAGGCGGTGAAGTTTAAGGAGATGATGAGTCTTTGATAATGAAAAATTAAGAATTAAAAATTTATAATGAAGAAACTACTTTTAACCATTGCAACAGGCTTTATAAGCCTGTTTTCTTTTGCCCAGAACATTGACAAGATCATTAACGCGGCAGAGGTGGACCGTATTGAACGTATCCTTTCTGCCGATGATATGCAGGGCCGCAAAACCTTTACCCCGGGCATTGACAAAGCCGCTGATTTCATTGCAGCAGAGTTTGCAAAGAACAAACTGAAATTCTTTGGCAACGCAACCGGCTATTTCCAGGAATTTGCTATGACCAAAAGCAAACCCGTGGAAGTAAAAGGCATGATCGACAACGAAGCCCTTACAGCCGATAATATTGCGGTGAATACCACTGCTGCAGAAGTAACCATTAATTCTTTAAAAGATTACCAGGTAGTGATTGTAAAAGCAACCGACACCTTCAACAAAGTAATATTCCCCTTATTCGACCTGGAAAAGAATGTACTGATACTGGTGGATACGGCTCATGCCCGCCGTTTTAAAAGCATGCAACGTTTTGCCGGCAATGCCAAATTCCCTTCTGCTGTTTCGCAGGTGATGGTGTTAACCAGCAACCTTAATCCTTCTTCTTTTAACCTGTATGTAAAGAATGAACAAACCGCCCAGAAACTGAAGAACGTGGTAGGTGTGATACCAGGCAAGAGTAAGAAAGACGAGTATGTTGTATTCAGCGGACACTACGACCATTTAGGGATTGGCAAGCCCGATAAGAACCAGGACAGCATTTACAACGGCGCCAACGACGATGCCGCCGGAACCACCGCCGTGATGATGCTGGCTAAATATTTCAGCCAGGCAAAGAACAATGAACGTACACTGGTGTTTGTTGCCTTTACCGCCGAAGAGATCGGTGGTTTTGGCAGCCGCTTCTTCAGTAAGCAAATGAACCCCGATAAAGTGATGGCCATGTTCAATATTGAAATGATCGGTACCGAAAGCAAGTGGGGCACCAACAGCGCCTACATTACCGGTTACGAAAAAAGCGATATGGGAAAGATACTACAGGCAAACCTGGAAGGATCTAAATTTCATTTTGAGCCCGACCCTTATCCCAAACAGAATTTATTTTACCGCAGCGATAATGCCACCCTGGCCGAACTGGGCGTACCTGCCCATACCATTTCTACTTCTAAAATGGAAGAAGCGCCCAACAACGAACCCAACTACCACAAACAAAGCGATGAGATCGGCACACTCGACATGAACAATATGGCCGAGATCATTAAAGCCATTGCCATCAGCAGCAAGACCATTGTGAGCGGAAAGGATACGCCGACGAGGGTGGAGAAGCTGAAATAGAATTGTAGTTACTGAAATATACTTACGCTGCTCATTGTGAGCAGCGTTTTTTATATCAATATTTAAAAAACAGGGTAAGAGATACATTATCACTTCAGCTTCTTCCTGCACCAATCATAAAGCAGCCGGGAAGCGAAGAACCTTTGCAGCCAGGCAACGGAATCCTGTAAGAGCATAAAACTACGCAATGAGTTATGAATCGGAGGGTTGAAGTTAAGCTGATTTTATTTCAGCATCCGGCGGTTGGCGCTGCTTTTTGTTTCCAATAAAAATCCGCATCTTTAATCAAACGCTAAAAACAACAATGCCTGAAACAGAGATCGTTCAATATGCACTGCAACAGTTTGCCGGTATCGGTAAAGAAGACTTTGCATTATCTATCCCTTATTGGAAACATAAGGAATATAAGAAGAACGAATACTTTAATATGCACCGCACTGTTTGCAAATACCTGGGCTTTATCATCGATGGCGCCTTTCGTTCTTATGTGATCGATGATAAGACGGGGGAAGAAAAGAATGTATTCCTGTATTCAAAGAACCAGTTTGTTGTTTCCTTCAAAAGTTTCATCAACCAGGTCCCCTGCGATTATCATACCCAGGCTATGACGGATGCTCATATTGTTTACATCGGGGTGGAAGACCTGCTATCCCTCTACAACAAATCGCACAAGTGGGAAAGCTTTGGCCGGCTGCTGGCACAGGAAGCATTTAATATTGCCATGGAGCGTACCGAGAGCTTTGTGTTTAAAACCCCGGAGGAGCGTTACCTCGACCTTATAAAGAATCACCCCGACATTTTCAATACCATTCCCCTTTACCATATCTCCTCCTACCTGGGCATACAAGGACCTTCCCTGAGCCGCATCCGCAAAAGACTTTCGGGCAAATAAACGATTTTAACTTAGGTTAAGAAGATGCTTGGCTAATCGTCCAAACTTTGTGTCAACAAAAAACACAAACAATGAAACAGTCAAAAACAATCGTCTTTATCCATGGCCTCTTCGTTAACAACACAAGCTGGGCCCATTGGCAATCTTATTTTGAAGCCCAGGGTTATACCACCTATGCGCCGGCCAACCCCCACCACGCCGGTAACCCTGCCGACCTTCGCAGCAGCATTCACCCAAAACTCAACTCCGTAAGCCTGGAAGATGTAGTGATGAACATTGCCCGGTTCATCGATACCCTGCCCGAAAAGCCCCTCATTGTGGGTCACTCTTTGGCAGGGCTGGTGGTTCAGAAGCTCATTGAAATGGATAAGGCCGTTGCCGGTATCAGCATCGATGGCGCCCCTCCAAAAAATGTATTGCCCCCCTTTCAAACCATCAAAACCGTTTTCCCCGTGGTGAATTTCTTTAAAGCCGGCGCTTTTATGGGTAGTAAAAAATGGTACCACAATGCGTTCTTCAACAATATGAGCCGGGAGGAAAGTGACAGGGAATATGAAAAGATAGCGGTACCTGAGAGCAGAACGATCGCCCGGGATACTTTATTAAAATCATTTGCCAATGTGGATTTTAAAAAACCGCACAATCCTTTGCTGTTCATTGGAGGTGAGAACGATAATATCTTCCCGGCCGGTTTTACAAAAAGAATTGCCGGTAATTATAAAGACAAGAACAGCCTTGTTGATTTTAAATCCTTTGCCGGAAGAAGCCATTATATCGCCGGTGAAAAAGGATGGCAGGAAGTAGCGGATTATGTATTGAGTTGGATAAGTAAACTTTAATGAGTAGTACTGAAATTAAAACCCCAAACCTGTTACCGGGTTTGGGGTTTTGTATAATTAAATGTTCGATTGATCAATACCCGATCAGTGAGGCCCACTTCACTTTATCCTTTTCTTCACCACTCAGTTTTTGTCCCTGCCACAATGCATTCTCCCAATCACCATAAGTGGCATTTGGCAGTACAATGTATTTGCTACCGAAAAAAGCCTGCGACTTATCTACATTGGCGTTCCTTTCTGCCGTTGGTTTTTCAAAGAACAGGTCGTCAAAATCGTTCAGGTTATCGCCCACTAATAACACCACATTGTATTTTTTTGCCACTTCCTGGCGGCGGGGCTCTTTATCACTCACTGATCCCTGCTTTGTCATCACGTGCATGGCATCCACCTGCGGAAACCCCTGCTGCTGCAGGTTCTGCATCGTGGCTGTTTTCTCATCTTCCTTCCGGTTGGTAATATAAAAGCATTGCACACCATGTTGTGCGGCATAATTAAAAAATTCAACAGCGCCGGGCATGGCATTGGCTTTGGCCATATCAACCCAAACCTTCCAGTCTGCCGGGTTAAAGGTTTTCCCGTTTAAAATATCCCTGGCTGCACTGGGGCTGTTATCAAGCACTGTTTCATCCACATCGGTGATAACGGCCAGCGGAATGCTGTCTTTGTTGGTCATCAGAATTTCCTGCAGCCGTAAACGGGCGAGGTTGAATGCCTGGTAGCACAAAGCTTTGTACTCACCGCTTTGCTGCTGCCAGAGTGTGCCGTTCACATTATACTGTGCCGGCTTATGTTCAGCAACCTGTGCATATAAAGAAATATTAAAAACCAAGGCTGCGCAAATGAGTAGTTGACGGATCATAAATTGAATATTTTAAGGTTCTCTTATTTTTGTCGTACAGGCTTTTCAGCGGCATGCAAGATACTTGATTTAAAAATACTGCCGAAGGCACCGGCAGGCCAGCCAGATTTTAACAGCTATATTGTAACTTTATGGAGCTTTATAATTTTAAACAAGCAGGTATGAAAACAACATTACCATTTTATATCCTTTTGCTTACCTGTACTTTTATCATTCAAAGCTGTCAAAAAGAACTTTCCGACCCGGGAGGCAATATCATCATAATTAATCCCCTTCCGGTTGTGGACAGTAATTACCTTTCGAAGATCTACGGAATAAGTATCAGTGGTCCCCTGTCCGATACGGGCATCATTTACACATATAATTACGATAACCTGAAAAGGGTGGTGTCCATAAACGGCCTGTCAAAGGACTTGTATAATTATACACAGATCTCTTACACTTATTATTACAACAATAGCGATACAGTACCATTTAAATCGAGAGCCGTGTCTATTTCAGCAAACGACCCGGCACAAACCATGTTACGGCACGACACTACGATCACCTGGCATTTCTTCGATAATACAGGAAGAAACACAAGAGACTCCATGATACATTCTGTGGGGAATCCATCAGTTCCTGTACCTTATTATTCAACACTTGAAATACGGAACTACAGTTACGGATCGGGAAAGATATATGGTTACCGGTCTTTTACCGGTATTTACGTTCCCAATCCAAGTTATGTTTTTCCCGACCAGAAGGATACGGCCAATATAGATGCACTCGGAAACGTGACCAGCAATAAGGCATACCGTTTCAATACGATTTTCAGCCAGTTTGAGCTGGAGACCACATCAGCTTTTACATACGATTCAAAGCAGAGTCCATTTTCAAGGCTTAGTAATTTTAAAACATTTGGCGTCTTTCCAAGCGGGGAAACCCTTTTTATGGAATTGCCTCAATACAGCAATCATGTAACGCAGAACGAAGTGCATAGCCTTTCCATGGGCGGAGGCGGTGTACATTTTGATTTCTCTTACACAAATCTTTACAATACAAATGGTTTGATAAAGCAATCTGATGTCAATGAACAACCTCCTGTTCCATCAAATTATATGAAGATCAGTTACACCTACATCCATCTTTAGTGTAAGGGAGAACAGCAGGTAAAGGAAGAAGAATTGTGCTATACTTTCACGGGTACACTGTGCACCGCAGCCGCCATTTCCTTAATAAGATTAGGATCTTTTTCAATGGCATTACCAACAACAATCACGTCGGCGCCTGCCTTGCAGTTGAGATAGGCTTTTTCCGGTTCGATGATACCGCCGCCGACGATGAGAGGTACTTCAATAACATTGGCCACCTGCCGGATCATATCTTCGGTGATAGCACGCTTGGCACCACTGCCGGCATCCATGTAAATGAGTTTCATGCCCAGCATTTCACCGGCCATGGCGGTACACATGGCGATCTCATTTTTATCGGCAGGTATGGGAGTAGCATTGGAGATATACGAAACGGTAGTGGGCGCCCCGCCATCGATCACCATATAACCGGTGGGCAGAATTTCCAGTCCGCTTTGTTTAACCACGGGCGCAGAAACCACATGCTGACCGATCAACAGGTCGGCATTGCGGCCGCTGATAAGAGACAGGTACAACAACGCATCGGCGTATTTGCTTACCTGGTTCGGACTTCCGGGAAAAAGAATAACAGGAATAGTGCAACTGCGTTTGATGAACTGAACGCATTCATCGAGGTAATTAGAGATGACCAGGCTTCCACCCACCAAAAAATAATCCACCCTGGCATCCACAGCAAGCTCAATGAGCTTTTTCATATTGCCGTCGTTCACCTTGTCGGGGTCGATGAGTACGGCAAATGATTTTTTATGCTGCTGTTTACGCTCTGCTAATGATTGGTAAATGGCTTTGATCATTTCCTGTCGGTTGGTTACCTGCAAAAATGTATAAAAATTGGTTCTTACCGAAATATTAACCTTAAATAAAACGGATAGGAGCCCCAAAATCGTACATTTTCGGCGTAAATTTGACGGGATGACAGATATATCTGACGAGATAAAATTTAAAACAGCCCGGAGCGGTGGAAAAGGGGGTCAAAACGTAAATAAAGTGGAGACTATGGCAGAGGGCTACTGGCATATCAGTTCTTCAAACCTGGTTACAGAAGAACAGAAGATGATGCTGCAGGAAAAACTCGCCAATAAGATAAATGCGGATGGTTTCCTGCTGGTAAAAAGCCAGGCAGAACGTTCTCAGCTAGGCAATAAAGAGCAGGTTATAAAAAAAATGAATGCGCTGGTGAACAAGGCGCTTATTAAACCCAAACCCAGGAAAGCCACCAGGCCCAGCAAAGAATCCAAAGAAAAAAGAATAGAGATAAAGAAGAAAGTGGGTACGTTAAAATCCTTCCGCAAAAAAGTAAGCCGGGATACCTGGTAAATATTTTTATGAAGAACAGGCCTTTTTCCATACCGCTGTTTTTACTGGTAGTATTTTGCCTGGCCGGTTTCCGGAAAAACGATTGCTGTGCCCAACAACCCGGCTTGCTGAAGATCAGTTTCGTAAATACCGTTAAAGGCAACCCCCTGCAGCTGGATAGTACCATTTATACCAACCCGTTTTCGGAAACCTATACCGTTACAAAATTCAAATACTATATCAGCAATATCGCATTAGCTTTTCCGGATGGCATTTTTAAAGAAATTGACAGCTATCATTTGGTAAATGCCGCTGATCCTTCCTCTTTAAGTTTTGTTTTTACAGCAAGCCCGAATACATATCAATCTCTTTTATTCACCATTGGGGTTGACAGTTTAAAGAATGTAAGCGGCGCACAAACGGGGCCGCTGGATCCGCTTAACGATATGTTCTGGACCTGGAACAGCGGGTATGTGATGGCCAAAGTAGAAGGCAGATCTCCGCAATCAAAAGTGGTTAATAATAAAGTGGAATACCATATCGGTGGTTTTTCAGGAGCCCATAATGTGCTGAAGAAATTGCGGCTTGACTTTCCTGCCGGCATGATACTGAATGTAGGGGAAGGCAAAACCAGCGAGATCATCATTGAAGCCGACCTGGAAAGCTGGTGGCAACATCCCACCGATATAAAAATAGCTGAGAATCCTGTATGCACCACGCCGGGTGAACTGGCAAAGAAGATTTCCGATAACTACAGTAAGATGTTCAGCATCAAAAATATTATCAATCATTAGGCTTGAAAAAAAGGATCATCATATCTCTTTTTACTGGTATTGCCTTATTTGCTTTGTTTGTGGGGGCAGGCAATAAACCACCGGAGCCAAAGCCTACCTGGCTTGAATTTAAAATTCCGCAGGGCTGGCCCAAACCGGCTACCGATATTTTTGCAAAGAACCGTTTATCGGAAGAAGGTTTTCAATTAGGCAAAAAATTATTTCACGATGGGCGGCTGAGTAAGGACGGCAATTTCCCCTGCGCCAGCTGCCACCAGCAATTTGGCGCTTTTGCCAGTTACGACCACGATCTGAGCCATGGCTATAACAATACCTTTACTACCCGCAATGCACCGGGACTTTTTAACCTGGCCTGGATGCCGAAGTTTCATTGGGATGGCGGCGTGAATCATATTGAAGTGCAGCCCCTCTCTCCCATTACAGCGCCCAATGAAATGGCGGAGAACTTAGACAGTGTTTTACGTAAGCTTAGAAAAGATACGGCCTATCCAAAATTATTTAAGGCAGCATTCGGCAGCACAGAGATCAACAGTCAGCGTATGCTGAAAGCATTGGCGCAGTTTACCGGCTCGATCGTTTCGGCCAATTCAAAATATGATAAAGTGCAGCGGGGCGAAGCAACCTTTACACCGGGCGAATTGAATGGCTATAATTTCTTTAAGGCAAACTGTGCCGGCTGTCATAAAGAACCGCTATTCACCGATTACAGTTTCCGCAACACCGGGTTAGCAGCCAGCCCTTTTTTAAATGACCAGGGAAGAATGAAGATAACCGGCAACAAGGCCGACTCACTGAAGTTTAAAGTACCCAGTCTTCGTAATGTAATGCTTACTTTCCCCTACATGCACGATGGCCGGTTTTATTCCTTAGGTGCTGTTATTGATCACTACCGTACCGGCATCATTACCACACAACCTACGCTGGACAGCTTATTGACAAAACGCATTGCCATCAGTAACAGGGAAAAAAATGAACTGATCTATTTCCTGAATACCCTCACCGATACCAGCATGACCCGCAACCCCAGGTTTGCAGAGAAAACAACCTATTTCTCTCATTAATATCTCCGTTACCCGTTTATTCCTTTGAGGGTTGATAATACCTGGCGTTGTTTTTCCAGTTCTTTCTGCTGATCGGCCTGTTCTTTACTATTGTCTTCGATCTCTTTCTCCAGCTTTTTCTTTTTCTTCTGCAGGTCGTCGGCCTCTTCTCCCAGGGTGATTATCTTTTTCTCGATCTTACTCACCACTTCTTCCTGCTCTGCTAATTTCTGAGAATGATGATAAGAGGCTACGGTATGATGCAGGTGATTCAAAAAGGTTTTTGCATTATGAACCAGGCCCGGGTCTGTTTTTTCTGTGATAAAATTATCAGCGCCTTTCGAAACCATCATCGTTACCCGGGAAACTTCTTTCTCTTTTTTACTTTTCTTATCAACAGAGAAATAAAGGTCATAAGCATCGTTTCCCAGTGCAGGTAATTTAACGTCGCGGTAAACGGTGAATCCCTTGCTGTCTTTTCCTTTATAACCGAGTTTCTGCAACGTGTCTTTGATGGCTTCGGCGATCACATTCTCTGAAAACGGGATATCATTCATGATGGCTTCCCGGGTCACTTTCTGATGTTCAACGGTAGTAACAGACGATTGAGCGATGCCGGTTAGGCTCAAAACAAGAAGCGCTGTACATACAAGTATTCTTTTCATGGTAATTACTTTTTGTCAAAGATAAATTTTATCGCAGAACCCCGTCCTTGTAATTTGCCTGAATTGAAATTATAAAGGTAAATTTGAACTTAAATCACAGGCATCATTGAGCGGCATTAAAAAATTAGCAGGACAAACTCTCTGGTATGGTATCCCCACCATTGCCAGCCGCTTCCTCGGTTACCTGATGAATATGGCATTGCCTTTTTTTGTGGCCATGCCGGAGAAAACCGCCGACCTGGTACAGGTATACACCATCATCCCTTTCCTGAATGTATTGTATGCATACGGACTTGAAACAGCCTACTTCCGCTTCTCTCAAACCCACGACAAACAAAAACTTTACAATACACTTTCCTTATCTCTTTTATACAGCAGTATCTTTTTTACCGTTCTCCTGGTACTTTGCAAAGATGTTCTTGTATCGGCTGCCGACCTGCAAAATCATCCCGATTATATTCTCTGGATGGCAGCCATCATTGCAGTTGACAATTTAAATACCTTGCCCTTTGCCAAACTCCGGCAGGAGAACCGCCCGAAGCGTTATGCATTTGCCCGGGTGATGGGTATTGTGGTGAACCTTTTTGTTGTCATATTCTTTTTAGGTATCGTTCCTACAATATTAAAATCGAACCCCGATAATTTTCTTCACCTTATTTACAACAAAGACCTGGGATTGGGATATTACCTGCTGGGCAATCTCTGCGGAAGTTTATTCACCCTGCTGGTACTTTCTAAAGAAATAAAACAGGTTCGCTTTCATTTCGATACAACGCTTTGGAAAGAAGTGATGCGTTACAGCGCCCCGCTGATCATTGTTGGCCTGGGTGGAATGATCAATGATGTACTCAGCCGGCTCATCTACCGCCACGTGGTTGACCTGCCGCAGCAACAAGCCGATCATGAACTCGGCATCTTTGCCAATATCTTCCGCATCGCCCTGCTCATCACCATCATGATACAGGCATTTCGTATGGCAGCCGAACCGTTCTTCTTTAACCGGAGCAAGGATGAAAATGCACAGAAGACATACGCCCGGGTGATGAAATTCTTTGTGATCGCCTGTTGTTTTATGTTCTTATTCATCGGGTTATTCCTGGATGTATTCCGATGGATCTTTACAACCTTCGCAAACCCACGCTGGGCCGAGGGTTTAGAGGTAGTGCCATTGCTTGCACTCGGCAATATTTTCCTGGGGATTTACTATAACCTGAGTGTGTGGTACAAACTCACCAATAAGAATATGTATGGTGCCGTGATCACCGTTATTGGCGCCGTTATCACCATTGTACTGAACATTGTTCTTATTCCGAAACTGCATTACACAGGTGCGGCCATTGCCACATTCTGTTGTTATTTGTTCATGATGCTGTGCAGTTACTGGCTGGGACAGAAATATTATCCTGTTCCCTATGCCGTAAAAAAACTCATCGCCTATTTAACCCTTGTTGTTTTGATATACCTGCTCCATCTTGGCATGCTCCGGTTCATCTCTTCTTCCCTGGCATTTTCGTTAACCTCAGGTTTTATTCTCTTTGCTTTGTTTACCTGGTTTGTAACAAAGATCGAAGCCAAAGAACTGGCGAAGATGCCGGTGATAGGAAAGTATTTCAGCCGCTGATCAATATCTTTTATACAGGTCGTAAATGATCTTTTTATCCGCTTCATTAAGTCTTGGGATTGAATCCTGCTGTACAAAATGAAGTTTAAAAGCCCGGATGGCAGCCACCGAATCTTTGGTATCGTATCCAATGATGCGCAGGGATTGTATGGCATTGAAATTTTCCGGCAGTTTTACATTCGCCGTATCGTACCAGTAACCATACCCGTTTTGTGCCAGTTGCTGCCAGGGAAAGTAACGGTTGGGATCTACCTTTCTCCTGGGTGCAATATCGGCATGGCCAATAAAATTCGCCGTGGGTATGCTGTAGTTTTTCTTGAGTGTTTTTAATACCTGCAGCAGGCTGTTTATTTGTGCTTCGGTAAAGGCTTCAAAACCGTTGTTGTCGAGTTCAATACCGATCGATGAGGAATTTACATCCGTTACATTTCCCCACCTGCCTGTACCGGCATGCCAGGCCCGCAGGTAATCATTAAGCATGTGATGCACCGTTCCATCTTTACAAATAACATAATGAGCGCTTACCTGTGTCCGGGGCAGGGTAAAAGTGCGTAAGGTAGAATCGCAGCCATTTTGCGCCGTATGGTGAATAATAACAAAGTTTGGTTTACGCATGCCAAAATTGGTAGTGCCCACCCAGTAGGAAGCCATGAGGGTGCTGTCGATGCCAGCCGGTTGCTTTTTTAATTCCTTGGCAAAGGCCCTGGCCTGTTTTTTATAACTGCGGTTTGCAGCGGCGTATTTATTACTGCAACTGTTTGTGATGAGTACCAGCAAAAGAGCCGGGACTAATTTTTTAAATGACATACATGGGTATTGAAATTGAAAGTTACACAACAAATTCAGCATTTATTCCCCGCCCAAGTAAGCGATTCTCGTTACCTTGCCCCTTCAATCTTTTTTATGAAAAAATTTCTTTTAGTAACCGTTTTAGCCTTCTCTGTTATTTCGATATTTGCCCAGCAAAAACCCGCCTATGTGTTGTACGATGCGAAGGGTAAGAAGGTCTCTTATAAAAAGATGATCCGGCTGCTGGCAAAAAAAGACATTGTGCTGTTTGGCGAGTTCCATAACAACCCCATCTCTCACTGGCTTGAGCTGGTAGTGGCTAAGGACCTGAAAGAAAAAAGAGAGATCGTATTTGGCGCCGAAATGTTTGAAGCCGATAACCAGCAACCGTTGAATGATTACCTGGCCGGTAAGATCAATGCTAAAAGGCTGGATTCATCTGCCCGGCTGTGGAATAATTACAAAACCGATTATGCCCCCCTTGTAAATTTCGCCAAAGAGATAAAAGCCCCTTTTATTGCCAGCAATATTCCCCGGCGCTATGCGTCGCTGGTCTCTAAAAAAGGATTTGAGGCTTTGGATACTTTATCTGCACAGGAAAAATCCTGGATCGCTCCCCTGCCCATGGACTACGACAGATCGGAAGAGCGTCGTGTAGGGAA
>ERZ795044.2075-NODE-2075-length-17687-cov-9.076282_pt1 | contig 17687 bp, 19 predicted proteins | sample MGYA00375128_ERZ795044 | MGnify/ENA primary metagenome ERZ795044 (study PRJEB30173, sample SAMN05720213) | anaerobic digester metagenome | isolation source: active sludge of municipal wastewater-treating anaerobic digesters | place: USA | collected 2014-12-22 ... | reverse complement strand
GACGCCGGTGGAAACTCTGAAAAACCTCTTTTCAGGGGTAGATTTGGAAGCGCGCTCAATGAGGCCGGTCGCCCCAAGTGTCAATGAAAATGCAGTGACTCAGGGGTAAAGCCCCTCAGAACCTCAGTCGCTCCCGCACGTTCAAACCCGACGACAATCGTGCGAGATTGGCCCCATGAAACCCCGCCTCACCCTCATCACGCTCGGCGTCGACGATCTCGACCGCGCACTGCGTTTCTATCGTGACGGCCTCGGGCTCAAGACAGACGGCATCGTCGGCACGGAATTCGAAAACGGCGCCGTCGCCTTCATCGACCTGCAGCCCGGCCTCCGCCTCGCCCTCTGGCCGCGCAAGAGCATCGCCGCCGACACCGGCCTCGCCATCACAGGCGCCAGCCCCACGAACATGACGCTCGCTCACAACGTCCATAACGAAGCCGAAGTCGACGCCGTGATGAGCGAAGCAGAATCCGCCGGCGCCACCATCGTGAAGCCCGCCGCCAAAACCTTCTACGGCGGCTATGCCGGATACTTCCAGGACCCGGACGGCCATCTCTGGGAAGTCGCGTTCAACCCAGCGATGCTGCCAAAGGACTGACCCAAAGACGCGCTAGCTAAAGCAAAAGAAAATCTTGATGCGCTCTTTTGCAATGTCCTCGGCGCAATCGCGCCCTACGAGATGCGCATTCACAGCCGCTCGGTCGATAGCTGAGTTCAGCACATCAGAGATTTCGCTCATGAGGTTCGGTCCGCAGCGTCGCATTTCTTCAATGCCGCGCAGGTAGATTTCTACCTTGTCACCCCAGTGCTCCATGAACCAATCGCCTGCGACATCATGCAATGCATCCAGACTATGGCCTCTTATCGTGACGCTTTCGGCACCCTTCAGAACTGCGCCGATACTTCGCAGGATGCATGGTTCGTCCTTGCAGGCTCTTAGATCAATCACATGCCTGTTGCGCTTCTTGATGTCCCACTCGGGACTCCAACGCATATCGTGAAGGACCTGTATCACGCCCGCCTCAAGCCTTCAGCTTGTACCCGGCCTTCAGCCAGCGCCAGCACACGACGCACAGCACCAGCGTCACCGCCAGCGACATCAGCCCGCCAAACCACAGGTCGCTCTCGGCGTGTCCCGTGAAGCCATAGCGGAAGCCGTCGATCATCTGGAAGAACGGATTGAAATGGCTGATCGTCACGAACGGCTCGGGCAGCCGCCCGATCGGATAGAACGTGCCCGACAGCATGGTCAGCGGCATGATGACGAAGTTCTGCACCGCCGCCATGTGATCGAACTTGTCCGCCCAGATCCCGCCAAGCAGGCCAACCGCGCCCATGAACAACGACGCCACGATCGAGAAGTAGAGAACCGCAAACAGGTTCGCGACCTGGAACGGCGTGATCTGCATGATCCACACCGCCGCATACGTCACCAGCCCGACCAGAATCCCGCGCGTCACCGCGCCCGAGAGAAACCCGATCGTCAGCTCCATCGGCGACAGCGGCGGCATGAGAAAGTCGACCGAGTTGCCCTGCACCTTCGCGATGATCAGCGATGACGATGTATTGGCGAACGCATTGTTGAGGATCGCCATCATCACGATGCCCGGCGCCAGGAATGTCTCGAACGACACCCCGCCAACCGTCGCGGCCGAACCCTGCCCGAACGCCAGCTTGAACACGAACAACATCAGCAGGCTGGAGACCACAGGCGCAAACAGCGTCTGCATCCCCACTTTCCAGAACCGCCGCGTCTCGCGCAGGCACAGCGTCCACAGCCCGAGCCAGTTCACCGCGCCATATTGCCGTGGCTGCAAGAGCCCCGGCCCGGCAGCTTCCATGGCGGGTCGCGTCACTGTCTGATCCATGGCCGCGTTTTATGCCCCTTAGCCGCTAGCGCCAGAGAAATGTTGTCTGCAGGTCAAAGGCGCAAGGCCCCATCACCCGATACCGGCCCGCACAGCCATACGCACCGCTGTCAGCTTCCCCCTCCCCCTTGTGGGGAGGGGCGCAGGGGTGGGGGGCGGCTCAACATGCGCGATGTCGATGCTGCTTACCGTCCAACAGCCCCCACACCCCACCCTCTCCCCACAAGAGGGAGAGGGAGAAAGCCCCCGCCAGATCCCGCACATTTCTCCCGCCAGATCGGGGGACAGCCACCGACCCAACCCCACCCCCACAACGCCCATCGCCACCCCGCCTGTAGGACAGCTGCAAACACCACCCCACCACCCTCGTGTCCCGACACAATACTGCGGGCATGAGAAAGCCCATGACCGATCCCATGTCGGCGCCCGCCTGGCCGCCAACCGAATTTCCGCTCCCGCGATTGTGGGAGCGGGCGAAAGCCATGTTCGCCGTCATCATGCGCGAAGCGCGCTCGCTGCACGCCCTCGTCACGCGCCCGCGCATGACATGGCCCGAGCGCACCAGCCTTCTCTGCCGCCTCGTGCCTGTCGAGAAACTCGTCCGCTCCCTGATCGTCACCGAGGCGATCATCCACCTCCTGATGACGCCGCATGGCCGCAAGCTGCTGGCGACCACCAAGCCGGTCACACCGCCGCCACCGCCCGCCATCGCAACGTTGCAGCAGCGCCTCTCCGCGACCGAAGCCGCCGCGCCGCCACAACACGACAGCGATCCGGAACAAGCCTCATGCGCATTCCGCGTACTCGCCTGGCAATTCCCGTCCAGCGTTCCTGAAGCAGAAGACGACGAAGCCGCGCAAGACGAACCGGAAGCCGCGCCGCGCTCCGCCACTGTTGATGCGCGCGACGACGCCATCCGCGACCCCGCGCGTAAATCGCGGCCCGGCCGCACGCCTTCCACGCAAAAGCTCGCGCGCCGCATCGCCGCGCTGTCGCGCATTCTCGAAAATCCGCAGCCCGCGATCCGCCGCCTCGCGAAATTCATCGCCGGCCTGTCGCCCTACGCGCTGGAGCTGCCGAGCGCCTACACCGTCGATACGCGCTGGTGGTGGCATGGCCGCCCGGAATTCTTCAACGCCTGCGCGCTCGAACGGCGCGCCGTTGTCGCGCTGGACCGCACGCGAAACCGCCCCGACGATCCCGGCTAGCGCCATCTTCCAGCGCCATCCATTCCGCCCCGCAGCCCACCTGCGGGAATGCGGGCGCATGCCTGCTCAGGCGCCGGCCGGCCAATCCACAGAAACAGGCCGTGAGTCCAAACCGAGTCCGCATCCGGAACTTCGCCCGAAAGTTGAGTCCTCACGGCCACACCTTGCCGAAACCCGCCCGCGACGGCGTGACTCACCCCTGCCTGTGTACAACCCCAATATATTGATTAAGCTGTTAGGAAGCGGCGCAGCATATTGCGGCCAGCCCTGTCGCAGATACTATTCCTTGAAATTAGGAAGCGGGTCGGCACCGGCACAACCTACATCTTGTGTCTTGCATGATTCCCTGAGGCTGTGGAGAGACATTCATGGGCTGGACCGAAGAACGCGTCGCAGAACTCAAGAAACTCTGGGCCGAAGGGCACAGTGCAAGCCAGATCGCCAAGCGACTGGGGTCGGTCACCCGCAATGCGGTGATCGGCAAGGTCCACCGTCTCGGACTCTCCGGTCGGGCGACTCCGTCCCGCCCGGTCAAGCGTCCGCCCCGCCTCGCGCGGCCCAAGCCCCAGCAGCAGCAACTGCCCCGTCAGGCCTCGTCCGCCCCGGCTGCCCGTGGCTCGACCGCCCTGGCCGTCCGCGCCGAACCTGCCCACCACCACATCTCCGAGGCCGAAGCCAACATCGAGCCCAAGCGCCTGTCCAACGGCGACATGGTCACCGTGCTGACGGTCAAGGATTCCATGTGCAAATGGCCGATCGGCGATCCCGCTGACGCCAGCTTCGGTTTCTGCGGTCACGGCTCAGCGGAAGGCTCGCCCTACTGCGCCGAGCATGCCCGCGTTGCATTCCAGCCGGCCAAGAAGCGCGAACGCCGCGCCCGCGAGTTCGACTACATCCAGAAACTCGCAAGCTGATCCAGATTTATAACACGGGCCTTTTCAGGCACGCCTGACTTTACCCGCGACGGCGCCGCCCCGAAGTCCTCAGGACTCCGGGGCGGTTTCGTTTACGCTCACGGCATGAGACGTCTCGTCGCCAGCGTCGCAGGTTCATCCTCACCCCGATCTTCGCTACTTGCACGAATGCGATCACGCCGGTCCGCTGAACACATCAGGGCCTGGTCGCAAACGGATTGGGAGCCTGTCATCGTCGACCTGTACAAACGCCTCGAGGCTGTGCTCGAGCGGCTGCCAGTTGCGGTCGCGCGCTCGTCTCGCGTTCGGGCGAGCTGATCGGCAAGACCGGTGGCATATCCGGATTGCTCGGTAAAATGGCTCCCTCCTTCGATGCACGCGAAGCAGGCCGCTGGAGCTTTGCCGATGCGCGCGGTTCCGCCATTCCGCGCGCCGACTGGCCAAGCGGTCGCGCGCTGCGCGGTGAACGCCACTATGCCGGCATGATCGGCAAGTTCCTCGATGGCGAAGTGCGCAAGATAAAAGTCACCAGCATGCCGACCTTCGATCCAAAAGACGAAATCGCTGCAATCACTTTCGTCCAGGCCCTCGATAGCCGCTCCCGTTCCGCCGATGGCTCGCACCACGACCTGCAGGAACGCCTGATCGACGAGTTGGTCAAAGCAGTCGGCCGCTGATTACCGGCGCTCGAACGCCCACACCCAGTTGAACCGTTCGCTGTCGCGGCCCCACGCTGCATCGAACTCGCGCAGAATATTCCCGCCCGAAAACGCCAGCCCCACCGGCGCCTCCGGCAAAATCCCGGCGATCATCGCAGGATCAGCCGGCGCCGCCTCGATCCATCCGCCATCATAATCCGTGCGGCTTTTCCCGCTCACCGGCAGGAAGGTGCGGAAATAATCGTCGTCGAAAAACAGCGTGACCTCGGACTCGAACAGAAAAGGCGTCGTCACGAGGCACGCCACCCGGCACCCTTTCGGCCGCCGGTCTGATTTCTCAACCGCCTCGGCCGCTGCAAAAATCGCCGCGATGCAGGCGCGCTGGGTATCCACCGTGGCATGCGGCGGCTCGACTACCTTTGCGAAAACTGGAACCTTGAAATTCCAGAACCGCTCGCCGTTCACCTGCTCCGGCGTCGGCAATTGCTCCACGATCCGCTCCGGCCAGCGCGCCAGCGCGCGCAAATGCCGTGCGGGATTCCGCAGCTTCTTCCGGGGTCGTATGTCGAGGCGTCTCATGCGCCCCGACATTTAGCTGATCGCGATCACTTCGCCACCAGATCCTTCTGCAGCGTCTTGATGCACATCATGAAGAACAGCGCCGGCGCAGCATAAAGCACGGACGTGATCAGCAGCGAGTTCTGCAAAGCCTTGGCCTCGGCCGCGCGGCAGAAGGCCTGCGCCGCATCCGGCAAGGCCTGCAACGCCGCGCCCTTGCACGATGCCCGCGCAAGGTCCGCGAAGCCTTCGGCGTCCGCCGACATCGAGAAGAAGATATCGGAAACATACCCGATGAACGGCGGGCCCGCGCCATACCCGAGCAGATTGATGATGAACAACAGGATCGCCGTCGCCGTCGCGCGCGTGCGCGCGCCGACCACACCCTGCCCGATCGTGTACTGGGCCGCGAGGTAGCCATACTTGATGCCCGCGCCCATGCAGATGCCGAACAGCGCCACCCATTTGTTCTCTGCACTGAAGCCCAGCAGGTAGAACGGCACACATGCCACCAGTCCGATCGCCGGCAACCATGCAATCGCGTTCGGATGCCGCTTGACCACCTTCTCCGCCATCCACCCGGTCATCACCACACCGACCGACGCCGCGAAAGCAGACGGCACGTTGAACAGCAGCGTCGCCTCGGTCAGCGTCACGCCATGCGTGCGGATCAGGAACGAGGTCTGGAAAGTCGTGATGCCGTAACCGCAGAACGACGCCAGCGTCGCCCCCGCCGCCATCAGCCAGAATGACCGTTTCGATGACAGCTCCTTCAGCGCATCACCAAACGTCGCCTTCTTCGGCCGCACCGCGCCGGGCGGATCGGAATAGCCACGCGGCGGCTCTTTCACGGTCAGGCGGAACGCAACCGCCACCACGATGCCAGCCGCGCCGATCAGCATAAACGCCGTGCGCCATCCGAAAGCATCCGCAACCGGCCCGCCAATCAGGTTCGCCGACAGCGTCCCCGCCGTGACGCCCATCGCGTAATAGCCCAGCGCGGTGGAACGCCGCGCTGGCGGATAATAGTCCGCAATGATCGAGTTGGCCGGCGGTGTGCAACCCGCCTCACCCACACCCACCAGCACCCGGCACAACAGCAGCATCACGAAGCCGCTGATCACCACGCCGCCGATTTCCACCGGCGCGACCATTCCCGACAGCGCCGTCGCGGCCGACCACAACGCGATGCAGATCGTCATGATCCAGGTGCGATTGCCCACCTCGGCATAGCGGGCAAGCGGGATGCCCACGATCGAATAGAACAGCGCGAAGCCGATGCCGGTCAGCAGGCCGAAATCGCCATCGGTTATCTGCAGCTCGTTCATCACCGGCTCGGACACGATGCCGAGCAGGCCGCGATCGAGGAAATTCAGGATGTAAACGAACAGCAGCGCATTGAGCACATAGCTTCGATACGCCTTGGTCCCATAACCGGTCAGGTGGCCCTGCGCATCCGATGCCGGCGTATCGGCGCCGATCGCGCCGGTCTGGGTGCCCATCCGCTTTGTCTCCCGAACCCTGGCCACTGACGGACCAGTTGCAGGTTCGGAGGCTGACAACTTTGCCGCGTGCGGTCCACCCTGAATCGCCGCGCGCGCGTCGTGGTCTTCTGACAACGCCGTTATCGGAACAGCAAACGGCCAGACGCTGTCAGGCGTCTGGCCGCTGCAAGTGCTCAGCTGTCGCCGATCAGATCGGCTTGGCGACCATGTCTTTCTTCAGGGTCAGCGCGGCCAGCAGGTAGAACGCCGCCGCCGGGATGAAGAACAGCACCGTTGCAGCCATCGACTGCCGCAGACCTTCGCCATACGCGCTCACGCAAACCGCCTGCTGCGCTTCGCTCAGCGCCGACAGGTCGCGTCCACGACAGATTGTGGTGGTCAGCACGTCGCCCATGCCGGCTGCATCGATCTGCATCTTCATGAACATGTCCGACAGGATGCCCACGATCTGCGGTCCGAGGCCGTTGCCGATCAGCGCGATGATGAACAGCAGGATCGCAATCGCCGAAGCGCGCGAGCGCTGCGAAACCACGCCCTGACCGATCGTATATTGCGCGCCGAGATAGCTGTAGTGCGCCGCAGCGCCAGCGCCCCAGACGACCAGCTGCATCGTGCCGGGCTCAAGATAGAAGCCCCAGATGTACAGCGGAATCGCGAGGCCCAGACCCACCGCAGGCAGCCACGCCACGGCTGTCGGCGAACGGGGCGAAAGCTGTTCGGCCAGATAGCCGCCCGCAAACGTTCCCACCGCAGAAATCAACGACAGCGGCACGCCATACTGCAACGCGAACGTGCCCGGCGACATGCCGTGCAAACGCTGCATCATGGGCGCCTGGAAGCCGAACAGGCCATAGCCCACCAGCGCCACAAGGGCGGCGCCCAGCGACATCGTCCAGAAGGTCGGCTTGGAGCCGAGCTCCTTAAGAGTCTCGGTAATGCTGGCCTTCTGCACACGCTGCACGCCCGGCGGATCGGAAAACCCGCGCGGCGGCTCTTTCACGGTGAACAGCAGGACCAGCGCGATGATGACGCCCGGCAGGCCAAGCGCGATGAACGCGAAGCGCCAGCCGAAATTCTGGCCCCAGCCCAGCTGCTCGTGGATATCGCCCACGCCGATGCTGCTGAAGAAGCCGACCACCGTCTCATCCGTCAGGCCCGCGATCGGACCGCCAAATGCGTTGGCGAGCGCGCCGCCAAGCGTCACGCCCATGGCGAAGATGCCCAGCGCATTGGCCCGGCTCTTCGGCTTGAAATAATCCGCGATGATCGAGTTGGACGGAGGCGTTCCACCCGCTTCCCCGATAGCGACGCCGACGCGCGCGATCAGCAGGAACACGAAGCTGGAAGCAAAGCCGCACAGCGCGGTCATCAGCGACCAGATGGCGATGCACAGCGCCATGATGACGACGCGGTTGTAACGGTCCGCGGCGATGGCGATCGGAATGCCCATCAGGGCATAGAACAGCGCGAACGGAGGCCCGTTTAGGAAGCCGTATTCCGTATCCGTGAGCCCGAACTCCGCGATGATCGGCTGCGCGACAACGCCGAGCAGGTTCCGGTCGATGAAGTTGAGCGTGTAAACGAGCGTCAGTGAAAGCAGCACATAGCCGCGATATGATCGTGTTCCGTAATTCTGTCCGCCGGCCGGGGCATCCCCCGCCGTCGCTGGTGCTACTGCCAATCTAACCTCCCTGACGGCGGCTTCCGCGCCGTTCCGGGGCACACCCTAGCCGTGATCAGTGCAAGGGCAAGCGAAGGCTGTGCCGCAACGCAGCAATCCGCATGGACCGGAAACAGATCAGATCAGGCCCTTCGCCTTCATGCTGATCGTCTCCTTCGCGCCGACCACGAGATGGTCGTGCACCTTGATCTCCAGCGGCGCGAGCGCGCGCTCGATCTCGCGCGTCAGGTCGATGTCGGCGCGCGATGGCGTCGGGTCGCCGCTCGGATGATTGTGAACGAGGATGATCGACGAGGCCGAAAGCTCCAGTGCACGCCGGGCGATCTCGCGCGGATATACCGGCGCGTGATCCACGGTTCCCTGCCCCACCTTCTCGTCTGCAATCAGCTTGTTCTTGCGGTCGAGGTAGAGCACGCGCGCCTGCTCTGATTTCTCATGTTTGATCTTCAGGCTCACATAGTTGAGCAACGCCGCCCAGTTCGAGATCACGGGCCGTTCCACCACCTCGTCACGCGCCGCCTGCTGCATCAGCAGGTTGGCAGTGCGGATATAGGCGGCGGCGGTTTCACCAATGCCCTTCACTTCCATCAGCCGCTCGGGCGATGCGCCCAGCGCCGCCGACACAGAGCCGAACTTGGCGATCAGCTCCTTGGCGATCGGCTTGGTATCCACGCGCGGAATGAAGGCGCACAGCAGCAGTTCCAGCAGTTCGTAATCGCGCAGGCTCGACCCGTCGCCATCCATGATGCGCTGGCGCAGGCGTTCGCGATGACCGTGATAATGCTTGGTCGGGCCTTCCGAAGTTCCGGTCTTCGATTTCCCCCCGTCCGCCATCTGGACCGATCAGTCCATCTGGCCGGAGGTGTGGGGCGTGTGCAGCCCCGTGGGCGACAGGGTGAAGATCTCCACGCCCGTCTCGGTGATGCCGATCGAATGCTCGTACTGCGCTGACAGCGAACGGTCACGCGTCACCGCCGTCCAGCCATCGGACAGCAGCGCCACATCCGAACGGCCGAGATTGATCATCGGCTCGACCGTGAAGATCATCCCCGGCAGAAGCTGTTCGCCCTGACCGCGACGACCGAAGTGCAGAATGTTCGGCGAGTCATGGAACACCCGGCCAAGCCCGTGGCCGCAAAAAGCTTCCACCACTGAATAGCGCTGGCGCTCTGCATGTTCCTGGATCGCGGCGCCAAGATCGCCCAGACGCGCGCCCGGCTTGATCGCCTCGATGCCCTTCATCATGGACTCGTAGGTCACGTCCATCAGGCGCATAGCTTTACGCTTCACGCCGCCGACCGAATACATGCGCGAGGTGTCGCCATGCCAGCCATCGACAATCACGGTCACGTCGATGTTCACAACGTCGCCATCCTTCAGCGCCTTCGCGCCGGGAATGCCGTGGCACACCACATGGTTCACCGACGTGCAGACCGTGTGGCGATAGCCTTTGTAAAACAGACAGGCCGGAATGCCGCCGCCCGCCAGCACGAACTCGCGCGCGAGATCATCCAGCGTCGACGTCATCACGCCGGGCACAACATGCGGCGCCAGCATGTCGAGACATTCCGCCGCCAGCTTGCCGGCCTTGCGCATGCCCGCGAACGCCTCGGGTCCATGCAACTTGATCTGGCTGGAATACCGCGCCGGAGCTTCGGACGCTTCGATGAAGGCGGAGGTGGTCATGGGCTGGTCTCGGTCTTGTGGCATAGTCTTCAGGCTGGGGGACGTTGTAGCACGCCCGGCCAGCCTTGCGAATCTACTCGAAAATCGCGGTTTGAGCCTAATTCACCCTGGCCTTACGGCGGGGCGGTTCGGGCGCGAAAGGCTTGGGGATCGGCATGGCCGGCACCCCCTCCTCGGCCAGGTCCTTGGCGACCTCGGGCGTCACCTCGCCCCACACGGGCCGGTGCTCGGTCTCGCCGTAATGCATGGCCCGCGCCTCGTCCGCGAACTTCTCGCCGACATAGTCGTGGGTCGTCGCAATGTGCTGGCGGATTTCCGCAGCCGCCTTGGCCGCCGCGAACTCGGCCGGCACGGCCTTGTCGGACGAGCGCACCATCGGCGCCATGATCTGCTTCTTCACTTCGGTCGAGCCGCACACCGGGCACTCGACAAGCTTCTTCTTGCGCTGCTTGTCATACGCTGCCGAGTCCGAGAACCACGCCTCGAACTCATGTTCCCCCACGCATGCGAGAGAATAGCGGATCACGTTGCGCGCTTCCTTTCCCTCAGGTCCCTCAGGCCGCGGCCGGTTCGGCCAGCAGCGGGTCGAGCTTGCCGATACGATCGAGGTCGTGAATGTCGTCCGAGCCGCCGACATGGCGCCCGTTGATGAAGATCTGCGGATAGGTCGTGCCATGGCTGCGCTGGATCATCTCGCGGCGCTTGTCCGGATCGTCGCCCGCGCGATACTCCGTCACCTGCGCGCCCTTGGACGCCAGCAGCGCCATCGCGCGGGTGCAGTATCCGCAATAGTCCCGGGTGTAGATTTCAACACGCGCCGACACGACTGGCTCCTGAACTGACCCTTATCCAAACCTGTCCGGCAATCATGCGCGGAGAGGCTGAACAACAACCGAATAACAGAGCGGTTAGACTCTGGAATCGTTCCAAAACTATATGGGCGCCGCCCGCGGCCCCGCAACACGCGCCAGTGTGACAACATCGACGCATGCCGCTCCGGCACGCCGTAACGCCCGGGTGCAGGCTTCCGCCGTGGCGCCGGTGGTCAAAACATCATCGACCAGCAGCACCTTCCGCCCCTCCACCAGCCGCTTGCGCGAGCCCCTGACCTGGAAGGCCCCCTGCACATTCCGCCGCCGCCCGTCCGCAGACAGCCCGCCCTGGATCGGCGTCGCCTTCACCCGCTTCAGCGCATCGACCGACAGTTTCACCCCGCTCGCCCGCGACAGCGAGGCCGCCAGCCAGGCCGACTGGTTGAACCCCCGCCGCACCAGCCGGAAATAATGCAGCGGCACCGGCACGATCAGATCAGCATCCGCCAGAAGCTCTGATCCGGCGCTCGCCATCCATCCCCCCAGCACGGAAAGCCCGTCGCGCCGCCCCTGATATTTCAGGCCCAGCACAAGGTCCCGCGAAACGTCGCCATAGATCAGCGCCGCCCGCGCCCGGTCGTAAACCGGCGGATGGGCCAGGCAGGCCCCACATTCCTGCGCCGCATCCACCGCGATCTCGAACGGCGTGCCGCACCGCGCGCACAGCGGGTCCGACAGGAACTGCAGCTTCGCCCACAATTCCGGCTCCAGCGCGCCCGGCCCGGCCACCTCGCGATTGGTGATCAGCGACCGCTGCGGCCAGATCAGCCCGGCCAGTCCCGACCCGGTGCGTTTCCGGCGAGCCCTATCCTTTCGCCCCGCCTTATCCTTGGCGCGCGAAGTCGCTACATAGTCCGGCGATGACTGACCCAACCCCCGCTCCCCCCGCAGATCACATGCGGATATTCGACCGCGCCCTTCACGCCCAGCGGCGTGGGCGGGCGGCGGCCGGCTATGGCGCGTATTCTTTCCTGAAACAGGCGGCAGCGGAAGACATTGCGTCGCGCCTCTCCGCGATCAATCGCCGGTTCGACTACGCGCTTGACCTTGGGTCGCACGACGGCACGCTCGCCCGCACGTTGAAAGCCGATCCGCTGTCGAGCGGTCGCGTAGGCGAAATCGTCTCGGCTGACCTGTCGCCGGCCTTCGGCCATCAGGTGGCTGATGAGGAAGCGTTGCCCTTTCCGGAACAGTCGTTCGATCTCGTCGTCTCGGCGCTGTCGCTGCACTGGGTCAACGACCTGCCCGGCGCGCTGATCCAGATCCGTCGCGTGCTGAAGCCCGACGGCCTGTTCATCGCAACCGTTCTGGGTGGACGAACGCTGACCGAACTGCGCCAGTCCTTGCTTGCCGCCGAAGATGAAATCCGCGGCGGCGCGGCCAATCGCGTGTCGCCCATGCTGGACGTGATCGACGCCGCTGGCCTGCTTCAGCGCACGCAATTCGCCATGCCGGTCGCCGACAATGATCTGCGCACCGTGCGCTATGCCCACCCGCTCAAACTGCTGGCGGACCTGCGCGGCATGGGCGAGACGGCGGCGTTCGCCAGCCGCTCCAACCCGGCGCTGACGCGCGGCATCCTGATGCGTGCAATGGATATCTACGCGCAGCGTTTCTCCGACCCCGACGGGCGCATCCGCGCGACGTTCGAATTCGTCACCCTGTCAGGATGGGCGCCCGGTCCCGATCAGCCGAAAGCCAAACGGCCAGGCAGCGCAACCGTGCGCCTGGCTGATGCTCTTGGCGTGAAGGAACAGACCGCAGGCGAGAAGACCGGCCCGAAGAACTAGGAGTTGAAGCCGTCGCTCAACTCGTTGAACGACGAGTTGGTCTGCGTGCCCATCGTGGTGGCGCCGCCGACGATGGCGATCGAGATGATGCCGGCGATCAGGCAATACTCGATCACGGTCGCGCCAGAGCGATCCTTGAGCATGCGAAGGAATTTCTGGAAGGGTTTCATGCGCGACCTGCTTTCGACCAATCTATGAATTGCTCGAACAGGGGCACGTCAGCCTCAGGCGCCGGATAGCTCCTGATCTCCGCAGCTGACACCCATGCGAGCTGCTGCCCCTCCCGGGCTTCAGCTTCGCCTTCCCAACGCCGGATCATGAAGACCGGCATCAGCAGGTGAAACTTCTCATAGGCATGCGATGCAAAGGAAAACGCCTGCATGTCGGCTTCGACCACGGCGACGCCCAGCTCTTCCTTCAGTTCGCGCGCAAGCGCGCCCTGAGGGCTTTCACCGGCTTCGACCTTGCCGCCTGGGAATTCCCAGAGACCTGCCATCGCTTTTCCCTTGGGCCGCTGCGCAAGCAGCAGACGCCCGTCACTTCGCACCAGCGCCGCCGCAGCTACCAGGAGCAACGGTCTTGCGCGCAACTGTTCTGTCATGACGAGGTGAATTTCGGGTTCAAGCAGGGCTCAACTTCTGTAGGCGCCGTTTATCTTCACGTAACCATCGGTGAAATCGCAGGTCCAGACCCGCGCCTTTCCCGTGCCAACGCCCACATCGACGCGGATGAAAACCTCCTGCCCCGAGACGGCACGGGTGGCTTTTTCTTCCGAATAGTCAGGCGAACGGGCCCCGTCGCGCGCCACCAGATGGTCGCCGAACCAAAGGGTCAGGCGGTCACGCTCGACCGGCTCGACCGTCTTGCCCACGGCCATGACGACCCGGCCCCAGTTGGCGTCGCTGGCCGCGATCGCGGTTTTCACCAGCGGCGAATTGGCGATCGAGCAGGCGATGACCTTGGCCGAGGCATCGCTCGCCGCGCCTTCGACAGTGATCTCGATGATCTTCGAGGCGCCTTCGCCATCCCGCACGATCTGCGTGGCGAGGTCGAGCAGCACGCGGTGCATCGCCTCGACGAACTCCTCGAGGCGCGGATCAGCCGGATCGTCGATCGGCTCGCCGCCAGCCGCGCCCGTCGCAAAGAACAGCAGCGTGTCGGAGGTCGACGTGTCGCTATCGACGGTGATGCAGTTGTAGGTGAGGTCACCCAGTTTCGAGATCAGCGCCTGGCAGACTTTCGGCCCCAGCGCCGCGTCCGTGAACAGGTAGTTCAGCGTCGTCGCCATGTTGGGCTGGATCATGCCCGATCCCTTGGCCACGCCCACGATCGCAACATTGCGCCGGTTGAGATTGACGATCTCGCCCGCCGCCTTCGCAAACGTATCCGTCGTGCGGATGCAGTTGGCGACCTTCTCCCAATCCGGTGCAGCCAGCTTTTCCCAGACATGCTCAACGCCGCCCGAGACGATGTGCGCCGGCAGGGGCTCACCGATCACGCCGGTCGCCGACACGAAAACCTCGTGCGCCGCGCAGCCTGATTTCTTGATCGCGGAGGCCACCGTCGCGCGGTTCTTGGCGATGCCGGCGGCGCCGGTGAAAGCGTTGGAATTGCCGGTGTTCACGACCAGAACCCGCGCCCTGCCCCCGCCCGCCTTCAGCGCTTCGCGGCACCAGTCCACATCATCCGACCGCGTCGACGAGTTGGTGAAAATACCGCCCACCGACGCGCCTTCGGGAAAATGCACCACCAGCAGGTCGTCACGCACCTTACCCTTGTAGAGCCCCAGCGAATGCGTGGTCAGCTCGATACCGCCCACTTTCGGCAGAACCGGAAAACGCTCGGGCGCGAGCGGGGATACAGGCAGGTCCATATTGCTGGCCAAGGCGCGGAGACTTTCTCTACTGCGAAGGTGGCGTGGTTGCAGGCGCTGGCGTCACGGGCTTTGGCGCCGGCGTGGCGGCAGGCGGTGTTGCCGGCGCGGATGATGCAGCCGGAGGCGGCGTGACCACGGCTGGCGGCGCAGCCTCGGGCTGGGGCGCCACCACCGCAGGCGCCGGTGTCGGCGCGGGCGCAGCGCGCGGCTCGTCCGGCGTATCGAGACGCGAATTGCGCGGGCTGGTCTTCTTGCTGATCTCCGCCTCGCTGCGCAGCTGCTTGAGGATTTCCTCAAGCTGCGTCCGCCGCAGGAACTGCACGATCGGCCCGCGCAGCTCTTCGATCGACGGCGGCTGTTCTTTCCGCACTTCGTCGATCTTCACGACGTGCCAGCCCATCTGGTCCTCGAACGGCCGGGATATCCCGCCGCTCGGCGTTTCGCGGATCACCTTGGCGAATTCGGGCGTCGCATCGTCTGCGGTCATGTAACCAAGGTCGCCGCCATCCATCCGCGTCGCCTGGTCGGTCGAGCGCTTGGACGCCAGCACCGAGAACTCCGCCCCGGCCTTCAGCTCGGCGACCACCTTGTCGATCGCCTCTTTCGTCGGCGCGAGGATGTGGCGGACATGCGCCTCGTCATCCAGCACCAGCAGCTGGACCTGCGCCTCGTACATCTTGCGGATAGCCGCCTCGTCGACCTTCTCGTCGGCGACATGCTCCAGCAGGATATTGCCTAGGATGTTGTCGCGGGCGGTCAGCAGGCGGTGGCGCGCTTCCGGCTCCTCATCCAGCCCCCGGCTGATCGCCTCCATGGCCAGCAGCTTGATCTCGATAAGCTGGTCCAGCACCTCGTTGAACTCGGCGCTTTCCGGTTCCAGCGTCTCGCCTTCCCGGACAAGGCCCTTCATCCGGGCCTCCATTTCCACGTCCGAGACGTAGATGATCTGGCCGTTAACCGTTGCCGCCTCTGCGGACGGATCGGCGCTGGCGGCTTCCCTTTCGGCAGGCGCCTGCTCCTCGCCGCACCCCGTCAGGGATAGGCAGGCAAGCAGGGCGGCGGCTGCGGCGCCGCAAAGGCGTGTCCCAAAAGCCATCCCCGGGCTCCTCAAGCTGTTAAAGCTGTCTTCAGGCGGTCAGGGCTACCAGTGCCAAGATTGACACTGGGTAAGCTGGTCCTTACGTGTCGCCAATGCGCAAGTCGAGGGAGTTTCCCCGGTCGTATTCCGAGGAATTTCCGGGGCGTCGCGCTGGCGTAGCCGAGGCCGGAAAACTCCGCCGGATACACTATATACCAAGGGGCCCGCGACCATCGCGGCAAGGCTGGCAGCGGAATATCTGAATGCTCGGTATCGCCACTAAACTCTTTGGCTCCGTCAACGAACGCAAAATTCGCCCCTACAAGGCCATCGTTCAGCGCATCAACGCGCTCGAGCCGGTGACCGAGGCGCTGTCGGATGACGCCCTCAAGCAACGCACCCGCGACTTCCGCCAGCAGGTCGCCAACGGCGCCAAGCTGGACGATATCCTTCCCGAGGCGTTCGCGACCGTCCGTGAGGCGTCAAAACGCACCCTCGGCCTGCGTCATTTCGACGTCCAGCTGATCGGCGGCATGGTCCTGCACAAGGGCGGGATTTCCGAGATGCGCACCGGCGAGGGCAAGACGCTTGTCGCAACGGCGCCCGTCTATCTGAACGCCCTGGAAGGCCGGGGCGTCCACGTCATCACCGTCAACGATTATCTCGCCAGCCGCGACGCGGACTGGATGGGTCAGGTCTATCGCTTCCTCGGCATGTCGGTCGGCAAGATCGTTCACGGCCTCGACGACGCCCAGCGCCGCGCGTCATACGCCTGCGACATCACCTACGGCACCAACAACGAATTCGGCTTCGACTATCTGCGCGACAACATGAAGTACTCGCTGGCCGACATGGTGCAGCGCGGCCACCGCTTCGCGATGGTCGACGAGGTCGACTCCATTCTCGTCGACGAAAGCCGCACGCCGCTCATCATCTCGGGCCCGACGGACGACCGCTCGGAACTCTACCAGCAGATCGACGCGATCATCCCGCAGCTCGACAAGGAAGACTACACGCTCGACGAGAAGCAGCGCTCGGTCGTGTATTCGGAAAGCGGCAACGAGAAGATCGAAGAACTGATGGTGCAGGCCGGCATCCTGCAGGGCTCGCTGTATGAGCCCGCCAACATCACCCTCGTCCACCATGCGAACCAGGCGCTGCGCGCCCATAAGCTGTTCCAGAAGGACAAGGACTACATCGTCAAGAACGGCGAAGTGATGCTCATCGACGAGTTCACCGGCCGCATGATGCAGGGCCGCCGCCTCTCCGAAGGTCTCCACCAGGCGATCGAGGCGAAAGAGAAGACCAAGATCCAGCCCGAGAACCAGACGCTCGCCTCGATCACCTTCCAGAACTATTTCCGCCTGTACGACAAGCTCTCCGGCATGACCGGCACGGCCTCGACCGAGGCCGCCGAATTCCAAGACATCTACAAGCTGGAAGTCACCGAGATCCCGACCAACCGTCCGATCAAGCGCATCGACGAAGATGACGTCGTCTACCGGACCGGCAAAGAGAAATACAAGGCGATCATCGCCGACATCCGCGACTGCGTGCGCCGCAAGCAGCCGGTGCTCGTCGGCACGGTGTCGATCGAGAAATCGGAAGTCCTCTCGAACCTCCTCTCGGTCGAGAAGATTCCGCACCAGGTTCTCAACGCCCGTCACCACGAGCGTGAAGCCCACATTATCGCGCAGGCCGGCGTGCCGGGCGCCGTGACGGTCGCGACGAACATGGCCGGCCGCGGCACTGACATCCAGCTCGGCGGCAACCTCGACATGCGTATCGAGGAAGAAACCGCAGCGAAGGTCCAGCAGCTCGGTCGTGAACTGACCGAGGAAGAAACCAAGACCCTGCACGATGCAATCTCGGCCGACATCGCCGCGAAGCGCGCCGAAGCGCTGGCCGCCGGCGGTCTCTACGTGCTCGCCACCGAGCGCCACGAAAGCCGCCGCATCGACAACCAGCTGCGCGGCCGTACCGGCCGTCAGG
>ERZ795044.2073-NODE-2073-length-17690-cov-5.548738_pt1 | contig 17690 bp, 12 predicted proteins | sample MGYA00375128_ERZ795044 | MGnify/ENA primary metagenome ERZ795044 (study PRJEB30173, sample SAMN05720213) | anaerobic digester metagenome | isolation source: active sludge of municipal wastewater-treating anaerobic digesters | place: USA | collected 2014-12-22 ... | reverse complement strand
GGCCTTCCTGAACGAACTTGGCAAGGGCAACAGGATTAAGGTCTAGGTGTTAGGTTTTAGGTGTTAGGTGTTAGGTGTTAGGAGATATGATGAGTGATAGAGATAGAGCCAAGCTGGAGTTCTCGGGTTTGGTCGAGAAGATTCAGAGTATACACCATGAGTTAAAAAGATCAGCACTAAGGTCAGTAAATACTATGCTCACCATACGCAACTGGCTGATAGGATACTATATTACTAACTATGAAATGCAAGGCGCAGATCGCGCTCAGTATGGTGAGCGACTTATGGATTCGATCTCCCTCGAACTACAGCGTCTCAAAGTCCCTCGCTCTGCCAAACGCGAATTACAGAGGTTCTGCCAGTTTTATCGCACTTATCCGCTGATTGTGCGTTCACTGAACGCAGAATTGGGCAAAGTGGTCTGGGGTGATATCAAGCCAGAGATCACTGTAACTGCGGACTCTTCAGTGTTTTCACCAAAAGTGCGTTCAGTGAACGCACAATTGGCAAAACTCTCAAGCCGGCTATTAAACAACCTGTCATATGCTCACTTTGAAATTCTGATAACCATAGAGGATGAGCTCAAGCGCCGATTCTACGAGTTGGAATGCCTTAAAGCCAATTGGTCGGTCCGCGAACTTCGCAGGCAAGTCTATTCCCTCTTCTATGAGAGAACTGCTCTGTCCAGGGATAAGGATAAGCTGGCTGAGCTTGCAAATGCAGAATCTGAAAGCTTTGACCCCGTTTTAACGATCCGAGATCCCTATGTGTTTGAGTTTTTGGGAGTAAAATCCGATAGTTTGCTAAGTGAATCCGATCTTGAAGATCAGCTTCTGGATAACTTACAGGAATTCCTCCTGGAATTGGGACACGGCTTTTGTTTTGAAGCACGTCAGAAGCGAATTCTGATCGGAGACACTCAGTTCTACATCGATCTGGTCTTTTACCACCGGGTCCTCAAATGCCATGTCTTGATCGAACTCAAGGTGGCTGAATTCAACCACGAAAACTTTGGCCAGCTCAATACTTACGTTAGCTGGTACCGGGCAAATGAAATGCGTGAAGGTGATAACCCTCCCATCGGCATACTGCTCTGCACCGGCAAGGACAGTACTCTGGTGGAATATGCCCTGGCAGGCATGGACAACAATCTCTTCGTCTCCAAATACCTCCTGGAACTGCCTTCCAAAGAAGAAATGCAAGCCTTCCTCGAAAGATCTCTGAAACAGGAACTACTATGATCGATAAACAAACCAATACCCGCCTCAAACGCTTTGCTCAAGATGCCCGTCGGTACCTGATCGACCAGGTGAATACCAAACTCAGCGAAGTGCTAGCCCCCGATAGCGATGCCGCCACTTATGAAAAGACCAAACCGCTTTATAACGCTTTGCTTAAAGAGGTGTTAGGTGTTAGCGGATTAGGTGTTAGAGATGGTGAAAGCGGCGAAGCCGCCCTAAAACCTAAAACCTCACACCTAACCCCTAACACCTATAACCTAACACCTATTGCCGAGCGCGTCGCTTACACCTGGTTCAACCGCCTGACGGCCCTGCGCTACATGGACCTGAAACATTTCAATCCGGTTGGCATCATCAGTCCCCAATCCGGAGATACCCTTCCCCAGATCCTGGCTGAGGCAAAACTTGGTATGATAGATAGCTCTTTGATTGAACCCGGCGATCGGGATAGAGTCCTCGGCTTACTCTCCGGAACGATTGCCAGCACCTATCACAAGGGTGACGCTCAGAGCGAAGCCTATCGTATATTGCTGCTGAGTGCCTGCAACCACATCGGCAAGTCCCTTCCCTTCCTCTTCAAGCCAATCAAGGACTGGATGGAACTGCTCTTACCCGATGATCTTTTGGGCGAGCACGGTATTCTGGCAATGATTCGGGAAGTGATGACTGAGGAAGCCTGTCAGGACGTGGAAGTGATTGGCTGGCTCTATCAGTACTACATCTCGGAGAAGAAGGACGAAGTCTTCGCCAATGTCAAGAAAGGCAAGAAAGTGCAGAGCCACGAGATTCCAGCCGTTACCCAACTTTTTACCCCCCACTGGATCGTAAAATATATGGTGCAAAACTCTTTGGGCAGGTTGTGGCTGGACAGTCATCCCCAATCGTCTTTGAAAGCCAAGATGGAGTATTACGTAGCGCAGGATGCCAATCCTGCGGAACCTGTAATCTCGCAGGATCAGAATCCTGCGCTACAGGTCAAATCACCTGAGGAGATCAAGTTTTGCGATCCCTGCTGCGGTAGCGGACACATCCTCACCTATGCCTTCGATCTGCTCTATGAGATCTACAGCGAAGAGGGCTATGACCCCATTGATATCCCCAGATTGATCATTGCCAAGAATCTCTATGGCATCGAGATCGATGAGCGTGCTTCCGAACTTGCTGCTTTTGCTTTATCCATGAAAGCCAGAGAGAAAGACAAGCAGTGGTTCTCCCGAGGCATAGATCCCCAGATTTGCTGCCTGGAGAATATCAGCTTTACAAATGACGAGATCGAGCCCTATCTGGACAAATGCGGACGTGACATATTTACCCTCAACTTTGAACGCATGCTCTCACAATTCGAACACGCCGATACCTACGGTTCGCTTATTGTCCCTCATGAGCAGGACATAGAAGGCATTCGTGAACTGCTGAATGCCAAAGACTTCAGCGGGGATGTATTCCTTGCCCCCACCCATAAGAAAGTACTCAAGCTGATCGATCAGGCAGATTTTCTCAGCACTAAGTATCAGGTGGTGGTAACCAATCCACCGTATATGGGTAAAGGGATGAGTGATCTGTTATCAAAGTACCTTAGTGACAATTTCAATAAAGCAAAATCTGATCTATTCTCCGCCTTCATACTGCGCAATCTCAACCTCTGTCAGTCCGGAGGACAGCTTGGTTTTATGACACCCTTTGTATGGATGTTCATATCTTCCTATGAGAAGCTGCGTAAACACCTGATCAAGCATACTTGCATAACATCTCTGGTTCAGCTTGAGTACTCTGGCTTTGATGGAGCGACCGTACCAATTTGCACTTTTACTTTGGCAAACCTTACTAATCCATATTACAAAGGCGGATATATCAAGTTATCCGATTTCAAGGGTGCAGAAAACCAAGCACCAAGAACAATAGAAGCCATCGCTAATCCCGACTGTGGCTGGTTCTTCAGGTGTAAAACTTCAGATTTTGCCAAGATTCCCGGAGCACCGATTGCCTATTGGGTGAGTGACAAAATAAGAGATATATTTATTAGTTCAAAGCCACTTGCGGACGTTGCGTCTCCTAAACAAGGCTTAGCAACAGCAGACAACGATCGCTTCTTAAGGCTGTGGTTTGAGACTTCGAGGGATAGAATTGGCTTTGGGATGAAGAACAGACAAGAAGCAAGACAATCAGGAAAGAAGTGGTTCCCATGCAATAAGGGGGGTCATTCAGGAGATGGTATGGGAATAATGACTATATCGTTAACTGGGAAAATGATGGAGAAGAGATTAGGAATTTCTCAGATGATAAAGGTAAATTGCGATCTCGACCTCAGAACCATGATTTCTACTTTATGTCAGGATGGTCATGGTCAACAATATCCTCAAGCAAAGCTTCCTTTCGTTTCTCACCAATAGGATTCATGTTTGAGACGAAAGGCTCTGTCTGTTTTCCCATGGATATTGGAGAACTGAATGAGCTTGGAGGATTTCTAAACTCAGTATTGATATGTGATCTACTACAAGTTTTATCCCCGACCTTGGACTTTCATGAAGGACCACTATCAAAACTACCTTACATTCACATAGAAAACAACGATAAGATAGACAGAATTGTTGAACAGTGTGTCCATGCAGTAGAAACCGACTGGGACTCATATGAAACATCCTGGGATTTCCAGCGATTACCTTTATTAGGTGTTAGGTGTCAGGGCTTAGGTATTAGGGAGTGTTATGCGAAATTGAGAGAGCAGTGGATTGAAAGTACGCTCAAGATGCAGGAATTGGAGGAGGAGAACAACCGGATATTTATAGAAGCTTATGGTTTGCAGGAAGAGCTTAGTCCTGAGGTCCCGCTTAAGGAGATCACTCTTACATGCAATCCCTATTACCGTTACGGGGTAAACCCCGAGGTGTTAGGTGTTAGAGCTTTAGGTGTTAGGGAGTTTCCGCTTAACGCTGAATTGGAGAAGCGGCTTTTGGCAGACACCATGAAGGAGCTGATCTCCTATGCTGTGGGCTGTATGTTCGGCAGATACTCTCTGGATAAACCAGGTTTGATTTTGGCTAATCAGGGAGAAGGTGTCGAAGATTACTTCGACAAGGTGTTAGGTGTTAGCGGGTTAGGTGTTAGGGGTGACGATAGCGGCGAAGCCGCCCTAAAACCTAATACCCAAAACCTAAAACCTTCTTTCATGCCTGATAAAGACAATGTAATCCCCATCCTGGAAGGAGAGTGGTTTGTTGATGATATAGTCAGCCGCTTTACTGACTTCCTGAAAGTAGCCTTTGGAGCTGAGAAATACTCCGAAAACATCAGCTTCATAGAGGAGGCAATTGGAAAACCACTACGCAATTACTTCCTGAAAGACTTTTACACTGACCATGTGAAGCGTTATAAGAAACGTCCCATTTATTGGCTGTTCAGCAGCCCTAAGGGGAGTTTCAATGCGCTTATCTATATGCACCGTTATACTCCGGATACGGTCTCGATCCTGCTTAATGGCTACTTGAGGGAGTATATCCACAAACTCCGGGCTAAGGTCACGCAATTGGAACATCAGCTAAATGCAGGTGATCAGAGTGAACGGGACAAAATGCTCACCCGCAAGGAGATTGAGCGCCTGAAAGACGTGATCATTGAACTGGAAGCATGGGAGAGCAAAGTAATCCTGCCCTTGGCTGAGAAACGCCTGGAGATCGATCTGGATGATGGAGTGAAGGTGAATTATGGCAAGTTTGGCGAAGCATTGAAGAGGTTTTAGGTGTTAGGTGTTAGGTGTTAGGTGTTAGGTGTTAGGTGTTAGGGGTTAGGGGTTAGGTGTTAGGTGTTAGGGGTTAGGTGTTAGGTGTTAGAAGGAGAAAGAGATGAGTAAGATTTTGAGTTATAAAGACTTGATAGTATGGCAAAAGGGAATGACCCTTGCTGAGCAGGTATACCTGATAACTGCCGGATACCCCAAATCTGAGCTGTATTCTCTTACCGATCAGATGCGCAGGGCAGCGGTATCCATAGTATCTAATATTGCTGAAGGAAAAGGCAGGGAATCAAAACAGGAGTACTTGCACTTTCTTGCTATATCACAAGGTTCACTCACCGAACTGGAAACCCAAATACTACTGTCAATCAGGCTTAGATATCTCAGTGAGATAGATGCTGAGACTCCATTATCTCTATGTGACGAAATTGGACGAATGCTTAACACCATGCGCACCAAGCTAAAAGCTGCCTCCCAGCTAACACCTAACCCCTAAAACCTAAAAGCTAAGAGAGAAAAATGAACAAGATTGAGCAGATAATCACCAAGCAGTTCGATAAACACCGCATTCTGTTCTGGTATGATCCAGAGCAAGAGTTTAGGGATGACTATTGGGCATTGCAGCTACCGGTTGGATGTGAAAAGATAGAAGTTGTCCATGATGAGTTCGGAGTTAAGCACCGCATCTTGATTCTGGAACCTGAAAGTAAATTCCTGCTCTACTTTGCCTACGCGGAGCCCAGCCATCAGGAGAACTGGCTACTGGACCTGCAACTCTCTGAGGGGATGGTTCACATAGACCAGGGATCGTTATGGCTACAGGAATTGGGTTTGGATCGCAACCGCTTCCTGGAGATTACCAGGGATCACAAGCACTTCTTCAAAGCTGGCAAGCGGTTGGAATTACTCAGGGGACTTGTGGTTAAGGATCAGGAGTCACACACTTCCCTACGCTTGAAGATGCTGGCGGTGTGCGCTGCTAGTGAAGCCCGCTGGGAAGAGCTGCTGCTGGCGCTCCTGGTAGAATTTGCCCATGCTAAAGATGATAAGTTCAACCTGATCTCCAAATGCGGACTGGATGCGTTCCTCTGGGAGCAGATGGTGATAAACTTCGGCTACAAAAGCCAAGAGCCAAACTTCAAGAGCTTGGTGATAGAGCTATTCGAAAGTTCAGTTCAGATCAAAGAACACAAGATTAACCGGGATGGAATTCATGTATTGAAGCTGTTGAAGGACATGAGCCAGCACCGGGAAGCCTTTGATAAACTCAGTGCCAAATGCTCTGAATGGATAGACGCTCCCGCCTGGCTGGAGAAGCAATCTTTGGAAATCCTGACTGAGATAGATCAGTTTGAATACGCGGAGCGCTTGATCATAAGAAGCCTGGTTGATGATTTGGAGAACAGCCAGATCAGCGATAAGGAACTGCAAAGCATCATACAGAACCGCCGGGGAAGTCATTGGTATTCTCGCTATGAGACCGAGTATCAATGCTTGGGATACGCCTCAAACTACCTTGATAGCTCATCCTCAATAAAAGTGGAGTTACACAGTCTGGAAAGCGGTTTCAAAGCCTACAGCGGCGGCTTGTACGAGATAGATCAGTATTATCGTAAATTCTGCCTGCACTACTCACGTTTAAAAGAAAACAAATTCTTTGAAAAGATATCCCGCAAGATCGAGAATCACTATGGCAATAGATTCATCTTCAAATTGGGGACATCCTGGTCGGCATTGATGCAGCAGCAGGAGAAATGGCATAGTCATAATACACAGTTGAAATTCTGGAAGAGCCAGATTGTGCCATACATCCAGCAGAGCAAGAAGATCTTTGTGATTATCTCCGATGCCCTAAGATATGAAATTGCTGCCGAACTGATGAGCCTGATCCGCAAGGAAGACCGCTTTGAAGCGGAGCTGAGTGCTATGGCTGGGACCTTACCGAGTATCACATCTGTAGGAATGGCAGCACTTTTACCACATGAGACAATCAGCTTCGATACTAAGCATAATGTGCTGGTAGATGGACTCAGTAGCAGCGGCACTGAGAACCGGATGAAAATCATGAACAAGTATCATCCGGATAGATGTCTGGCTCTGAGAGCGGAAGATGTGATTTCCATGCCTCTTCTGGAAGCCAGGAATCTTTACCGTGAGTATGACGTGATCTATGTCTATCACGATGCCATTGATATAGTCGGAGACAAGAAAGGATCTGAAGCCAGGGTCTTTGAAGCCGTGGAGACAGCTCTATCTGATCTGCTGACGCTGGTACGCAAGATGAGCTCTGCCAATGCCAACAACATCATCATCACCGCTGATCACGGATTCCTGTATCAACGTGATGAGCTGAGCGAGGATCAATTTCTGGATGACAAGATCAAACTGGGCGAGAATGACCTGAAACTCAGACGATGCATCATTGGCAGCAAGATTGAGGACAATCCCAATCTGCTGATCTATAAAGCGGAAGATCTGGGCCTCGGTGGAGATGTGCAAATCGCCATTCCGCTGGCAAGCCAAAGAATGCGGCAAGCCGGATCAGGAAGCCGCTACGTGCATGGCGGCGCTTCCTTGCAGGAGATATGCCTGCCACTGTTGCAGGTTAGCAAGAAGCGGGTGAGCGATGTGGCGCAGGTGGATGTGGAGATCAGGCGCAGCGGAGGTAAGACGATCAGTTCCGGAGTTTTGGTCTTCAGGCTGTATCAGGTGCAACCTGTGAGTGAGAAAATGCAGGGCAGGACTCTGCGAGTGGCTTTATATGATAGTGCCGGAGAAGCCATATCCGAGCTTAAAACTATGATCTTCGATTCCGGGGAGATCAGTGATAAAGCCCGCGATATTGAATGCAGACTAACGCTTACCACTAAGGCAGATAAAGCAGGAGACGCCATCCTCAGACTGGATGAACTGATCCCCGGGACAGATAAGTACAAAGAGTATCGCAGCGAGACTTACACGATCTCGCGGATGTTTGAGATTGATTTTTAGGTGTTAGGTTTTAGGTGTTAGGTTTTAGAAGGAGAGATGATGAATAGATTGGATAAGAAGATAAACGAGCATTTTCAGGGCTTGGTAGTCCGGAAAGACCTGGTCAAAGCCGTAAAGGGCAATGCCATAGTACCCACCTATGTGCTGGAATACCTGTTGGGGCAGTATTGCGCCACATCTGATGAAGCGGAGATTCAGGCTGGAATCGAGACGGTGAAAAGCATCCTGGAGAAGCATTACGTGCACAGGCGGGATGCCGAACTAACCAAGTCCAACGTGCGTGAATCACGGATCAATAAGGTGATAGACAAGATCGCCGTGACCCTCAACGAGAAGAAGGACTGCTATCAGGCAAGTTTTTCCAATATGGGAATATCCAAAGTTGTGGTAAGTTCCGAGATCGTGAAGAACCATCCCAAACTTTTAGTGAGTGGGGTATGGTGCATCGCGGAGCTGGAATATAGCTATACCGAGGATAGGGACAGCAGTCCCTGGCTACTGAACTCAATCAAGCCGATCCAGATGTCCCGCTTCGATATGGAGAGCTTTCTACAGAAACGCTATGAATTTACCAGTGATGAGTGGATAGATCTCCTGATCCAAAGTATCGGCTTCAATCCGGAATTCATGAGCAGACGCTTGAAACTGATGCAGCTAACCAGGCTGGTACCATATTGCGAAAGGAACTACAACCTGATCGAGTTGGGTCCCAAGGGAACCGGTAAGTCGCATATATATTCTGAGTTCTCGCCGCATGGCATCTTGATCTCTGGTGGTGAGGTGTCAGTCCCCAAGCTCTTTGTGAACAATTCCAACGGCAGAATAGGATTGGTGGGATTCTGGGATGTGGTGGCCTTTGATGAGTTTGCCGGGCGCAAAAAGAAAGCTGATAAAGCCCTTGTGGACATCATGAAGAACTATATGGCAAACAAGACTTTTTCCCGAGGTATAGAGACATTAGGGGCTGAGGCATCCATGACCTTTGTGGGTAACACTCAGCATAACGTGGCTTATATGCTGAAGCACTCTGATCTCTTTGATGAGCTACCGGAACAGTATTATGATTCCGCCTTTTTGGACAGGCTGCATGGCTATCTGCCGGGCTGGGAAGTTCCGATCATCCGGGGCGAGATGTTCTCTTCCGGTTATGGCTTCGTGGTGGATTACCTGGCGGAGATCCTGCGAGCTTTTCGCAATCAAGATTTTTCTGCCCTTTATCGTGAGTATTTCGAACTGGTTTCAGACATTTCCACTCGTGACCGGGATGGAGTGCAGAAGACCTTCTCCGGCTTGATGAAGGTGATTTATCCGGATCAGAAAGCTTCAATTGGGGAGATTAAGGAATTGCTCGAGTATGCAATGGAGAACCGGAAACGTGTGAAAGACCAGTTGATGCGTATAGACAAGACCTACGAACCTGTTCGTTTTGCTTATACTGATCATGACGGAATCCTGCATTTTGTCAAGACCGCTGAGGAGATACAATACCCCCGTTATTACCATGCGAATGATTCTGCCCCAGATGACGAAAATGAGCCCACAGAGGCGTCTGAACCAGAATCTGGTGAAAGTACTCGATCCCAACAGAAAGATGCGCCAGAAACGCCCATGTTGAAGCAGGGAAATATCTCTATCCAGGATAACCAGACCGGGATCTCCTATCATAGGCTTTTTGCAAAATATCTGAAGGGTTCGAAACGAATTGAGATCAAGGATCCCTTTATCAGTGCTTTTTTTCAGGCTCGCAATTTGATGGAATTCATGGAAGTGGTGGCAGCAATAAAAACCGATGCCGATGAAGTGGAAGTGCATCTCATCACCAAACACAGTGAGTATCAGGACTCCAATCAGGATGAGTATTTTCGGCAGATAGCAAGCTCATGTAACCTGGCAGGGATTACTTTCACTTATGAGATCGACGATACCATCCATGACCGCTACATCCAAAGCGACAATGGATGGAAGATCATCCCTGGCAGAGGACTGGACATCTTCCAACCATTTGATCATAAGGACGCCTTTGCCCTGGAGAATAGGAACCAGAGATACAGGAAGTGCAGGGCATTTGAAGTGACGTATGTGAGGTACTGATATGAAAGATTTGATTTACATCTTGTTATCAAGTTTCATAGGCTCAGGTGTTGCGGGAGTATTGCTCTATTTTATCATCACAAAGTGGCTTGGAACAAGGATTGAGCAATCCATCAAACATGAATATGATAGAGCTCTAGAGGAGTTTAAAACCAACTTGGTATTAGAACAGAATGAGTTAATTAGCAAGAGAGCTAGAGAAATCAGTACAGACTCAAAGCTGTTGGCTGAGTTCCTCCATGACTTCCCCCCTGGGGGCCAAATGCAAAGAATTAGAAATGCATCTGGAAGGATCTTCGATGTACATATCACTGATCTGCTAGATCGCTTGATAAATATATGGGAGTTAGTTGACCATTGTTTCTTGGATACGGATGTTAATAAAGCCTTAGACATACTGATTGCCCAAGCGCAGGTTTTTGCCAATGAACTAGTGACTTGCACTTTCCCGATACCAGATAAGCCAGATAAATATGAGATACCCCCTGAATGGAAAACTCAAGATTACGAAAACTACCAAAAGATACTAAATATGATTTATGCTTATCGAGACCTTTTTGTTCAAGCATACGATGATTTCGTTAGAATAGCACGAAGTAAACTCACCATTACCATATAGAGAAGGATCATAAATCGGTGTAATAATGGAAAAAGTAGGCATCCAAGTTAGAGCAAAGCAGCTAATAAAACAGATGTTTGGTTCATCTGCGGAATTCCGTCCTGGTCAACTCGAGGCTATTGAGCATATCCTTAACCAAAGTGGCAGGCTTCTGATTGTGCAGAAAACTGGCTGGGGTAAAAGTGTGGTTTATTTCATCATGACCAAGATCAATCGAGAATTAGGCAAAGGCCCCACATTAATCATATCGCCGCTCTTAGCACTGATGCGTAATCAGATCTATAACGCCAATAAACTTGGTTTGAGAGCCGCTACAATCAATTCATCAAACACCAAGGAGTGGGAGCAGGTCCAGAATGGTCTTAAGAATAACTTATATGACCTCTTGTTAATATCTCCAGAACGGCTTTCCAGTGAGAACTTTCTCCCAGAGATTGTTCCCGCCATGGGCAGGATTGGCGCATTCGTCGTTGATGAAGTTCATTGTATATCGGATTGGGGACATGATTTTAGGCCGGATTATCGGCGTATCAAGAGTATCATTAGCAATGTATTCACCGGTATTCCTATTGTTGGCACAACAGCCACGGCCAATAACAGAGTTGTAAAAGATTTGGAAGATCAACTTGGATCAGGTTTTACAATTATGAGGGGTAAGCTTAACCGGTCGGGATTGAAACTTCAGAACATCGTTTTACCAACTATAGCCGAAAGGCTTGCCTGGCTCGCTGATACCATACCTAAACTAAAAGGGTCTGGGATTGTTTACTGCCTAACCCGGGGAGACGTATTTAGGGTTTCGAACTGGTTGAAACAATGTGGTATAGATTGCCATCATTACTGGGGTGGGGATGTACTTGATGACAACAAACAGGATCTTAGCCCAATTCTTGAGCAAAAACTGCTCGATAACAAAATCAAGGTTCTTGTAGCCACCTCAGCTCTCGGGATGGGATATGACAAGCCCGATCTGAACTTTGTTATCCATTATCAAGCTCCAGGCTCAGCAATAGCATACTATCAACAAGTTGGCAGGGCGGGCCGTGAAGTACCTGAATCTTACGGTATATTGCTACATGGCAGTGAGGAGGACGAGATCCTTGATTACTTCATGCGAGAAGCGTTCCCCACCGAAGATGAGGAAAAAGCAGTGTTGGGTTTTCTCAATACTGTAACCTTGGCAACACAGGGGCAAATCTGCAGAAAGCTAAACATGAGATCATCCCGGCTGGAAAAAGCATTGAAACATCTGCTAATCGATGGCTATATTGAAAAAAGCAAGTCTGATTACAGCAGGACGGTGAAGGCATGGGCATACGATCAACAGAGGAAGGATCAAGTACAAGCTACCCGCATTCGGGAAAGAGAGAGGATGAAAACTTATATCTCTCATGATGGATGTTTAATGAGATTCATTGCAAATGAATTAGACGACCCAACCACTCAGGATTGCGGTATTTGTGTGAACTGCAGACAAGGGTTGCTACCAACAAAACCTTCACAAGACACCGTGCAGAAGGCTCTTGAATTTCTGCATCAGGATTATGTAATAATAGATCCTCGCAAGAGGTGGCCAAATGGGCTGGAATTGAGTGTGAATTTGCAGAGTAAGCCAACAATTGTGATTCCCAAAGGTGAAGTTATTGAACAAGGTAGGGCATTAGGATATTTGGAAAATGCTGGATGGGGAAGTGTTATCAGAAGATGCATCAAGGACAATACAACTGTCCCCGAGGATGTTATTAATGCAGCATTTTATCTACTAACCAAACAATGGGCCCCAAGTCCCTTTCCTGAATGGATTACATATATTCAATCGATCTCTCGATCGAAAGTTATTGTTGATTTTGCCAAAAGACTCGGAGGCAAACTCAGGATCCCGGTTTTGGATGTTATAGCAATTTCAAATACTTCGAAAATGCCCATTTATAAATATGAAAACAGCCAACAGCAGGTGGAAAACAGTATTAACAATTGGACAGTAAAGTCTCCTATCCGCCAGTCCCCTGTGCTGTTAATAGATGATTTTGTTAATTCAAGATGGACTTTAACAATTGTGGGCAGAATGCTTCGGATCAATGGAACTGAAAAAGTATATCCGTTCACGCTAGGGAGTGTAAAAGATACCAAATGATAATGAATAATGACGCACAGGTAATATTCCTCCTAACCTACAAACACTCCAGATCGGATTTGTTGCCCTTAACTGCCCAGGAATATTCAAAGATTGCCTATAAGATCAGAGATATGGGATTACCTGGACCTCAAGCCCTTTTCGGCATGAATGTTGAAGAGATAGCTAAGACAATTGCTGATGAGAATGATATGGCTCAGAGAATAAGAAAGCTGCTTGATTTAGGAGGGACAGCCTCGCTTTATACTGAGCGTATTTTCAATCAAGGTATAAATCTTATCACGAGGACTGATCAGCTTTATCCCGTAAAATTCAAAATCATGTTGAGAGACAACACTCCACCTTATCTATGCTCTGTCGGTAATCCGGAGTTGTTAACCGAATTTCGGAAACCCTACATCGTATCTGCGGATGATGTTACCAAGCTCTCTTCTATGAAGATTCCAGATAATCATGATAATCTGATCTGTCTGATTGCGTCATCAAGATACTGCAGACAGCTTGCAGAATGGACGAAATCATGGAGAAATGTCATCATTATCAGCTCAATCGGTCTCATTAAACTGATTCGGCAACCAGCCATTCGGGAAGCAATACAGAATGGTAATACTTTAATCATATCCACCAATGTAGTTGATGCCGAAGAGCCAAACTATCATTATTTGTACTTGTATCTAATGGCTTTTACGATGTCAACTTCCAGCACGGTAATCCACCAACAACACAATGCTAGGGTAACGCAAGTACTAGATCAAATCCGAAGCTACGAGCATCTGAAAGCAAGACTAGTTTTGGACAAGGAACCAACTATTACTGGCGGTATCGCAGTAGTCAAAGTAGCCCAGTGCGAAAATGAGCAGCCTTCTGATCCCATTGGTGAGATATCTGATTCTCGGAAAGCAGAAATCTACACCATTGGCCACAGTAATCATGACGTAACTAAATTGTTGGAATTGCTTGAACTTAATAAAATCGAAATCCTCGTGGATATTCGCTCAGTACCAAGCAGCAAGTACGCTACTCAGTTTAATCAACAGCAATTGAAGCAAAGTCTGAAAGATATCGGCATCAAGTATAAATACATGGGTTCTGCTTTGGGAGGTCGCCCAGAAGACAAGAGTGTCCTCAGTTCAGATGGCAAAATCATTCGTGAGTACATAGAACAAAAGGACTGGTATCTGATAGGAATCCGGGAGTTGATCAACTTGGCACAGTCTGGTAAAAAAGTGGCTTTGATGTGTAGCGAAGAGGACCCTACTCATTGCCATAGAGGTTATATTGTGAGCAATACGCTAATTGATAAAGGAATCCAAGTCTTACACATAAGGGCAAACGGAGAAGCCCAAGACCTGGGACTTATAAGTTCGCCAACAGATCAAATGGAGATACCGCTATGAAACAGCAGATAACCCTTTATACGATAGGGTTTGCCCAAAAGAAAGCTAAAGAGTTTTTCACTATTCTAAAAGACAATAACATCAAGACCCTGATAGATGTTCGGCAAAGCAATACAAATATATATGCTGGATTCACAATCAGAGACAACTTGCAGTATTTCCTGAAAGAGATTTGCGATATTGAATATGTAGAGAATAAGATCTTCGCTCCGACAAAAGAGCTTAGGGATCAGTATCACAAAGATGAAGATTGGCATAAATACGAAAATGGGTATTTGAATTTATTAGAAAGTCGTAACGCTATTGCATCTATAGTCACTGACCAAATTGATTCAGCAGTTCTATTATGCTCAGAGCCTGTTGCTGACCATTGCCATCGCAGGCTGGCAGTAGAATACATTGGCAAGCATCTTAAAAATGTCAGGATAATTCACCTATGATTTGTCGAATCATCATAACTGGCATTACAAATATGAGTATAGGCTATATTTGCGTAAGCGGTTACGATATGGCTGCGAGGAAATACATTCGACCAATTATCCCAGGTTCTCATATCAAGGAGTCGTTTCTTAGTTCTTATAATTCTCCGATTGATCTAGGAAGTACAATAGAACTAGACTTGTCTTATTCTGAAACACTAGCTTCGCCACCGCACATAGAGGATAATCCTTTTGATACTTCAACTGTGAAAGTCTTGGATTCAATGACCAGAGTTCAGTTTCGGAGCTTTATAGAATCGATAGCAGACGATTCTGTTGAATCCATCTTTGGATATGAAATAGAGTTAATCAACGGGCAACCGATACTGCCAGAAGGATCAGGAACCAGATCATTAGGTGCTATAATGGGTCGGAAGTGTACTGTTTATTGTGATCACATGGGTAAGTCAAGATGCGATTTTGTTGACCAATCCGGTTATGAGTATCGTCACTTACCGATTGTAGGAAGAGATGAATGGATCAAAAAACCTGGAAACTACCTAGATGTTCCGATAAGACTGAGTTTAACGAGGCTGTTTCAAAAAGACGATGATTCGGAACCAATGTACTGGATGCAGGTCAGCGGAGTTATTGCCGCACAATAATATGGCTCCAACTATGTTTATCCCTACCATATTGTAAGCATAATATGCTTGCGTTTAAATATCGCATATCAGCAGCCTGATACTAGAATTATTGGAGGAATAATGCCTGATCAGAAATGTCCAAAGTGCGGTTCACAAATGTACTTGAGAAAGGCCAAACAAGGCCCCCATGAAGGCGATGTATTCATTGGTTGCGGGAATTATCCCACTTGCAAGCATATCCTGCAGCTCACTTGTCCTTTATGCAACGCACCAATGGTGATCAGACTTGCAACTACAGGGAAAGGTGCAGGGAAGTATTTCTGGGGATGTAGCAATTATCCCGAATGTAAGGAAACAGTAGCAATATACCAGTGATTCTCACAGTTCATCCTGCGTTAAGCATTACCATGTCATATATAATGAGGTTTGATAAATGCAAAGTCTTTTTGACCAAATCACTTCCGAAGATAATGTCCGCCTCGCGGTAAAACTTACATTGAATGACGTAAGTAAGGAGATGTTCTGCAATCCCATACAGATTGAACATTGCAGAGCTAACCAGGTTAAATATATCAAGATGGTTAGAAGAAGACTTTTAGATTATCAGAACTTCGAGACAAAAGTTGCTGTCCGAGCATTGAAGAGAAAAAATGCTTTTGCGCTGCGCAATTTTGTCGTTCCTGATATTGAGGATGACATCGCTAGAGTAGCGGTAGTTTTGCCCATTGCTAACGATCTGGAAGCCAAATTGATAGATAATTGTTTCAGCAGCAGAAGAGGCGAACAGCTAAAACTTAATAACAGCCTGACGGAGGATTATGCCAAACACGGATGGCCAAAATTCTGTGAATGGCAAGCAGCAGCTGTGAAGAAATACAATCTACTACTGAAAACAGATTTATCATCGTTTTTCGATAGCGTCTGCCACGAACATTTGATTAACGCTATTAGAAAAGAGTTTGGAATACCCAACAACGATCCACTGGTATTTCTCCTGAAGCAAATGTTCAAGGTTAAACATGTATACTCCGGTCATAGCGATCCGAAAGAAGTAATTCATGGTATAACCATTGGTCCCTTGGGAAACCATGTTTATGCAAACCTGTTACTTAATGAGATTGATCATATCATGCTTTCCATAGCCGGCATAGAATACGGTAGATATGTTGATGATATTCGCATTTTTGCCAGCTCAAAACAAAAGATTAAAACTGCGTTAAACACCCTGCAGATGAAGCTCTATGAGATTGGACTAAATCTAAATGGGGCAAAAACACAATATGCTGGCAACACAAAACTCCTTAATAAGCTGTTATCAGAGAAGTTCTTTACTTATTTAGACGAGGAAGACATTGGAAATTTCAAGGCTCCTTCTCCAAAACGAGAATCTGAGATAGTGTCGGATATGCAGAGATATCACGAGAGCAAAGTTAATGATGTGAACTTACCTTTCAATACTGATTACAAAGATCTCGCTTCTTGGAAAAGAGTTAAGGTGATGAGTCGTTCTGACTTAAGAAAAGAGTATCTTCAGTCAATCAATCAAGCTTTGAGAATCGACCCAGCTAAGATAAACCACATTGCAGTAAACAGACTTATCCGCTTTATTCGTGATGATCCTGATAATGAGAAATTCGCTTGTTGGTTGATCTCAGGGATCGTCACATCACCGGGAATATCGAAATTAAAGAGAAAAAAATGCCTTAGGAAAGCTCTAAATCTAATGCTATCCAAGGATGTAACATCTTACGCAATCTACAGAATTCTATATTTCCTGTCTTATCAAAGTAAATATCCCAATTTCGACTACTCAGTGGTCAATAGCTGTTTCAGTGCCGATATGAGGAGAGATTTCGAAAAGCTGATTAAATTCTGCATAAATAACGATCGTTTGATCCTCAATTTAATTGGCCTCTTCGCATTGAAATCATACAACGACAATCACTCAAAAGACATGCATATTAGAATCAGATTGAAGATGAACCAACAGGGGAACTCGATTTGGGAAGACAATCTCCACCTAGTTAAAAGAATACCTAAAGTGATTCAAAGAAAATCTGATTTGTCTGAGCTTCAAGGCATCATAGACACGAAAGAAGTTCTTGATGTAGATTTGAAAGAAATGGGTGTGATCAGCTGCGATGTTATCGAATTTGTAAATAGCTAACCTAGGTTTGAATACGAAAACAACTCGTTCAATTGCCATACTAATCTATACGAATATATCAGATGAGGCAACATGTGCAAACATCTGATAGAATCCCGGTGTAAAATTGCCTAACCTAGTCCCCATGCAATTTTCCTGTCACAATTTGCAATTATCGGTGATCGGATTTGCAGTTATCCTGTCAGTAACTACTTAAAAGGGTCTTGGAAAGGATGAGTAAGGATGAGCAACGATGCGACAGTTTGCAGTTTTCG
>ERZ795044.2068-NODE-2068-length-17705-cov-5.346912_pt1 | contig 17705 bp, 9 predicted proteins | sample MGYA00375128_ERZ795044 | MGnify/ENA primary metagenome ERZ795044 (study PRJEB30173, sample SAMN05720213) | anaerobic digester metagenome | isolation source: active sludge of municipal wastewater-treating anaerobic digesters | place: USA | collected 2014-12-22 ... | reverse complement strand
ATACGTCTTGGACTACTTGCCGTGTATGTGGATATACTCGCGACTCAAGAAAATGCGACGACTCGAACTGTGTTTTCAAATCATTCGCGACGTACGAAATAAACGAGTTTATTCAGATTGACGTTTCACACCCCGTGGCAGTGCTGTAAACGAATCAAATCCATTGTATACGATATCGAATGATTCGTTCGATTCCACGCGAGCCGACAAAGTCGCGAAATCGACATCAACAGGCGCGATACAACACGCGTCAAACGCATTTCCATACACCAACAAGGCGCTTGACCGTACACACGCTTGTTCAACGAGATGAGGATACTCGTCAATGTCTTGTTCGATCCTAGCGTCATCGATCGGTTTGATAGCATACAGCGTTGAAAATGCAAATATGTCGGCGAGTTTCCTCTGCAGTGTCCCTTCGCCTAAACTGGCGAGTTTGGCAGAAAACTTTGGCGCCATCAAACTCCGCCGGTAACGCACCGATGCTTGTTCTTTGACTTGTGCAGTACCAGTCAAAGTCTTTGCAAACTCTTCCACTTGTCCTTCGATAGTCATACCGTCTCTTCGACTTATCGGTGTAAACGCTCGGCTTCTCAGTATCTCTAGTGCTGCATTTGCGTCCGCGTCGTGTTCACCAGAGTCGCTAAAACCATTGTCGAGTTGCGATAGTGTGTCGTTTGGCAAACTGATGTCGACTTCGCAGTGATTAAACGCAAACAGTAGCCACAACACTCTATCGAGACGATTTCTGGCAAAGTAGTACGACCCGTGCAACTCGTTGTCGATATCGCGAAGTGCACGTTGTTCAAAGGCGGTGGTGTTACCAGTAGTACCAAACACTTCGACGACTCCAATTCGCTTTGCGTCTCGGTACAAGTTGTGAAGTGCTGCGTACTTTTGTCTGACATGTTCCGCCGATTCACCGGCGTCTCGATGCCATGTCACTGCAATTGCGGCCAGCGCTGCGGCCAATTTGTACAGCGGAACGCTTCCGCCATGTGAAACAAGTTTTTGCCGCAGTCGTCGCGCGCAGTGATGAATTGCAACGTAACGCAACCAGTCTCGATTTGGCAGTACCGACGACGGCGCGCACAGGACGCCAAGCCAACTTCTTTGCAGCGAAGCCATTTGTGACAATATCACTGGTACGTCGTCGAGTTTCGCTTTACAAGCCAGCGGTGCCGCATCACGCCAATTAAGGATGTTTGTGCGTCCAATAGTGATCAAACAACGCGCCAACTCTTCGGCTTTTTCACTCAACTCGTTCTCGAATCTGTTGCGCGCTGCGAAATATGTAAACAAATTCAGTGTGTCGACATTCAGTCGTTCCATCGCAACAGACGCCGCCTCAATATCGATCGGACTGTATATAGGCACATTGATGGAAAACCCGCCAGCCGCCTCCGGTGCCGCTGACATGTTGCAAAGAGTCGCCAAGCGCCACATGGTGATATCGTCGCGCACGTTTTGCATCAGCGGCACCAGTCCAACGACTTCATTGTCAGTCGCTGACATACGACTTCTGCACGCGGCAGCCAAAGCCTCGCCAAAGTGAACACGAACGTTTGTCACCCTGTCTGTGTCGTAAATCGCCCACGCCTTTTGTCCAACAGGCACCAGCGTCACAAAGTGTCCACCGAAGCCAGCGCCAGACGAGAACAACAACGCAATTCCTCCAGCGGATCGTGCACACATCTCGAGACATTTTGGCGTCGCCGACGGTTCGTCGAGGGCCGCAAAGTAGGCATAGTTGTTCAAAAGAACGCTACCCAAAACGACTCCTTCTCGCAACGCTGCTAACACAATCTCTTCGCGCTGTGCGTAGAGTTCTCGTGGCACAGAGGGGTCGACATTTGGTCGCACCAATGCAATTGTGTCCAACGTTGACGCCGGTGTCAACACGACCGCACTCGCAAGTGCATTGATCGAGTGCGTGCCGCAGAGAAACCCGTCGCGCTGCACCGGAAACACTCTTCCATGCGACGACGTGGTCAACAGACCTTGAATATCGATTTCGATGTTTGGATGTGATGGAAATACGATTCGCACCGGTTCGCGAATCCACTGCAACGTCCATGGGTATTTCAGTTCCGGGTAGTTGTAACAGCGGATTCGAGGCGCCGAACTTGCAAACAGCAGATGCCAAATCGATCGGTCGATAATAGTTCCCTGTAAGAGTTCACGAAGCGCTTCACGACGCGTGTCTGGCAGTGCCCAATGGGGAATATTAAGATTACTCATATTTTAAGTTCGTTTAATATCGTTAACCGAAACACGATTGAGTGGCGTGTCAACTATTTGAAATGCAGACAGATGCGAAATCGTGTTTCTCATTTATGCAAATGTGCTTTAATATCGTCTATTGATACGTGATTGAGAAGTGCGTCTACAATTCCAAAGAAGTTCGCCTCTGCATTAGGGAATCGACGATCAGTTCGTACGACACCCGTCGCACGCCAACGCAACATCGATGCGGCTGCCAGTAGACGTCGGCCTTTTGATTCAAACGGCGCAGTACGCAATGCAAAGAACGCATCGCTGTCGGCCAACGAAGGTTCAAATTCAAATATCATCGGTGTTTTTGTATCTCCACCGTCGGCGAGACGTTTGTCTTCGAGGGCGAGAGTGTCCAACGAAATTTGTCGTTCGCTTTCAGTATCACCAAGCCACATGACACCCGACACGTCGCGCGCCTCGTTGTTCTTTTTCACGACGAAAAACCGATACGCGTGAGGATCGTTAGCCGATCGATTGCGAACCACAACTAGATCGGCCGTGTTGCTTTTCCACGCCTTGTATTTCAACAGATCAGGATTCGATTCGCAAACCATGTACGGACCTTTGTTGGCCAAAAAGATCAAACCGTCAAGTGGAATACCGCGCAAGATCGGCGCAATCATACGGTGCGCCAAGTGGAACTCTCTGTTCAACCAAGGCATTTTGAAGAACAACTTTATCGCCGGCGGCCGATCTCCTAAATCGTTCATCGCAAGTTGCAACGCCTGTTCGACGTGCGTGTCAGTGAATGGACCGCATTGCATAATGGCAAGTAAACGTTGAAATCGTTGCGCCGGTTCCAACACACGTACAGTGTCCTTATTTCGCGTCGCAACTGACGTCGAGTTGTCTTCCAACGCCAAGTCGTAAGCGGCGTAACACAGTTCGTAATTTCCATCTGCGTTTTCATTTCCGTCGTCTGGATCGAGATAGTCGTTGCCGATGAGTGTCGACTCCTTGGCAAAGCGTTCAAGGCGATCGTGTTCGTCGGAAGACAGTTGTTTCTTTCGCAAACAGAGTTCGCCGTCCATCAACACGGGTCCGTTTCGAAACGGAAGCACAACGTTATTCACAACAAACGTGCCGTTTCGGCTGATGAGAATGATGCGGTTTGCGTCGATTGCGGTCGACGTACTCGATTTCGTGCGAAACGCTGGATTCGACATCGCTGCCAACATGCCGATACCGTCGACTTTTGCGCAAACAAAGCCGTTTGAAGCGCGGATGCGGTCCAAATTATCTTTGTTCAACGTACCAGCCTGCATGCCAATGAAATGCAAACCGCTTGGTCGTTCTGGTGCAACACGTGTGAGAATCTTTTCCAATTCTATCAAATCAGATGACGTTGGCGCTTCTTTGACTTTGTTAAAAATTCGCCACAATCGTTCGCGACGGGCCGACGGCGTGCGTGCATGATCAGTCATTTTTTATTTGTGTGGTTTCCGAGATGAATAAAGCGGTGCGAATTTCAATCTTTAAAGCATGCATTCCTACAGTTTGCTTGCCGAGGAACTGGCGCTTTGGACAACGACCAACTGCCAACCGTTTGAAGCGTCGTTCGCTTCGCATGTCTTATCTGCGACACGATATCTAAGTATTTTTACGACTCTCTCGCTTTACATCGCCGGCATTCGCTACTGCGAAGTGTACCTGCTACTATTCGGTCTCGGTGCAACACTTAACTGGGCGACTAATATCGCTGTGCGCGCTGCTGTAGGTGACTTGACATTTGTCGTACCTACGTGCGTAGATGCATACGCGTTGAGTGGAAACTGGCCCTCGTATCAGTCGCAAGAGGCGGCATTTATCGTGACGTTTCTGTTTACCTACTGTTTGATCTATCGGGCGCGTTTTCATATTGCATCTGCATTCCTTCTGACGCTATTCTTCACATCTGTTGTCGCGGCAGACAAGTTACTCAACTACCACACGACGAGTCAAATCGTTGGCGGTGTCGTGATCGGGTCCGTGTTGGCGGTGTTGTATCAGATCGTTTTGCGTCTGTTTGTTCTGCCACTGTCACCACAACTGTTGTCGTTTCGCATCGCTCGCTATTTGGAGTATCGCGAAACTCTCTGTACAAAGTCGGCAACAGAGTGATATCCGACACTTTATATCCCAGACGCAACACACAAACTAACGAACAAATGACCGATCCACAGATCGACGTCAAGTTTCTGTTCCTCGTTGGACCGATTGGCGCCGGGAAAACAACGATGTTGAACCGCATGACAAAGTGCAAAACAGACGTCATCGAAAAGTTGTTTCGTGCTGAAAATACGTCGATTCGCACTGGCCGGTCCGAAAAGACGTTTCACACTGGCTGGTGTCGCAATCAGGATGAGTTTAACGTTTCGAGTACCGAGTTGTTGGTGGTACCTGAAGACCCAACTCGTTGGGTCGACGAAAATGGTGTGCAGTTACTTGATCTAATGCGAGTCGATGCGAAAAAGTACGCAGCGAAACTTCAAACGGCGATTCTACACGATCGTGTGAAAAGTGCAACAGATGCCGTAGTGGAAGCGTTGAAAACGGTACCGAAAGGTACAAAGACGCTTTTGGTCGTCGCGGAAGGCGTGATTAGTGTCGATTATCTCGTTTATGCGCAAGCGTGCAGGGATCATAACTTGATAACAGACGACGAATGGCTCGACTATACCAACATCTACAAAAAGTACAGAGGTTACGACAGTCAAAACGCGTGGTTCGAGGAGATTAAAAAACAATGCGATACTGTTGGCGAAGTTTGCACGCTGGGGACGCTTCATTTGGCGACACCGGTTGACAACGCTATTGCTCGTGTTGTCTCGCGTGGACGCGAATGCGAACAAACGTTACCAAAAGACTACTTTTACGACATCGCCGACCGTCATTTTCAGTTCTTCGATCAATTTCCTACAAGCGATATCAACCTGTTGTCCGTGTGCGCGACACGCCGTTGTTTGAGACATTGCCGTTTGAATTCGATTAAAGATATTTTATTGTTCACCACTGTACACAGGAATTCGTCCAATGATGATAACGTCTGCATTCGTTCGAGACAACGCAGCGCCCACCGCGTCGTGAACTGAGTAGCGGTTTGTTTGTTCGCCTGGCAACGCCTCGTAACGTGCCAGTGTTGTTAGTGCCGCCGGTCGGTAAGTTTTTGACTGCTTGCTTTGCGCATCGTTGTCGGATTTTGTAAACACGTGGCTGTGAAGTACCGCGACACGTGACGTGTCGACCACTTGCGTCGATTGTGCTTCGGCTGTGATTTCGTCGGCAGTGTACGCATCGCGCGCAGCATAGACAAGTGGTGTTGACATAGCGACCTTGGTTCGATGCACGCTCACACCTTCTACTTTGACGAGTTTCTCAGTCGTCTCCACAAACAGAACACCACGGTTGACAATGGGTGTACACATCACCAACCAGAGAGGAAAGCGCTGACTTGTCTGATACAACGAAAGACCGCGACCCGTTTCGTTGTCAAACAGGTACAATAAGACGTCGTAGATTGGCACGATCTGTTGCAGTTGCAGTTGAGACACTTTGGCACTTTCTTCTGCAAGCACAGTGCGACCGTAGGCAATCGCCGGCGATACCGACTGGCGGTCCTTGAATGTTTCGATATAGGTACGAACCGCACCGAGTCGTGTCGCAACCGCGGTGAATTCGTCGGCGACGGCGTGGAACAGCGTGACAAACCACGGTTGGTAAGTGCTGTTTTGTTTCTTTGCGACTTGTATCAACTTTTGTTCCGGCGCCTCTACTGTGCCGTTTGCCTTGAAGCGCCAAAAACGTCGTCGTTCGATTTCAGTTCGTGCAATCAACGCACCAAACACCTGTTGTCGCTCGGAAAGGTTTGTAAAACGACGTCGAAATGCATCAGCGACGTCTTTTGGCAAACGTTGGTCCGGCTCGGTCAATTCGTCGACAAACGTCTTGACAGATGTCAACGACGCGCGAATCAGTGCCCACACAGTGATAGCGTCGTTGTTCACAAACGCAATTTGATGCGTGTACGACAGTTTTTGCGTTCCAATTGGCACTGACGCGAATGGCCAGTCTTGACGTTCGAACGGTGCGGTTCGTTTCGTTCCAACTAGGAGACCAGCAAATGGCAAGTTGAAAAGAGTCTTGATTGCACTTTCGATGCGAGTGCGCCATTGACGTATATCTGTCGGAGGTGGTGGTTGTGCGACATTGCTTGGTGGTTGCACTGGCGTGTCGACTGGCATTTTGTCGTCGATGTCTTCGTCCTCGTCGACAACACTTTCGACTGACTTTGCGTTCGCAATAATTGTGGTCGAGCCATTGACAGTGGTGTCGTCTTGAAGCATGTGTCCTGCGCCATTGTTCAACAGTAGCGATTTTTCGATGGTTTCGAGAATCTGCGATTTCAACCACACTTGCTGTGGCACGTATCCCGGAAACGTTCGCTCGATGTTGTCGTTTGCAGCCAACGCCATTCGCACAAGGGTACCAATGAGAACGCAATTTGGTATCAACAACCACGGTAGATCGACGATACGTACACCTTCTTCTCGTGTTGCACGCACTGCAAGTAAGAGTGTTTTCTTCGCTGCCACAAGTCCAACGCCCGTTCGGTCGACTAGATTCGCGATCTTGGCACCGATTCTTGGAAACGTCAATAAAACATGCATGTCGACTTCTGTTGTAGCAGTGTCACTCGTCCAACTGCGCACAATCTGTCGATCGACGACGTTGTGGAGTTGCATGCCTTCCAATTGCGCCGTAGTAGTCTGTCCTGGACGTGTCGCCATCGGCGTGCGAACATCAACCGTGCGACGAACGTAACGCAATTCGGCTTTCGTCGTTCCGTCGGCTTGTTGAACCGCTGCGTAGAAAGCCTTTGCGTCTTGCGGCGGAATGCCATTCAACGATGCGCTGTTTTCCGGCAATGTTGCAAACAAATTGTTGACGATTGCGTGCAGGTAAGTTGACGCCAGTTGGTATTTGTTGGTGTGACCACGCGTGTACGCTGTCGGCACTTTTGTAGTGTCGCTGTAGTCGTATCCCAAAACGACCAGCGCCAACAAACGAATGTCGATTGCACGCATGTGTTGCCAAACCGGCAAACTGAGAGTGCGCGGTTGAGACAAAAAGTTCTTGTCTGATTGCGATCCGTGCTTTGCAAACAACATCACGAGATGGCACCAAAGACGTTCGCGCGCTAATGGCAACGCTGCAATCGATTTTGTCAAGTTGCTTGCATCGATATCGAGTTGCGTCTTGTACCACAGATTGTCAATCGTTCCGTCGAACGTTCCGTCATATGCAATTTGCACCGATATGTACATCTGCATCAGTTGTGCAACAAGCGCACCTGCGATCAAGTCTACTGCAAACGGTTGAGTGTAGTGCACACCGTTGCCAAACGAAACGCGCTGTTCAGCAAGACCGAAGCCTTGGAGCGCCGTGACGCGATCCGGAAAGAAACGCAGTCGCCCAACTGCAGACAGAGTAGGTAAGATTGTGCGCAATGTGTTTTCGATTTGCTGAGACGCGTTGAAAATGTCCAACATCACGTCCTTTGCATTTTCCGACGGCACCTCTTCCATCTTGTCGTCGACGTCATCGTCGTCATCAGTTGGCTTCTTTGTTTCTTTCGCGCGTTTGATTTGTCGCAGTTTATGTTCGGCGTTTCGCTTCTGCTTGTACAGCGCCTCGAGTTTGTCGTTGAACGTTCGGATTTCGTTGTACTGCTTGTAAGGTAGCGTCATGTTTGAACTGTTGTAACCAGGTAACGGAAGTTTTCCTGTCTGTGCGAAATACGAGACGATTTCGGCAATTCGCCACGACTGCGGTGCGTCTTGACGATTCGCGACAGCCCAGTTTGGCAAATCGTGCTCAGACGCTTCGAGTTGCATCAATATCTTTGCACGTTCGATCGCCGCCGGCAACAATAGGGTACTGACGATACGTGGCATTACAACCTCGTCGTTTTCGGCGCGTTGAATCGTCACGTTGCCCAACGAGTTGCGCAACTGATCAACCAGTTGTCCATCTCGCACCTGACGGCATTGTTCGACAACGATATCAAGTGCAGCGATGCCGATGTGACGAAACGGCAGTCCTTCAAATTCCCCGTTTGCGTATTTGACCATCTCTGCGTTAACGGACTGAGTGACGGCGTTTAGCAACGCAGACGTGTCGACGCCGGTAAGAAGAGTGTCGTTCTTTTGTGCACGATGTAACTTGATTCGCAAACGAACGCGATCACGAATTGCGGCGTCGACAATCCGATCCATATGTTCGCGCGCAGCACGTCGGATGTGTGGTGGTCCAAAACGTTGTTGAATCGGTACGTCGTCGAGTATGTACTCGAGGTACGTGTTGATATCAGCCTCTTCGACGACATTTCGAATGCTTTCCAATGCCGACGGTCGCGCACCATCGCGCATCATACGAGTCGCTGCAACTACGCCGTCGACGGTAACTTGCTTGTGTGCGGCTAACACTGTGTCAAAGTAGCCACCAAAAGCGACGTCAAATTCGTCGACTTTGTCGTAGATCGATGGTCGTTGTGAAGGTACGTCGCGCCGTTTGTCGACAAACGTTTCACCAGCGTCACGAGTTGCTATCGCTTTGTCGACAGCATCTCGCGGCGCTTTGACTTGTGTTTCGACTTGTTCGACCGCCTCTTTCGACGCATCGATTTCATCTTGTTTCTTGCGTTGCATCTCGCGTAATTCACGAACGTCTTGCGCCGACATCAAGCCCGCACGAATGATGCGCAGATCGTTAATCTGTTGTCGCAATTCGTTCACAATACGTTGCTGTGCCGGCATCAAGCGTCTAGCACCGGCCACTGGAACGATAGCGTTAATTTGCTGTTGAAGTGGCGTAGGTGCGTTCGGTAGCAGTTGAACACCGGGCTGTGTTGCAATTCTGGCGTTGATCTTTTGTTCGATTTGCGGTCGTTCGTCGGCGTAAATAGCGGCACGCAATTCAGCCATCGTACTAGCCAGTTCATCCTTTGGTGTTTGCATCGACATGCGGTCGCCAGGCAAGTTCAGTCGCACTTTTCGTCGCAAACTGATTGCATTGGTCCACAGTTCATCAATGCGCGCCATACGCACATTGTCAGACGCGTATGATTGACGTATCGCGCTTTCTTTCGAAGCCATGTCGTTCGTCAGTCGCTTGTATTTTTCCTTCATCGAACGCAACGCTTCTGTTGCACTCAGGATTTGCATCGGATCACGCACAGAGCCTTCTTCCAGCGATTTGACCAACTCTTCTTGCGTTCGTATGTTAGTGTAGGCCTCTTGTTCAGCATTATCGTAGATCACTAGTTGCTGAACGTGTCGCAACAACTCGTCTTGTGTAGCGGATCGTCTGTTGGCAGTTGCACGTTCCTTGGCTGCCGCTGCGGCTTGTTCTTTCATGCGTTGCTCGAATGCGTCTTTTTCGGCTTTGCGTTGCAATGCGCTTTGCGTTGCAGGATTCTTTCGAACCAATTCCGCCGCAGACGCACCTCGCATAGCCACGATTGCGTTGTAAAACGCATCGTCGACAACTGATGTCAAGTCTTGATCAGACGCGTTTTCTTGGTCATCATTGACTGTACGCAACAACTCAGCGAGTTCGACAAACTGTTCACCGTCTTGTTTCGCGTTATTGGTGTGGTACTGTTTCCAATACGTGTCGATTAAAAGTTGCGCTCGGATATCAAGTGCCACCGGCTTGTCCGTTAGATTGTCAGGTCCACTCGCCAAAATCGACGTCGTTGCAATGCGTTGACCAGATGCCAATGCCGTGTACAATGAAACAAGCGACTGTCGAACGAGCGATGTGAATCGAACTGGCTTAACTGCGACGGTAAACAGATCGAACCACAATGTGTTGGCAACCATCGATCGTTGCACCTCTGACTCGATCTGGTTCAAAAGAGTTTGCAGTTGAACAGTGCCGTCGCGTCGAAATGCGTCCATATCAGACTCTTCGTCGCTTTCGTCATCACTATCGCCTTCGTCGGCGGCAACGTCGGCGTTCGGTTGCATACGACGTAGCGCAGCGTAAACTGCCAAGTGCAACATTTGCCAATTGTCAAACGCCGCATCGTTCACGTTTGGCAACGGTAGATCACATGTCACTGACGTGTTGAACGGTGTTCGCATGTAGCCAAGTTCAGTCCAACGACGAGCCGACACGAGTTGAAACCAGATTTCTGTAAACGAGTCGCGAATCGTCAGACGAGATGATGTCGATGCCTTTTCCAACGCAGTCAAACATGAAAACGGTTGAGTGACAACAGAGTCGGGACGCGTTGTCTCCTCTCGCAGGAAAACGACTTGACCGTTATCCATCGCCTGCACGGCGATATTGATAAATTCGTCGACCGACATTTCGCTAATGGCGTCGACAAAAAACGCAGTCGATCCTTGCGTGATGTTAACAACCAAGTTCATCACGGCTCGTTGGTACAAGGCAAATTCCATGTTTGACGCATCGAGACCCTCGAGTATCGCTTGTTCGTTCGTCGCGTACCAATTGGCAAACTGTGCACACGATTGGTAGGCAAATGAAGCGAACGAAACGCGACCGCAAATAGTTGCCAACACCGCCGGTGGAACGAAGTAAGGAAATGGCAACAACGCAGTGTCGCCTGTGAAATTCTTTGGCGCGCGTCGCTTCAAGACGTCGATTTCGTTGCGTGTAGCGATAATTTGTTGCAGCAACGACTCGAGAACTGTTTCGTTCTTCTCGAAATTGGTTTGTGCTTCTATTGTTGCAAGGTTTTGTTCGGCTGCAGTCAGACGCGCAACGCGTGTGTCTTCCGTATTCTTGTCTGTTTGTGCAAACAGCGAGACGTTTGACGCAACAACATGTCCGCCACCCAACACCTGTTTCGAACCGAGTAGTTCAAGACTGGCCGACTGGTCGACAACAATTTCGCTTCCAGTCTGCACAAACACGCCGACAGGTGCAGAATCGCGGTTGTTGGCCAAATTGAATCCGGGCAGAACAAGTGCCACGTCGTCGATTGTGTACTTTGATGCATTGAAATGTTCGTTGACGTCTCGCTGTGCTGCCGAGGCACGCAAGCGTTCAGAGCCATGCGTTGCCATCGTTTTTTGGATGTTTTGTTGAAATGATTCAACCGCAACGTCGTAAAAGTCTCGCAATGCTTCGAGGTCGAACACGCCTCCTTCGGTGTGAATGTCATCCATGTACGGAATCGCCTTGGCAAACGTTTCGATTGGTACAGCACTCGGTCCGATGACAAAGACGTGTTTGACTGCATTCAACGTCTTGTGTCGTTCAACGATGCGATAAACGACATTCGACAGCGCAGTGTTTAGAGTGGCCTCGTCGAACGTCTTGTTGGTTTTCAACGACTGGTAAAGTCGCATCAGGTAAATGCCAGCCAGTTGGTTATCGCTATATTGTGTCTCTTCTTTCAACACGCGTTCGCGAATGCCGAGTTCAGTGCCAAACGCCTGCACGGCAACTGGGCCAACGACGTCGTTTTCGTTGATAAAGAGTTTCTTCATCGCATCTTCGAACAAATAACCAAACACCGGGTACGTATCGGCGTCTGGTGTCACATTTGTCAACGTTTCTGTTTCGAAAAACGTGCGCGCATCGAGTGGTTTTCGTCCAACAGTAGCGTACGCGACGCACAGTGCAAGTCGCTGCGCTGTCGTGAAAGATGTGCCAACTTGTTCTCCACGCGTTTGTTCGACGTACACCAATTGTCGACGAGAGGGAAACTGAAGCGTCAACACTGCAGGCACAATGTTTTCTGGCAAAACCACCGGGTTGCGAACGTTGGCCAAATCTTTCGTAGCGCGTCTAAGTTTTGCTTCCAGCGCATTGATATTGGCTTGCGTTTCACTGGCGTTATAGTCGCTCGATTGCAATTGTTTCGCAAACTCGATCTTTGCTAGTTGACTGTTCAACTCTTCGATCTTAGTTTCCAACTTTTGTTCGATTATCGGTTTCTCCAACTCGTACAATTTGACGCTTTCTGCGTGAAACGTGATTTCGTTTCCACAACGTTCTCGTAACAATAGCAACGTGTCGACAAGTGCTGTTCGCGCCTCGAGCGGAAACAGTTCGTCGTCGGACATTCGTGGCACCAATTTTGCATACACCGCTAGTTCGATAAACAGTTGCCACGCCTGTTCCGATTTCCACCAGTTGGGTTCGCTTGTGCGTGCGAGTTGTTCCAACTGCTGCAACGATTTGACTGCAGACCATTTGCGCGGTACTGAAATCGCCGGACGAGTGTAGACAGTCGACGTCAGAAACCCGACTTGACGCACGTTGACATTGTGCGCCGATTTCAAACCACTCTTTTTGAATCCAGTTTCTTTGAGATTGTTTTCAACGGCACGAATGTCCTCAATATCGAGTGCAGTGTCGACACCACGCGGTTCTTTGACCTCGCGCGATTCGAACTCGATCAGATCAGTTTTGTCGTTTTCCATGCCTTCAGTGGCGTCCTCTTCATCCTCTTCTTCGTCCTCTTCTTCCTCTTCCTCTTCCTCGTCATCGGAATCGAGTTGCGACTCGGTCGCTGTGCGCTTTTTCTTCTTTGCTTCCGATATTGTAACAAACTCGTCCAAATCGATCGGCGCTTTCACACGGCGTTGTTTCTTTGACGGTTTCGTCGCCATACCACCTCGCCATGCAGTATTGACCGCTTTGTATTGCCATCCTGGTTTCTCGCGCGATGCAAGAAACGCAGCGACGTCGTCCCAAATTGTCAAGTCAAGCAACATGCGCTTCGCTTCCGCAGTCTGTTTCTGATCTGCCAACAGACTCGACGCGACGTCAGTCAGATCGTATTGCGCAAGCGAACCAACCACGGTAATCGGACCAGAATCTCGCACGCGAAGCATGTTAGGCACTTTACCGCCAGCGACTTTTTCGATCAATGCCTCCTCGATCGACGCCATTGAATCGAGAATCGACAATTCGCTGTTGTCTTCTGTATTCTTCGATACAATAGCAACTTTTTCACTTTGCAGTCGCGCCGCTTCCAACGTCGTTTCGAGATTGCGTCGAACTTTCTTGGTCGAGGCAAGAGTGCGTAAGTTGTTGTAGTTTGCCTGCGTCGTGACAGCACCATGTGAGAGATTTGCAAACATATTTGGCACACCGCAGCCAACACGTTGCAATACGTCGTACGTCTCGTCTGGCAAGTCTTCGCCAGAGTTTTGAAACGTCGTTTCGAATGTCTGCAGTTGCGTATCGCGTGTCGGCAGAGTCGGAATCAAACTGACCAACTCAGTGACGGGCAGCGCAACGTCTGCGCGTGGAGACCAGTTGAACGTGTGTTGATAACGGGCAGCCTCCATCATTTGCGGCGAGTTGTCAACATCGTCGACTGAACTGACACGTTTCGAGTAAACACGGTCTGTTTCGTCGTCGCCTTCGATCTCGCGACCGGTTGCAAACCCGATAACATCGCTGTAATCAAAAGAGTCACCTTGTTCAGGCAACACTTCTGTGTTGTGCAACAACACAGAACCGTACTCCAATTGCAGATAAATATCGTTTGTCGAACTCGATTCATCAAAGAAAATACTTTGGTCTGGCGGTTGTTGGAATGCAGCAACAGGTCGCAACAGCGTCTGTTCTGTTGGCAACCCGTTTGATAGTCCACTGTGTACCGACAAGCGGTCACAGATCGCAGCGAAACGTCGCGTGGCGTACATACAATTCAACACGAAACGTTGATCACGAGGATTCAGTGCAACAGCACTCGTTTCCGACGCAGTTGTCTGAGGTTCGATTGCAAGTGTTGCTTCGACAGTCGACGAAGGTGGTTGTGAATTGCTGTTGTAGTCGCGACGCGCTTCTTGTTGTACGCCTCCGACAGTCGAAATCGACGATTGCACACGTGATTGTGTGGGCGGTTGCGGTATGGTTACTGGATCGTCATCGTCGTCTGATAACACAATTAAGGACGCCATTTCCGTTTAACTGTGTTCACTCCATACCTTAAATAGATAGAGACATAAACGCATGTCTACCATATTCGGACAAGAGTTGCCGCCCGAACAGCAGATGCTTGCCGAGAATTTACGCAAGTCGCGATACTGTACGACTTGCAAAAATAGATACACCGATCTCGGCAACTTTGGCACGTTTCAATGTCACGGATATCACCCGAGACCGTTTATTAAAAACGGCGTGTATCCTTGCTGCAACCAAGTCTTCCTCTCTGATGGTTGTGTTCAGGCTGACCACATCGATGGGCGCATGAGTCTCAGTCTTGCGAAATCGAAAAGCGAACTTTGCACACCTCTGACAAACGACGACGCAATTTTCATGGCAACGCTACTGAAAACTGATCCGAAACAAGTTATCAATTCACAATGGGAACGCGATGCTAAATCTGGCGTTTGGAACGTATGTCGCGTGGATTTTGCAGCAAGACAAAAAGCACTCAATAAATCAGCGTTTACTTTTTAGTTGATTTCTTTGAATTCGCAGCCTGACGTTGATTGTATTCTTCGTCAAAATACGACGCGCGTCGTTTCTGTTCTTCGTCTGCACCTTGACTAATACCTTCCATGTCGATGCAAATTGTATGACACATCACCATCGATGCGCATGCACCGTAGAAACTTCGAATCACAATCACAGCCGCTTCGTTTTTGCAGCGTTTGTTCTTCATGATGTCGAGAAGTGCCTTGTACGAACAAACCAGTTGATCATTCTCGTTACCATCATTGCTTGCCAACAACTTGTTGCGAAGTTCTTCAATATTCGCCTGATTCAGTAAACTAACTGACACTGGCGCATAGCCGCCACACACAATGCGAACGCACTGCCATGGAGGCAATTCGCCAGTCGCTTTGGCGTCTTGGTCAACGATTGTCTTGTGTGCATTGTAGCGGATACACGCCTCGCGGACGTCGAGCATCACTTGTGCGCGCGCATTGTTTTCAGCGCAGTCGAGACGTTTCGAGAAACCACTCTTCAGCATCGATTTGAGTTTGTCGGCACTAATACCGCTGCCACTTGTCACCGGCGAAATGTCGAATTTGCCCGACATCACCAAAAGTTTCGAATTATCAACTTGGCGCTTCACGCAGGCTTCGTACGATTCATTTGCAAAACGCGTCGCACTTCCATTGTCTTTGTCGCGTCCGAGTGTCGCAACGACAAAATAACGGATCATGCAATACTGTGCCTCCGGTGGAATAAAATTGACAATAATCACAACCGAATCCGAACCGCGACATTCAGTGACTGTTTGTACAGTGTGCTTGTCAAACAGATTCTTGCTCTCGTCGTCGGACATCGAGATCAAGCGAACCATGTCCCAACCTGTGGCATGAGACGGGTGAAAAACAGTCACAAACAGCGACGGCGGCGTCGAGGCGTGCTGAGTTGTTGCGATATACTGAACAACCGACTTTCGAAAGTCGGACGACGTCAATAACACATGCTGCAAGTAGTGTGAAACAATCGCCAGTGAGTCGTTAATCGCCCACTGCCCGTTCACAAGAATCGCCGTTTCATTTTGCTTTTGCACCACTTTTTCTTCGTCGGTTATTGCATCTGCCTCGACTGCGGGCGCTGCGGTTTTACTATCAGATGACACGTTGTCTCCGTTGGTTGTGGTGACAGGTGGCAGTTGTTGTTTAACTTCCTTTGGAAGAACGTCTTTGGCAATTTCAGTCATTGTTTTTCGAAATTGTTGGTGTGAATTTTAATTTTGGTTCTCAGATGCATCATTAGAGAACATAGTTTCTGCCTCGCTACACTTCAGCGACACCATAATCGGTTTCTGCAATAGGCGTCGATCGAAACGGGCCTTGTTCGTCATCGCTCGCAGTCGCACCAGATGTGGCGGGAGATTTCGGCGAATACCGTGGTCGGTTGGTCTCTAGTTTCACTACCGGTGATTGAATAGGTGTTGATGGCGGTGAATCAGAGATCGTGAATGAACGCTTCGATTGCAAAGCCAAAGTGACCAGTTCTTTAGCAACGTCGAGAGCCTCGACGAGATGTTGTTTGTATTCAACGAGAGGATTTGACAAAGGTGGTTTCGTCAGCATGCGTTCGACATCGCTCAAGTGTTTGCCGACATCTGCAGCATCGCGTTGAAATCGATCGGCAACCAGGTTGCATGCATAGTGTGTTATCGGTACGTTTGGTTCGAGACATTTCACCGACAACACTGCGTAGGCTTCGAATATTAAGTACGTGCGAGGAAAGTAGCGTTGAAGCAAGTTTCCATAGTCACTTCCACGTCCAGATGCGACACGTTCACCGAGGAGGTCGGCTGCTTGTTTTATCAAATCGTCGAGTTTTGCAATACTTGGTGCCGACACCGGACCATATAACGCGTCGATAAATTCTTGGTTTCCGCCGTTCGAAACCAAAGCGAGTTGAAGTGTTGCAGGACTTGGACGAACCGCCGACTCTGGACGCCAAATAAACTCTTGCAATCTGCGAAAGTCTCCCGAGTAATTGTCGTATGTGATATCGACTTTATTGCGACTATTTACAAATCTCACTGCAATAACGTCTTCCGCCATTTTATCTTTGGCATCTGCCAGATAAGTTATATAAAAATATATTCTGGTCAAAAGATACCATAAACAAAATGACGACGAATGAGTCCGCGCCGGTTGATGTTTCTCTCCTGTTTCTTTCAGTCGAACCAGACAGTGATGAACAGGAACAGATCGACAAATTGCTTGATTCGTTGGCGAAAATAGTCGAAGAGAAGAAAGTTGACAAGTTGGACACCGTGATGGCTGAATTGATTACGGCGTCTAGTCACTGGGCTGATCACTGCGAAGTGACGCAACGCTGTTGGAACGATAAGTGCTTTGAGGGGTGCGAAACTGAACCGTGTCATGAAAAGACAAAAGACCCGCCACACGAGTGTTGCCGTGTTGTCGCGTACGGCGATAAGATCACCAAGGAACTTCTCGACAAATTGAGCGACAGCACTTTGAAATACGTTTTAATCGTTTTGGAGGAGTTTGGTTGCACAAAGATGCTAATGCAGTTCATCACAAACGCCATATTCAAAAAGATCAACCAGATGCCGGAAAACGAACGACGCGATTTCATCGACATGGCAACTGACACCGAGTGGCCCGAAGATCAGGCTGTTCGCGAGATTATCAAACTGTCAGTTGCAGAGTTTCATGCCAATGCGACTGGAGGTAGTGTCAAAGTGGAGACTGCACCAGCCGCACCGATTAATTTCGACTGGGAAGAAGACGATGACAATGCGACAACTGGAGGTGTCAAAGTAGCAACTGCACCAGCCGCACCGATTAATTTTGACTGGGACGGAGATGACGAAAATGAAGCAGATGCAAAATAAGCGCACTGGATTGTATTTGTTAAATTATAACCACGAATAAAAATTTTATGGCCGAACATAAAAGTGCTGTAGTCGACGAAGTTTTTCGTCAGCATTTCAACAATTGTTTCTT
>ERZ795044.2065-NODE-2065-length-17720-cov-6.958506_pt1 | contig 17720 bp, 14 predicted proteins | sample MGYA00375128_ERZ795044 | MGnify/ENA primary metagenome ERZ795044 (study PRJEB30173, sample SAMN05720213) | anaerobic digester metagenome | isolation source: active sludge of municipal wastewater-treating anaerobic digesters | place: USA | collected 2014-12-22 ... | reverse complement strand
TTCGGCCTCTCGCAAGCCTTGCGTGCCCAGAGACGAAACGCCGAAGCCGACGAAGCGGACAGACGCTTTGACGCCGCCTGGAAAAATGCCGATGTGAATTTGGTGGCCTCGAGGTTTTGATGCACCAGTGGGGGCGACGGAAGCCGCGATAAATCCGCCAGATCTGTCGCGACTTCCGTCGCTCCTACAGACAAAATCTTCCCTGCGCGGTAGCCCGGGTCATGGCTTTACCTGACCCGGGAGATTTGTAATAACCCATCGAATCATGAAATGGATATTGCACACACGCGGTTTATCCACTAACTGGAAAAAGCTTCGCCACAGATATTTTTTCTGAGCTCGATGAGATATTTAATTCATCGGATATGGAATTCCCGGGTCAGGTGGAGCCATGACCCGGGCTACGCCATTACTGGGGATGGCTGTATCTGCAATTACTTCACCACCTTGCCAATCGCATCCGACAAGGCACCACTCAAATCGTCCTTATTGTCGGAAAGGAACTTGGCCCAGGCACTCAGTCCACTGCTCGGTCTTCCGGCTTCGGCGACCTTGATTTCAAATGCGACGACGCTGACACCGTTATTGCCATTGAGTTTTGGCGGCATCGGAAGCGTGATGGCCTCGTCCCATTGCGCCTGGGTTCGACCGTCCTTCAACAGGGGAATATTGCCTGGGCCGTTGACCGGAGAATTGCCCTTGCCTTTTGCGATCGCCACTTCTTCCGATACCAGCAGTACTTCGGGCGAGGTCCAGAATTTGCCGCCTTCGGGCGCGTTGCGCACCGAATGCATTACCAGCGAAGCACTGATGGCGGCATCGCCACCAGCGTGTTTGGCCTTGAGTTTATTCCAGCTCAAGGTTTCGGCCGCGACACGCAGGCCCATTTCGTCGCGCCATAAACGACCGGTCATCACCATCGCGGCATTGCTGGTATTCACACTACCTTTTGGCGCGCGCATGAAAGCGAAACAACTCATTGCCGCTTTTTCATCTCCCTGCCAAAGACGGGAATCCTCGAAGTTCACGTACACCAACTTATTGGCATAGGAGGCCGTGTACAACTTCAATCTGGCCTGTGCGGCGCGGTCCATGGCATCGACAACCAAACCGGCAATCCATTTAACGAAGATGCCTGTGAGATTGGCTTCAAGTTTGATATCAGAATCACAACTGCCGCCCAAGGTGTCGGGCTTGAATTGCCGGAAATACACCTCGTATTCGGGTTCGGCCGCGCGAACCGAATGGCTGGCTACTGCAAGAACAAGAAAAATCGACAGACAGAAAAAAGATACACGACGCATAACACTCCCCTTCAGTGATGGCCACTTATTGGGTTACGAGTTTAGTACCGATTCGCGGACAATTATTCAGGCATATCTCTCTTTTTTTGTGAATACGTGAAGGAAAACTTACGGCTGCCTTACGATGTCGCTAGGCGGTAAGTTTTCCTTCGGCTTGCCGGATCTGTTCTTCGGTCATTATTCGCATGCCATTGTCGTAATTGCGGCGGGTCAATTTACGTGCCTTGGCCAAGGCTGCGGCGGCGCGAGTTTTGTCACCTTCGAGCAAGGCCATTTCGGCTTCGATGAAGGCACGGCGTGATGGGTCCACCAGACCGCCACTGCTTATTTTCATCCACTGCCGGGCTTCTTCAAGCCTGCCTTGCAGGACGTGATGCAGACAGATTTCGAGCGTCATGGATTGGCGAAACCCCTGCGGGTATTGCTCGATATGCTCTGCAATCCATTCAATGTATTGCGCTGCCTGTTGCGATTCGCCGCGATCTAGGGCAGAAATGTAGGCATAGAAACGGCTGATGACTTGGCGCATCGGGTCGAGGCTCTCGAAGCCGAGGATGCGTGCAATGGTGGCCTGGTCCAAATCACGCGGTCGCACGCCAGCCATGCTTTGCATCATCAGATTGATGATGGTTTGTCGTTCTTCCACCGCACGGCCACCGCGCATGAGTTCAAGCAGCTGCATACCGTCACTCATGAAACCGCCGGCACGAAATGGCAATGCAGTGACAAGAAATATAAGGAACGAGAATCCACCAATGAAATGAAAGTAGAAAGCCGGCTTTCCCGACAAAAGCAAACCGACGGCAATGCACAGGATTGCGAGCACCAGACTTGCCAGCGGTCCGCCGATCGCCAGCCGCTTCATTTGCGGTGCGAATTCGCGATTGGGGTTCGGCAGTGCTGCTGCCATGCCGCCAAAACTTCCCAGATTGAAAACGAGGCTAAAACGAATACCGTCCGGGCTTTGCATCCATTGAAAAGGTCCGACGACGAACAACAGAAACTTCATTCCGCGACTGAAGGCGCCCGCCAAATGTCCAAGTTCGTGAATCGCTAGCACGAGCATGATCAACAAAAGAAAGGCGATCGCGTCGAACCCGTTGAACGCAGGCAAGGATTGTTTGAGCCCAGGCACCTTGAAAATTAAATAAGAAATGCTGTAGCCGCCTAGTGCCGAAAGCAGCATGACGAGGGCAAACCGGGCGCCCGCTTTTTTGCCGGATTTCGCTTTTGAGTCGGACATTGCCTGAAGCTCGCCGTTGAAAATGATGCAGCGAGCATAGGCCGTAGGAAATTCATTCACACGTGAATAAAGTCACGTGAAAAATTCATGACAGAAAAATGGACGACGATACCTTCGACACCTTTGCGTGCACTACGGCGAATGGTGCTCGACTTGGCGCCAAGCCAAATCTTTTTTCTGCATTGAGAGCGTCGCCGCCAATGCGATTTTCCGCAATCCAAAAAAATACAGCCTTGACCAGCATTTCAGTCGACTGTTCATTACTCCATCCGGTAATGATCGGAAAGCCTGCAGCCCATGCCGTTCAAGGTTTTCCGGCATCGTGCTATAAGGTCACCATGGCCAAAAAAAGATCCATTGAAGAACCCTATTGGGAACCACTGCCGCGTCAGCGGACGAGCATGCAGCAAACGGTTACCATCACTGTCCGGAACCTGATTCCTGTGGCATGCGTGCTGTTCTTTGGCGGCTCTGCTCTGGAATTCCTGCTGCTCAGCGTATTCAGCCTGGCCATCACCATCGCCTGCATCGGTGTTAACGGAGTTGCGGTTTCAACGAAGATCGAAGAAGCGAATGCAAGCACGGCAAATGCTTTCGCCAGATGGATCTTGCTAATTTTTGTGGGCCTGTTTATCGGCCTTTTGCTGACGGTATTATTTGGCTGGGTTATCGCCGTGTTCGCTTCTTTCGGCAAAAAAGGAATATTCACCCCGACCTTGCTTTGGTCGGCGTTGGCGATCGCGGTGTCTGCGGTAGCCGAGCTATATCGCCAATACAAAGCCGACCGGCACTCAGGCCTGGGCGAAACACTGCGGAAGCAACGCGATCAACCGATCGTTCTGGGACACGTACTAAGTGCAGGCCTGATTTTCATCATGTCCGGCGAGTTATTGAACATGGGCCGCATCGGCATCTTAGTGATGACGATTGCCGTCACCGCCCTTTTTATTTTTCGCGATTTGCGGCCTGATTTGATGCGGGAGCTTGTGCGACCAAGGAATAAACCGCCGAAAAGCAAATGACCTATTTTGTTGACGATCACTGGTTGCAGTGGTGACCGGTGACCGGCATCCGGAGGGCGCTCCCGGGCCCAAGGGCCCTCCCACGACTAATGCATTACATATTCCTGCGGTACTCACCACCAACATCGTAAAGCGCATGACTGATCTGGCCGAGCGAATGGGTTTTCACGGCTTCCATCAAGGCGGCGTAAATGTTTTTGCGTTCGCGTGCAGTGGTTTGCAGATATTCCAGCCCCTTGTTGCCTTCGGTCGGGGCCAGTGAATTTCGTGCGAGTTGATACGTCCGCACATTTTCGATCTGCTGCTCTTTCTCGGATTCGGTGCTGCGAATCAATTCGATGGTCGTCGTGATTTCGCCGCTATGTTCTTTCGGCAGGAAGGTATTCACGCCGATCAGCGGCAGGCTGCCATCGTGTTTCTTGTGCTCGTAATACATCGACTCTTCCTGGATCTTGCCGCGCTGGTACATGGTATCCATGGCGCCAAGCACGCCACCGCGTTCCGATAGCGCTTCGAATTCCTTGTACACGGCTTCTTCGACGATATCGGTCAGTTTGTCGACGATGAAACTGCCCTGCCACGGGTTTTCGCAGAAATTCAAACCCAGTTCTTTCGTGATGATCATCTGGATCGCAACCGCACGACGTACCGATTCTTCGGTCGGCGTAGTGATGGCTTCGTCGTAGGCATTTGTATGCAGGCTGTTGCAGTTGTCGAACAAGGCATACAAGGCTTGCAGCGTGGTGCGGATATCGTTGAACTGGATTTCCTGTGCGTGCAGTGAACGGCCCGAAGTCTGGATGTGGTACTTCATCATCTGGCTGCGAGCATCGGCACCATAACGTTCGCGCATGGCCCGGGCCCAGATGCGGCGGGCAACACGACCAATCACCGTGTATTCCGGGTCCATGCCGTTGCTGAAGAAGAAACTCAGGTTCGGCGCAAAATCATCGACTTTCATGCCGCGGGCCAAATAATATTCGACGATGGTGAAGCCGTTGCTCAGCGTGAATGCCAATTGCGAAATCGGATTCGCGCCGGCTTCGGCAATGTGATAACCGGAAATCGAAACCGAATAGAAATTGCGGACATTGTTGTCGACGAAGAATTGCTGGATGTCGCCCATCATGCGCAAGGCAAATTCGGTGCTGAAAATGCAGGTGTTTTGCGCCTGGTCTTCTTTCAGGATATCGGCCTGCACGGTGCCGCGTACCGTAGATAATGTTTCGGCGCGAATGCGCGCGTAGGTTTCTGCATCGACCAGTTGATCGCCGGAAATTCCCAGCAATGCCAGGCCAAGACCGTCATTGGTCGGCGGCAGTTCGCCGAAATACTGCGGACGCTTTTTGCCTTTGAAGAATTTCTTGATCTTTTCCTGTGCAGCATTCCATCGTGCAGTATCGGCTTTCAGGTATTTCTCGACTTGCTGATCGACTGCGGTATTCATGAACATCGCGAGAATCATCGGTGCCGGGCCATTGATCGTCATCGAGACTGATGTCGTTGGCGCACATAGATCGAAACCGGAATACAGTTTTTTCATGTCATCGAGCGTGGCGATGCTGACGCCGGAGTTGCCGATCTTGCCGAAAATATCCGGACGGATTGCCGGGTCTTCGCCGTACAAAGTCACAGAGTCGAATGCAGTCGACAAACGCGCAGCGGGTTGGCCCACGCTCAAATAATGGAAACGGCGATTGGTGCGTTCCGGCGTGCCTTCACCGGCAAACATGCGGATAGGATCTTCGCCAACACGCCGATATGGATATACGCCACCGGTGTACGGGTAAGCACCCGGCAGGTTTTCCTTCATCAGGAAGGTCAGTAATTCGCCCCAGCTCTTGTAGGTCGGCGCGGCGATTTTCGGAATCTTCTGATGCGAAAGCGAGTCGCGGTAGTTTTCGACCTTGATGGATTTTCCGCGCACCTGGTATTCGGTGAATTCATCGGTGATCGATTTCAAACGCGACGGCCATTCACGCAACAGGTGGATGGCATCGGCACTTAATGTCTTGACGGCATCGTTATAGCGTTGACGCAAGGTCAGCAGACTGCGATCCACATTGGCCGTGGCAACTTCCCTCGATTCAAGATCACCAAGGCGTTTCTTTTCCCACTGGAACATCGCCTTGCGACGATCAATGCCGGTGCGACGATCTTCACCAATATGTGCTTGCTCACCTGAACGCGTTGCGATCTGCACATCTGCGGCATCGTAGGTGTCCAGCATCTTCGGCAATTTATCGTCGCCGATATCTTGCAGCGATTGCCAGTACGATTGCGCGCGATCGGCGGCTTCGGCCTGCTTTTCAATCGAGCTGTTAATGCCTCTGCCCTGCTCGGCAATTTCGGCGAGATAACGGGCACGGGCGCCGGGAATCAGCACGGTGGCGCGCGGCTCTTTCAGCGAGGTATCGAGTTGCGGATTGAAATCGCAACGCAGGCCGTCCAGTGACAATTTCTCGCGCATCAGGCGGCACAGGTTCACGAACATCCAGGTCACGCCCGGATCATTGAACTGGCTGGCGATGGTCGGGTATGCCGGCACGTCTTCGTCTTTGACGGTGAACGCAACGCGATTGCGTTTCCATTGCTTGCGGACATCACGCAATGCATCTTCGGCACCGCGCTTGTCGAATTTGTTCAGGACAACCAATTCGGCGTAATCGAGCATGTCGATTTTTTCGAGTTGCGATGGCGCGCCGAAATCGGAAGTCATCACATAGACCGGGAAATCGACCAGATCGACGATTTCGGAATCGGATTGGCCGATACCCGCGGTTTCCACCATGACCAGATCAAAACCGAGGCTGCGCAGGAACAACACGCAATCTTTAAGCACGATATTCGTTGCGACATGCTGGCGACGCGTGGCCATCGAACGCATGAAGACGCGCGAAGAACGCAGCGAGTTCATGCGAATACGATCGCCGAGCAAAGCACCGCCGGTTCTGCGACGGGTGGGATCGACCGAGATCACTGCGATGCGCATTTCCGGAAAACTTTGCAGGAAGCGATTCATCAATTCGTCGGTGACCGAGGATTTCCCGGCACCGCCGGTGCCGGTCAAACCAACGACGGGCGTCTTGCCGCTGGCGAGCGTCCATTGTTTACGCAAGCTGGCCAGTTCGGTTTCGCTGATCACGCCTTCTTCTATGGCAGACAGCATCTTGCCGATCGAAATTTCGTCATCAATATGGATGTTGTTCGTGCCGCCAACCGACAGCCGATGGGCGCGCGTACGATTGACCAGGTCTTCGATCATCGCGACCAAGCCCATCTGCATGCCATCGTTCGGGTGATAGATGCGTTCGACGCCGTAATCCTGCAACTCGCGAATTTCTTCCGGCGTAATCGTGCCGCCACCACCGCCGAATACACGGATATGCGAAGCCCCGCGTTCTTTCAGCATATCGACCATGTATTTGAAATATTCGACATGGCCGCCCTGGTACGAACTCAATGCGATGCCGTCGGCATCTTCCTGCAAGGCGGCGCGGACGACATCTTCAACGCTGCGGTTATGGCCGAGATGGATCACTTCCGCACCCTGGGATTGAATCAGGCGGCGCATGATGTTGATCGCGGCATCGTGGCCGTCGAACAGGCTGGCAGCAGTGACGAAACGCAATGGACCGCGTTCGGTCTGGGCTTCGGAGGACGGCAAGGAGCTGGCGGGGGTACTCATGAGACATGTGCCTTCGGATAGCGAACCCTTATTTTCCCACAAACCGGGGCCGCTGGCGTTATTGGTCGTTTCGAGGCGACAATTCGGCTCATGAACCAACCCATCGACAACAGCGATTTCCATTGGCAGCAGGCAAAGGCATTACTCGTCGCCGGCAAGACGCTGGAGGCGGTTCCGCTGTTGGAGATGGCGGCGAAGTCTCTGAATCCGGCAGCCTGCTTCAATCTAGGCTGCCTGCATCTCTTTGCGCTGATCGAGCATGCCGATAAACATCGCGGCGCGGCGCTCGTGCGGCAGGCTGCCGAAAGCGGGCATGGCGGTGCTTGCTATCAACTGGCCTTGCTCGAATTGGCCAAGCCGGAAAAGGAACCCGACTGGCAATACGCAAACGAATGTTTAAGAAAAAGTGCGCTACTGGGACATCCGACGGCACTACGAAGTCTGGCGATCCATTGGTCGCGCAGCCCGGATGAGACTTTAACCCGACTCAGCACTCTGTGTCTGGAGCATGCCGCCCTTGGTGGTGACATGGTCAGTCTGGCTTTGCTTATGCATCGACTTTACGAAGGAATTGGCTGCGAAAAAAATATGGTGCGCGCATCCGCCATCAATACCTTGCTGATGCGATCGCCCTTGCCCATTAATCCGCCTGTCAATGCGGCAAATTCCGAACTGGCTCATCCCGGAGAGTTATCTCCTTTGCCTGAATTGCCGTCGCCACTGCTCCAGAATGATGCACACAAACCAGAAAGCCGCCTGCTCAACGAAAGCCCATGGATAGCAATGGCAGACGGTGTCGCAACGCCGGAAGAATGCAATCTGGTGCGTTATTTGGGTGCTCCGTATTTGAAGCCATCCATCACGGCATCCCCCGATGGACAAAGAGTTCAAATGCAATTACGCACCAGTTTCGACATGGTGTTCGAGGAAATGCTGGAAGATATCAGTTTGCTGCTGATACAGCGGCGGATGTCCAATGTTGTCGGTGCGCTTCCGGCATATTCGGAATACATGCAGCTATTACGTTATGAAGACGGACAGGAATATCGCCCCCACCGCGATTATTTGCCACCCGGCATGATCACTTCGCTTGAAGCAGGCGGTTCCGGACAGCGCGAAAGCACGGCCATCTTGTACTTGAATGATGTCGCCGAAGGTGGCGAAACCGATTTTATCGAGCTCGATAAAAAAATCGCCCCGAGAACGGGGCGAGTATTGGCATTCAAGAATCTGCATGCCGATGGTTCACCCGACACACGCACATTGCATGCCGGCTTGCCGGTAAAGAGCGGCAGTAAATGGATCGCGACACTCTGGTTACATCAAGGCCTATTCCGCTAGGGACGCTGCTAGCTCCACCCCAACGCGATTATTTGGTCTCAATTTCGCGATGCATTGGCGCGAGTTTTGCCAGCAGCTTGTTTTGTGCGCGGAATGGAATGCCTTGCTTGTTCATTGCCCACTGCAGGTCTTCGACCAGTGCGTTGAAATTCGCACGATCAATTCCCAGTGCAGTATGTGAGGACTTCATGTCACGACCGCTGTATTTGCACGGTCCGCCCAGGATGACGCAAAACTGCTCGACCAAATGCTTTTTTACTCTGGCCTGATCGGCATTTTCGAAAAACGGACGCATGCGGGAATCAGCCAGCAACTTGTCCATGAACACATCCATCAACTTGACCAAACCGGCTTCCTCGCCAAATTGCCTGAAGACTGGCAATAACTCGGGATAGGCAGGCACGGTAGTGGACATATCGCTAGACGATGGCGCTTGTGTTGCTTCGTTGCTTTCGACTTCATCGGCAGGAATTTCGTCTTCCTGCGGAATTTCATCCTGCTGTGCAGCGGCTTCCTGCGCCTGCAGGTAAGGAGCCTGCGAAGCCAACAGCAAGAATGAAACAAGACTAAGGTATTTGAATGCGTTATTCATGTTTATTTCCTAGAAGCCGACTTGAACGCTGGCATACACGCCGCGCTGATTGTCTTTGATGACGATATTGCCCAGGTCGGCATAGGCGACCGTAAAGGACACGTGTTTGTTCGGAGCATAGGCGACGAAAGCGTCGAACCAGTTGTCTTCGCGGGCGATGCCGAGATTATCCGGTTTCATCCGGTACTCGGCACCCACCGCCCATTTCTGGTTCAGCAGATAGGCAGCAGAAATTTCCAGCTGGGGCTTGTAGCTGTCGTTTTTATCGCCGCCAAAACCCAGAATGCCGATCTGGTTTGCCTTGGTGAAACGCAAGGTGCCATTGATCAGCAAGCCATCGGCAAGAAATAATTTCGTAGCGGTCACGTAATAATCGGTACCGGAGTCGTCCTTGGCACCAACGAAAGCGAGCACGGCAGGCTGATTGTTTTTCTTATGCTGCACACCGACGGAAATTTGCGGCATCCAGCTATCGGAATTCACGACCAGATCACCGGCTACACGGACTTTCACGCCGATCACATTTTGTTGAAACGCAAAACCATCGCCCAGACCGAGCAAACCGCCAACCTGTTCGGTATTGAAACGCTGCTGCGCGAAACTCAATTCGACCCGGTTATAAATGCCGATCATCACGCCGGCGTCGTCAAGATGGTAAGCACCGGTATTGACCCGTGTGTAGAAGGCATTGGCACCGATTTCATCATCGGTTCCGTAACCGCCGATCACGGCCCATGGCGTCAAACCACCGCCAGCTGCGCCTTCGAGTTGGGTAACACCGCCGGTAAGCAGTAATTTCCCGCCATTGTCGTAATCGTTGTCTTCCTGATCTGCAGCATTGGCATTGCTGGCAAGGCTTATCAACAACAAGCACAACGCCTTGCGCTTTATTTCTTTGACTGACATTTTTATTCCTGAGGGTTTGAATGGAGTGTTGGCGGCTTATTTCTGTTTCGATGCTTCACTGGGTTTCTCGATGATTTTTTCGGCCGATGGCTGGCTTGTCGGTTTGGGAAAAACTTTCACCAACCTCCAGACACCAGCGACACCGTCACCACCCGCATCGCCACGCTTCAAATCCGATACCCAGCGATAGAGCGGTTTGCCCTTGAAGGCCCATTGACGCTTGCCGTTATCCTTGCGAACAAGGATGGTGAAAGAACCCTTGGGCTTGGCTTCGTCTTCCGCATAGACGGGTGGCCACAGGAGCACGCACTGTCCAAGGCAATCACTTTGATTGGCGACCTTGTCGCCGTCGTAGGTGTAAACGCCACGACCTTTGATTTCAACGAGAATATCGCCACGCTGCCTGAATGGCGGTTCTTCTTTCTTGACCTCTGCTGCAAATGCAGCGTTCGCTGCCAGGAACAGACTCATTCCGATCATTAAATACTTTGACATAGTTACCCCCGTTTTCTGGACACGAAAATCCGCGTCGATGGGATATACGTCGAGAGCTATCGTGCCGGATGCACTTTTTTTTATTTTTGTAGTGAAAGCTGCGTGAGGACTAACTGTCAGCGATTCCTAGAGCATCATTACCTTGTCGATCATTTCGCCGCGAATCAGGAACATCGCACCGTTTGGCGATGACAGGGAATCATGCAGCATGCCGACCGGCGCCAATAAATAGTCACCGGGAAAATACTCGGTACCGGCATGCCATATCGATCCTTCCAGCACGAGACATTCCTCGTCTTGGCTGTGTTGGTGCCTTGGCACACTGGCACCTGCCTGCAAGCGCCAGAGTGTGGTCTGATTTTGCCCGGCTTGATCTTCGCGCAATACCTTGATGCTGACACCAGGAAGAATCTGCTGCCACTGGCCATCATTTTTTCGATTGACCTGCATTGTCGGTGCACAGGCGCGCTGCATGATATTGGCCAGCATGCGCCGGCGTGCGTCTTCGGGAGGCGCAAGCCCGGGAATCAGGCCTGCATTGGCTGCCAGCAAGATATCCAGACAATTATCGTTTTTCGTACTCATCAATATTCCTGTACCAGCAACACATCACGCAGCGCCGCCAATCCGCGCCTGCAATGTGATTTCACCGTACCCAAAGGCAAATTCAATGCAGACGCAATATCCTGGTGACTCAGATCGTCGGTATATGCCAAACGCAAAACACGTTGTTGAATCTCGCTCAGTCCCTGCAATGCCTTCTGGATGGCTTTGCTGCTGGACCAGGATTCCGCCATTTGTTCCGCATTCAACTCTTCACATTGCGTATACGTTTCTTCCAGGTCATCCGGATGCAGTGCCTGATGAATGTGTTCACGTTTGGTTTTGCGAAGCTTGTCGACGGCTCTGCTCCAGGCCAGTGTATTCATCCATGCCATCACCGTACCGCGTTCGGATTGAAAGCTGCCGGCCTTGTCCCAAACCTGCAGGTAAACATCGCCGATCACTTCCTCGGCATCGGCGGCATGCCGCAAGACCCGCATGACCACCGCATAAACCCGCGACACAGTCAATTCGTAAAACTCTGCCAATGCCTGTGAATCACCTGCCGCAATGCGGCAAATCAGTTGCGATTCGCCACTGCTTGTCTGTTCGATTGAAATGGCGGGCGGGGATTGCATGGCGACTAAGATAGCGCATGCCGGCAAACAAAAAAAAGGCGGCCGGGTAAGGGCCGCCTAATGTCCCTGCTCTAGGGTTGGAGCCGATGGTTTCCCGGGGAGAGATAAACCATCAGGCACTTATATGAACGCAGCGACGATGGAAAAGAGGACACTCGGACTGAAAAGATTTTCGGGATACCAAAAAGCCCGACATGGCAAGACTGCTCCTGTATCAGCTTTGGATTACACTAGCCGCGCAGCAGCCGGGTGGCTCGCTGACATAAAACCATCAAATCCTTTACTTACAAACACTTGCGGACAGGCTATCGATTTCGCAGCGACCTTGTTTCTTGCGCAAATCCAATACCCATCCGCCCGGAGCTTGCCATGATTTTTGAAACCCTCGCCCACACCGGTCACGAAGAAGTGGTGTTTTGCCACAACAAAGATGCCGGTTTGAAGGCCATCATCGCCATTCACAACTCGGTACTCGGTCCAGCCTTGGGCGGTTTGCGGATGTGGCCATACGCCACCGAACAGGATGCATTAAACGACGTGCTGCGCTTGAGCCGCGGCATGACCTACAAAGCAGCCGTGTCGGGTTTGAATTTGGGCGGCGGCAAAGCGGTAATCATCGGCGATCCGGGCAAAGATAAATCCGAAGCATTGTTCCGTGCGTTTGGTCGTTTCGTGAACTCCCTCAATGGCCGTTACATCACCGCCGAAGACGTCGGCATTGACGTCAACGACATGGAATACGTTTTCCGCGAAACCGAATTCGTGACCGGCGTACATCAAGTTCACGGTGGCTCGGGTGATCCATCTCCGTTCACTGCCTATGGCACCCTGCAAGGTCTGCTGGCCGCACTGCAAGTGAAATACGGCAATGAAGATGTAGGCAAATACAGTTTCGCCGTGCAAGGCGTTGGCCATGTCGGCATGGAATTCGTGAAGCTGTTGCGTGAACGCGGTGCCAAGGTGTTCGTGACCGATATCAACAAGGAATTGGTGCAACGCGCGGTAGATGATCATGGTGCGGAAGCGGTTGCCGCTGACCAGATCTATGATGTCGATGCCGACGTTTATTCGCCTTGCGCACTGGGTGGCACGGTCAATGCCAACACCTTGCCACGCCTGAAATGCAAAGTAATTTGTGGCGCTGCCAATAACCAGCTCGCCACCGATGAAATCGGCGACGAAGTGATGCGCAAAGGCATCCTGTATGCGCCGGATTACGCCGTCAATGCCGGCGGCCTGATGAATGTGTCGCTCGAGATCGACGGCTACAACCGCGAACGCGCCATGCGTATGCTGCGTACCATCTATTTCAATCTCGGCCGCATTTTCGAAATCAGCGCCCGCGACAATATCCCGACCTATAAAGCCGCCGACCGCATGGCGGAAGAACGCATCAGTTCTATCGGCAAATTGCGCCTGCCGCACCTCGGCCTGTCGGCACCCCGCTTCCAGGGCCGTCGTGGCAATTGATTGAACAACCCTGTGTGCGGCAGACAGGACTTGTCCGTTTGTCGCACACAATTTACTTCCCGCCCAGGATCACCAGCGGAACAAATCGAGACGGCAATGCGAATATTGATTTCAGCAATCCTGTTTTTAGTTCTGGCCAATCCAGTCAATGCTGAAATTGAAAAGTCGGCCGTCCGTTCGATAAGCGAAAATCTGCCTGGCGATGAACCGGCTCCTTCAGCGCTGATTCTGGACATTGGCGGGCGCAATGCGATTTTTCCGGTTCCGGAAGCTTCCGTGTCTATCTCGAAGCAATCCCCGGAAATGTTCGGCATTTTGCAAAAGTTCGTGCCGCCAGGCTCCGTGCTGTTAGACGCTCTGGCGAAAAGCAGCGAAATGGAGCGACTTGCTACCGGAGAATCGGAAACTCTCGATAACTATTTCTTCATTACCGAGATGACCGTTAATCGGAAAAAAGACTTCGACAAAAAAATGTATGACGATCTGGTCGTCTTTCTTGAAAAGCAGGGCAAGCAGCTGGTAGAAAACGAAGCCGGCGACATGATTAAAGCCCACACGAAGAAAGCCAGCGAAGAACTTTCCAAACAATACGACCAGAAAGTGGATGTCAGGATCTCGGATATCGGCTTTCTTGGCGTCTATAAAAAAACGCCCGAGATATTTATTTTTTCGGCCAGAAGCAAAGTCAGCGATGGTCCCGATGGCGCGCAAGATACCGTCGTGTCGTCCGCTGCATCCATCTATCTGGGTGGCAAGATCATCATGCTGGTGGCATATGGCGTGGAAAAACCACAAGAAGAGTTACATTCGACCCTCACCTGGACACGGACCGAAATCGACAAGTGGTCGCAGGCCGTGATGCAGGCAAATTCCAGTTCCACAAAGGCAGAATAACGATGCGCCCCTTTTCACTCGGTGAAGATATTGATGCCCTCCGCGATACCGTTCGCAAGTTTGCGGAAAGCGAAATCTCTCCACGTGCGGCAGCGATAGACCACGAAAACCAGTTCCCCCAGGATTTGTGGCCGAAACTCGGCGAAATGGGTTTACTCGGCATTGCCATACCGGGTGAATACGGTGGTTCGGAAATGTCGTTCCTGGCTCACCTGGTCGCGATGGAAGAAATTTCGCGGGCCTCGGGCTCGGTCGGTTTGAGTTACGTCGCGCATTCCAATCTGTGCGTACAAAATCTTTATCACAACGCGAACGAAGCGCAACGCAGGAAATACCTGCCGAAGCTTTGCACCGGCGAGCACAAGGGTGCGCTGGCAATGAGCGAACCCGGCGCCGGTTCCGACGTGGTCGGCTCGATGAGTTGCCGCGCCGAAAAACGCGGCAATGTCTGGGTCGCCAACGGCAACAAGATGTGGATCACCAATGGCCCCGAAGCGGATGTGCTGGTGGTTTACATGAGAACAGCCGGAAAAGAAGCTGGCTCGCGCTGCATGACCGCTTTCATCGTCGAAAAGGGCTTCAAGGGTTTCTCGACTGCACAGAAACTCGACAAACTCGGCATGCGTGGTTCGAATACTTGCGAACTGGTATTCGAGGACTGCGAAATTCCCGAAGAAAATGTGCTGGGTGAAGTAAACCAGGGCGTGAAAGTGCTGATGAATGGCTTGAACACAGAACGGTTGGTGATTTCCGGAGGCCCACTCGGGCTGATGCAGGCGGCCCTCGATATCGCCCTGCCCTATGTTCGCGAACGCAAACAATTCGATGCCGCGATCGGCACCTTCGGTTTGATGCAAGGCAAGATTGCCGACATGTACACCGCGTTGCAAAGCTCGCGTGCGTTTGCCTATCAGGTCGCGCGTGATTTTGATGCCGGTCACAATTCGCGCATCGATGCCGCATCCTGCCTGCTGCATTGCTCGGATGCCGCCGTCCAGGTCACCCTTGAGGCCATTCAATGTCTTGGCGGTAACGGCTATATCAATGAGTACGATACCGGTCGTTTGCTGCGTGACGCCAAGCTGTATTCGATTGGCGCCGGCACCAATGAAATCCGGAGAATGCTGATTGGCCGCGAATTATTCGAAGGTCGATCCTAGTCACAAATTGTGACTTCCATATTTCCCCGATTTAGTTAGACTGCGGTTATCAACGCATCGTTTGATATCCGCAGGGGGCTGCATGGATTTCCTGGCAGAAACAGCCACGCACGCCGAGAAGCCTTGGAAGCTGCTTCTGGTCGATGACGAGCCTGAAATCCACGAAGTGACCCGGCTGGTACTGGGCAATTTCCGTTTTGAAGGAAAACCACTTCAATTCCTGTCGGCCTACAATGTCGATCAGGCCAAGCGCCTTCTGCAAACCCACGAGGATATCGCCGCGACCTTGCTCGATGTCGTGATGGAAACCGATACTGCCGGTCTCGATCTGGTGAAATATATTCGCGAGGAATTGAACAATCACCAAATCCGCATCGTGCTGAGGACGGGTCAGCCCGGACAGGCGCCGGAACATGAAGTCATCAGCAATTACGACATCAACGATTACAAGGAAAAAACCGAACTCACTTCGCAGAAACTGGCGACCGTGATGTTCGCATCCCTTCGCGCCTACCGCGACATCATGACGATCGAAGCCAATAAACGCGGACTTGAGCGCGTGCTTGCAGCTTCTTCGCATATTTTCTCGCACGAAAAATCGACCGAATTCGCATCGGCCGTACTGTCGCAACTCACCGCGCTGGTCGGCATGGAGCGCGGTGCGCTTTATTGCAAGGTAGGTGACCTGAAAAATGCCGAGCCGGAAACCCTGCTGGTTTCGGCTGCTACCGGAGAATATGCAAAGTATGTGAACCACCGCGCCGACGAAGGCTTGCCGGCACATATTTTCAAAACGCTGAAAACGGCATGCGAAAAAAAGCAGCACCTATTCCAGCACGACCATTATGTTCTGCATTTTACCGATACCTTGCATGGCGAAAGCCTGCTGTATGTCGGTGAAAGCTGGGATCTGTCCGAACTTGATTACAAACTGGTGGAAGTCTTTTGCACCAATGTCTCGATAGGCTTTGAAAACCTGCATCTAAACCAGGAGCTGGTTGAAGCCCAAATGGAGATGATCTGCATTCTTGCCGGCGCGGCAGAATCAAGGTCACAGGAAACCGCCGCACATGTACGTCGCGTCGGGCTGCTGGCGGAACTGATTGGCCGCGCAGCCGGCATGAGCGAGCAGGAAGCGGAAACACTTCGCTATGCCGCACCGCTGCATGACATCGGCAAGATCGGCATTCCGGATGCCGTATTGAACAAGCCCGGCGACCATACCGCGGATGAAACAAAGATCATGCGTACGCATGCGGCCATCGGCCATCAAATGCTGTCGCAATCCCGACGCGGCATCTTTCTGACTGCTGCGGAAATTGCCATAACGCATCACGAAAACTGGGATGGCAGCGGTTATCCCAATGGTCTAAGCGGCGAAAGTATTCCCTTGTCGGGACGTATCACGATGCTGGCCGATGTCTTTGATGCTCTCGGCAGCAAACGCTGCTACAAGGAACCATGGCCCAGCGAGCAGATTCGCGCATTCATCGAGCAACAAAGCGGCATCAAATTCGATCCGCGACTGGTTGGCCTACTAATGGAACATTGGGATCAGGCAGAGCAGGTTCGCGTAGAACTACCGGACTGAATTTTTTCGCAAAAAACAGGGCTATTGTGCTTTGCTGTGCATCGGAATTCGCACATAGAAGCTACTGCCTTTGCCGACTTCACTTTCGCAGCTCAGGCTACCGCCGAGCAGCTGCGTCGCCAAATTCCAGGCTATGTGCAGCCCGAGTCCGGAACCGCCCTGCCCTCGTCGCGTCGTAAAGAATGGATCAAAAACGCGACGCCTGATGTCCTCCGGCATGCCGCAACCATTATCGCGGAACTCGATCAGGGCGGTATCGCGATCAAGCGTGATCAGGATATCGATCTTGCCTTTTTCCTTTCCGGTGAATGCGTGCAGCAATGCATTCATCAGGAGGTTGACGAGTATTTGATAGATCGCACCGGGATAGGTCTCGAAGACGAGCACTTCCTGGCAATACACATGTACCTCGTGCTGGGTTTTCTTGATGGCCGGCTGCAGAGACACCAGTACTTCTTCGATATAGGAATGCAGGTTGATGACGCGGGTTTCTTCGCTCGATTGGTCGACGGCCACTTGCTTGAAGCTTTTGACCAGCTTGTCGGCGCGATAGAGATTTCTCAATATCAGCTGACTGCTCTCGCCGGCGTTCCTGCTGAAATTTTCAAGATCGGATTTCGACAGCGTATTGTCGAGCAATAGTTTGTCGAGACGTTTTACTTCGGCATCGAGAAAGGAGGCCGCGGTAACGCCGATCCCGAGCGGCGTATTGATTTCATGCGCCACGCCAGCCACCAGGCCGCCCAGCGCCGCCAATTTTTCCGACTCGACCAGTTGTTGCTGGGTCTGCGTCAGTTGGTCAATGGTTTCGTGCAGGTCCTTGTTGAGCTTGC
>ERZ795044.2064-NODE-2064-length-17725-cov-6.739445_pt1 | contig 17725 bp, 19 predicted proteins | sample MGYA00375128_ERZ795044 | MGnify/ENA primary metagenome ERZ795044 (study PRJEB30173, sample SAMN05720213) | anaerobic digester metagenome | isolation source: active sludge of municipal wastewater-treating anaerobic digesters | place: USA | collected 2014-12-22 ... | reverse complement strand
CAAAACGGCCGGTCGGGTTCACCAGAAACTTGATGTTGCCCTTGATTAGTTCCTTGGGCAGAACTGGCTTGATGATTTCCTCGATGGTCGCTTCGCGCAGGTCTTCCAGACTGATGTCCGGCGAGTGCTGGGTTGACAAGACAACAGTGTCGATCGAGTGCGCCTTGCCATCGACGTAACGAATGGTGACCTGCGACTTTGCGTCAGGGCGTGCCCAAGGCAGGCGGCCATCCTTGCGCAGCATGGCTTGGCGTTCAACCAGGCGGTGCGACAGGTAAATCGGTAGCGGCATCAATGATGCTGTTTCATCGCAGGCGTAGCCGAACATCAGACCCTGGTCGCCAGCGCCTTGACCGAGGCCGTCGTCGTAAGCTTTATTGACACCCTGAGCGATATCAGGGCTCTGTTTGTCATAGGCGACCAGCACGGCGCAGCCTTTGTAGTCGATACCATACTCGGTGTTGTCGTAGCCGATACGCTTTAGCGTTTCGCGGGCAATCTGAATGTAGTCCACGTTGGCGTTGGTGGTGATTTCGCCAGCCAGCACGACCAGGCCGGTATTGCAGAGGGTTTCGGCAGCAACCCGGGAATGCTTGTCCTGCGCCAGAATGGCGTCAAGAATGGCATCGGAGATCTGGTCGGAAACTTTGTCGGGATGGCCTTCGGAAACGGATTCCGAGGTAAATAGATACTCGCTCATTACAACTCCTACGGTCCTTTTTCCGACGTTACCGGCTTCGGACCACGAGCGGGTGACGCTTTAGCGGCATTTATGAATCGCCCCGCAAGTTGTCTGTTTAACTCGGCGATTGCATAATATTAATCTTTTCGTGGCGGCTATCAACCCCCGGGGTTACATGGTTTTTATTTTCAGAGTTTTAAGTAGCCTCCCTTTAAGCGTCCTGCACCTCTTGGGCGACTGGCTTGGCAGGCTGGTTTATCTACTCTCTCCGACCTATCGCCGTCATGTGCTGGAAAATATGACTCAGGCCGGAATCGATCCTTCCTTGCGCGGTAAAGCAGTCGCGGAAGCGGGCAAACAGATGCTCGAATTGGCCCGCATCTGGTTACGAACGCTTGAGGAAACCACCGCTCAGGTGGTTGATGTGCAGGGATGGGAGTATGTCGAAGCGGCGCAACGGGCGGGGAATGGCATTGTTTTTCTGACGCCGCATTTAGGCTGCTTTGAGATTACGGCACAGTATTACTCGGCCTTTGGGGATATCACGGTGCTTTATCGCCCGCCGCGCCAAGCCGCCATTCGGCAGATGATTCTTGACGGCCGCAAGCGTGAGCACCTGCATTTGGCACCGGCCGATTTGTCCGGCGTTCGTTTGTTGATCAAGGCACTGAAAAAAGGTCAGGCCGTCGGCATGTTGCCAGATCAGGCGCCAAAGCTGGGCGAGGGTATCTGGCTCGATTTTTTTGGCAAGCCAGCCTACACGATGACCCTGGCCGCGCGCCTAACGGAAACTGGCGCGACCACCTTAATGGCGTGGGGCGAGCGTTTGCCGAACGGGCGCGGCTACCGCCTGCATTTACATCCGCCCCGAGAGGCTTTGAGTGGTTCCACTGTTGACCGAGCACAGCAAATTAATCGAGAAATTGAAGCCTTGGTGCGTCAATGTCCGACCCAATACCTGTGGGGGTACAACCGGTATAAACGACCGAGCGGCGCGGAACCGCCACCGGTGAGTGCTGCATCGTGAAAATCGCTTTCTCTCATCTTTTAGTTGGATTTCTCTGGCTCCTGCACTGGCTGCCCTTGCCGGTTTTGCGCGCCTTCGGCTGGTTACTGGGGCGCCTGCTTTATATATTCGGTCGCGAGCGGCGCGAAGTGGCGCTGATTAATTTGGGACTTTGTTTTCCGGAAAAAACCGACGCCGAGCGCGAAGACTTGGCACGGCGTAATTTTGTCGCGTTCAGTCGCGCCGTGATTGACCGAACCCTGGGCTGGTGGGCTTCGAAGGAGCGTCTGGAGCGCATTATTCGCATCACGGGTGTCGAGCACTTGAAGGATCCGGCAGGCCGGCCGATTATTCTGCTGTCGCCCCATTTTGTCGGGCTGGATGCCGGCGCGACCCGGATTTCGATGCACATCGTTGGCTGCAGCGTTTACTCGAACCAGAAAAATCCGGTATTCAACAAGTTGCTTTATGATGGACGGATGCGTTTTAACGATGCCGTGCTGCTCTCTCGTCAGGATGGCATGCGCAAAATCGTCAAGGCAATGAAAGCCGGCCATCAATTCTATTATTTGCCGGACATGGATTTCGGTCCAAAGGAGTCCATCTTCGTTCCATTCTTCGGCGTCCAGGCCGCGACTATTCCTGGCGTTGCCCGGCTGGTGCGGCTGACCGGGGCCAAAGTGGTTGCCTGCATTACGCGCCAGGTGCCTGATGGCTACGAGGTGGAAATCATGCCACCTTGGGAGAACTTCCCTGGTGAAAGTGTTGAGGGCGACACCGAATTTATTAACCGTTTTATCGAGAGCCAGATACTGCGCATGCCCGAGCAGTATTTTTGGTTGCACAAGCGTTTCAAGACCCGGCCACCCGGAGAACAAAGGTACTACAAATGAATGCTCTGAATATCGCCATCCGCCGTGTTACCCCGCCTGATGTACCCGCCATTTCAGCACTGGCTCGCGAAATCTGGCAGGCCACCTACCCGGGTATCATCACCCAGGAGCAGATCGACTTCATGCTTGAGCAGCGTTATGGTCATGAGCGCCTTTATGACGATCTTGAGGATGCTGACAAGTGGCTCGATCAGGCTTTTCAGGGAGAGCGTCGCGTCGGTTTTGCTTTCAGCGAAATCTACAAGGGTGAGTTCAAGCTGGATAAGCTTTATATCCATCCTGATGTGCAGCGCATGGGGGTTGGTGGCCAGTTGATCGCCCACGTCTCCGAGCGCGCCAAGAAGTTGGGTTATCCCTGCGTCATTTTGGCGGTGAATAAACGGAACGACAAAGCGATCGGCTCCTACAAAAAATACGGTTTTATCGTCCGCGAAGCCATTACCGATGACATCGGCCATGGCTTTGTAATGGACGATTTCGTGATGGAGAAGGTGCTTTAAGATTTTGAGGTAAGCGACTGTCTCTGCTATTCTTTTTCAATTAACCAGCGGAGCAGCTTGTGAAGCTCAAATTCTCCAAAATGCACGGTCTGGGCAACGATTTCGTTGTCCTTGACGGCATTCGCCAGCAAGTCTCCCTGACGCCGGCTCAACTACGTTTTCTCGCTGACCGGAATTTTGGTATCGGTTGCGACCAGATTTTGCTGGTCGAAAAACCGAGTCAGCCCGATGTCGATTTTCGTTATCGCATCTTCAACGCTGATGGTAGCGAGGTCGAGCAGTGCGGCAATGGCGCGCGCTGTTTCGTCCGCTTTGTCCATGATGTCGGCCTGACCGGCAAGCGCGAGATTCGCGTCGAGACCCAAACCGGGATCATCGTTCCGCGCCTTGAAGAAGACGGCAATGTTACGGTCGACATGGGAATTCCCCGATTTTTGCCCAATGAAATCCCCTTTCTGCACGATGACGATGTGGTGATCTATTCGCTCGATGTCGCTGATGAAACGCTGGAAATCAGCGTCGTTTCGATGGGTAATCCGCATGCCGTACAAGTAGTCGATTGCGTCGACGGTGCGCCAGTCGGCGATCATGGTCCGTTGATCGAAAATCACCAGCGCTTTCCGCAACGGGTTAATGCCGGTTTTATGCAAGTTGTTGATCGGCATGCGATCAAATTGCGGGTCTATGAACGCGGTTCGGGCGAAACGCTGGCCTGCGGAACGGGGGCGTGTGCCGCCGTGGTTACCGGCATTCGGCGCGGTTTGCTTGATTCGCCGGTGCGCGTTACGACCCGGGGCGGTGATCTGAGCATAGCTTGGGGTGGCTCCGGTCAGCCTGTTTTGATGACCGGCCCTGCGGTGACGGTCTTCTCTGGAGAAATTGAATTATGAGCGCCCTGTTCCCCGAAGATGTCGCGGACTATCTGAAGAACAACCCTGGTTTTTTTGAACAATACGCCGATCTGATGGCGCAGATTTTCCTGCCGCATCCGCATGGCGGCCGTGCCGTTTCGCTGGCCGAGCGCCAGATGCTGACGCTGCGCGACAAAAATCGGCAGGCTGAAAGCAAGCTGGCCGAACTGACCGCTTTCGGTGAGGAGAACGATGCGATCAGCGAGAAAGTGCATCGCCTGGCGGTTGGTCTGGTTGCCGCTGAAACTTTCCAGGCGGTCATTCATTTGTTGAACTTCCACCTGCGCGACGATTTTCTCGTGCCGCATGTGGCGCTTCGCCTTTGGCACAAGCCGGATGAGGTCGATGGGCTGCCGGAATTTGCCGCGGTTAGCGAAGAGTTGCAGGTCTTCGCCGAAACGCTGGCCCGGCCATATTGCGGATCGACGGCTGGTTTCGGTACGGCTTCGTGGTTCGGCGAGAGCGCCAACCACATTCGTTCGCAGGCCTTGATCGCGTTGCGCAACGGGGGCGGCACGATTGGCATGATCGCTCTGGGTAGCGAGGAGGCGCAGCGTTTCTACGCCAATATGGGCACCCTTTACCTCGAACGGCTCGGTGAAATGGTTTCCGCCGCGCTCGCCCGGGTGACCAAGAGCGTACTGTGACCAACGCGGCAACTGCCGTTGCTGCTTATTTGGCTGAACTGGCCGAGCAGCGACGGTTGTCGCCGCATACGCTAAGCAATTACCGGCGCGATCTGGTGCGCTTGTTGAATCTGGCGGGTGAAATGCCACTGGCTGAGTTGCAGGTTCATCACATTCGTCGTTTTGCCGCTCAACTGCACGGCCAGGGGCTTTCCGGGCGTTCACTCGCCCGCCTGTTGTCTGCCTGGCGTGGTTTTTTCAACTGGCTGGGGCGTGGTGACGTTGTGCGTGCCAACCCGTGCGAAGGCGTTCGTTCGCCGAAATCGCCCAAACACCTGCCCAACGCCCTTTCGGTGGACGAGACGGCGCGTTTGCTGCAGCCCTCGGACGATGGCGACGCGGTGTTGTTGACCCGGGACACGGCTATGTTCGAGCTGTTTTATTCCTCCGGACTACGGCTGGCCGAATTGGCGGCCCTTGATTGCGCAGCGTTGGATTCGGCGCTCAATGAAGGTGAAGTCCGTGTTCTTGGCAAGCGCAACAAGGCGCGACTGGTGCCGGTTGGCCGCAAGGCCCGAGAGGCGCTGGCTGCTTGGGCGGCGCTACGTGACTCGCTGGCGGGGGCGGAAGAGCCGGCGCTTTTCGTGAGTCGGCGCGGTGGGCGGATCAGTCATCGGATGATTCAGTTGCGCTTGGCGCAGCTTGCCTTGCAACTCGGCTTGCCACGCCATGTTCATCCGCACATGCTGCGTCACTCTTTTGCCTCGCATGTCTTGCAATCCTCCGGCGATCTGCGCGCGGTGCAGGAAATGCTCGGCCACGCCAGTATTGCCTCGACGCAGGTCTACACGCATCTCGATTTCCAGCATCTGGCCAAAGTCTACGATGCGGCGCATCCAAGAGCCAAGCGTTAGTCGATTGCTTCGTCCATAAAGACAAAGGCTGGCCCCAGGACCACAGAAGCTACTGCTGAACTTGCGGTCAACCACAAAAAACGCCAGAAAATCAAGCTTTAATTGACCTTTTCTCTACCACCCTCTATGATTGATGGTTCTGAAAATTAGCCGGATTCAAGGAGTTAGTCATGGCAATTACCCGCACCCGCCGTTCTTCCCTGGAGCGCCGTTGCGTCTCCAAGTCCACCAAGCGCCTGTTCAAGGGCACCGGCAAGACCATGTTCAAGGTCGTTTACGCCGCTGAATGCCATTCCCGGAATCGCAAGGCCCTGGGCGCCTAAGTTTGTTCAAGCATGTTGGGCCCCGGTTACTGCAAGGTAACCGGGGCTTCTTTCATTTGAGGTCGAGAAAAATATGGCTCAGCTGATTCTCATGCCGGGTAAGGAGCGCTCCGCGTTCAAGCAGCATCACCCGTGGTTGTTTGCCGGCTCCGTCGGGCGGCTTGAAGGCCGTGCCCGGCCGGGCGATACGGTGGAGGTGCTGGCCGATAACCTGCGTCCGCTGGGCAAGGCCGCGTATAGCCCGAAATCGCAAATCCGCGCCCGTTTCTGGACTTTCGATCCGGAAGAATCCGTCGATGATGCCTTTTTCAAACGTCGCATCGCGACTGCCGTGGCGCGCCGTCAAGCGCTGCCCGAGTTACGCGGTCAGCAGGGTTTGCGCCTGATTCATGCCGAGTCGGACGGCTTGCCCGGCGTTATTGCCGACCAATATGCCGATACGATTGTGGTTCAACTGACCTCAGCCGGTGCCGACAAGTGGCGCAATGCGATTGTTGCCGGTCTGGTCAAGGCAACCGGCTGCGCCCGCATTTACGAGCGTTCCGACTCCGATGTGCGAGGTCTGGAAGGTTTGGAACCGACCACTGGCTGGATTTATGGTGAAGCCCCGGATACACCGCTGACGATTGACGAAAACGGTATCAAGCTTGCGGTCGACATCGTCGGCGGGCACAAAACCGGTTTCTATCTCGACCAGCGCGACAACCGCGCCTTGCTTGGCCAATTGGCCGCCGGCAAGGATGTCCTGAACTGTTTCTGCTACACCGGCGGTTTTTCCCTGCAGGCGCTGGCTGGCGGCGCGGCAAGCATCTTGTCTATCGACTCTTCCGGTCCGGCGCTGGCCCAGGCGCAGGCCAATCTGGCGCTCAATCCGCAATTGCCGGCTGAGCGTGCCGAGTGGCGGGAGGCTGATGTCTTTCAGGCGCTGCGCGATTTTCGCAAGGAAGGCCGCTTGTTTGATCTGATCGTCCTCGATCCGCCCAAGTTTGCACCGTCGGCGGCGCATGCCGAACGGGCGGCGCGGGCCTACAAGGATATCAATGTGCTCGGCTGTCGCTTGTTGAAGCCGGGCGGATTACTGATGACCTATTCCTGTTCGGGCGGTATTGGGCTGGAGTTGTTCCAGAAGATCGTCGCCGGGGCAGCGGTGGATTCCGGTCGTGAGGCACGTATTGTCAGGCGCCTGGCTGGTTCGGCCGATCATCCGGTCGCCTTGAACTTCCCCGAAGGTGAATATCTCAAAGGCTTGCTCGTTCAGGTCGATTAAACTCACGCTGTGAATTCGTTGCGCCATCTCCTTCTCGTTGCCGTTCTCCTCTTCGCCCAATTGGCGGCGGGGGTGCATGCCGTCGGGCATGCGGCGGACAACGAGCCGGGTTTGCCAACGCATGCCTGCGAGCTTTGCCTGGCAGCGCATGACCTCGGTGCTGCGTTGCCGTCGTTGGCCGCCTTGCCGCCGGTGGCGCTTGCCGTGCTGGTGCCTGAGTCGCTGCAATCGCACGATCGCAGCGCTTTGCCTCCCCCCGCCGCGCCGCAGCGCGGCCCGCCGACTGCCTGAAAACGCCCTCTTTTTGCCGTTGACCGCACCCCGAAGGAAGTCCTCTTGGGGGACAGCATTCATGCCGCTGGTCGCGTTTATTGCGTTTTCAGGAGAATTCCATGTTGCACAAGCCATTTGCCCTGGCTGCGCTGCTCGCCGCCTCGTGCGCCGCGCAGGCCGCCGGTGATGCTGATCTTGCCGCCATCCGCAGCCAGATCGATGAAATGAAGAAGTCCTACGAGCAGCGGATTGCTGCACTCGAACAGAAACTGGTCCAGGCCGAATCAAAGTCCGAATCAAAGTCCGAATCACAGGCCAAAACAAACCCGCCGGTAGCGGCGTCCCCAGTGAATGAAAATCGCGTTCAGGCGCCGTCGACCGCAAGCGCCAGCAGCTTTAATCCCGAGGTTTCACTGATTCTGCAGGGTCAGTACAAAAACATGAAGGATGTGCCCGAGCGTGGCATCAGCGGTTTCGTGCCGGCTGGTGGGCATGATCATGGCGACGGCACGATCGAGAGTATCAACAAGCGGGGTTTCTCGGTGGATCACACTGAGCTGGTGTTTTCCGCCAACGTTGATCCCAACTGGCGTGGTCAGGCGATTATTGCGGTGCTGGATGACGCGGCTGAGGTTGAGGAGGCCTGGTTCCAGTCGCTCGGCCTTGGTCAGGGCATCGGTCTGAAGGGTGGCCGTTTCCGCTCGGGTATTGGTTATCTGAATGAGCAACACCCGCACATGTGGGATTTTGCCGATGCGCCGCTAGCGTATCAGGCGATGTTTGGCACGCACGGTAGCTATGCTCAGGACGGCGTGCAGCTTAAATGGCTGGCGCCGACACCCATGTTCCTGGAATTTGGTGCCGAGTTCGGGCGCGGTGCCAATTTTCCGGGGTCTGACCGCAACAAGAACGGTAGCGGTGGCGGCGCGGTGTTCGCTCATCTTGGCGATGATGTCGGTATCTCAAATAACTGGCGTGTCGGTCTTTCGTACCTGAAGACCTCAGCACGCGAGCGTGAGGCGCATTTTGAGGACGTTAATGGTACTGAGGCGCAGGGTGCCTTTAATGGCGACTCGACCACATGGCTGGCCGATTTTGTCTGGAAATGGGCGCCGAATGGTAATCCGAGCCATCAGAATTTTAAGTTTCAGACTGAGTACTTTTCACGTGAGGAAAAAGGTTCTTTGACTTGTATGGATGAAGAAAGCGTCGGAAATGCCTGTAACCCAAATAATGATGGCAGCTCGGTGACCAGTAAATACAAGACTCGCCAGTCGGGCTGGTATGCCCAGGGCGTCTTCCGGTTTACGCCTAACTGGCGCGCCGGTCTGCGTTATGAGCAGCTTGACAGCGGTACGCGGGATTTCGGTGAAAACGCTAACAACCTTGTCGTCGATAGCTATCGTCCAAAGAAGGCGACGGCGATGATCGACTATAACTGGAGCGAATTCTCGCGGGTTCGCCTGCAGTTGGCTCAGGACAAGTCAATGATCGGCATTACCGATAATCAGCTCACCGTGCAGTACATCATGAGCCTTGGGGCTCATGGTGCACACAAATTCTAGGCGGCTGACGATGAAAAAACAGATAGCAGTCTGGCTGCTGGCAATGGCGGCCTTGCCGGCCTGGGCCAGTCTCAATGTCTTTGCCACGGTGCCCGAATGGGGCGCGCTTGCCAAGGAAATCGGTGGCGAGCAGGTGACGGTTTACACCGCAACCACCGCTTTCCAGGACCCACACCGGATCGAAGCCAGGCCTTCGTTGCTGGCGCAGGCAAGGCGGGCGCAACTGCTCGTCGCTGCGGGCGCCGATCTGGAAATTGGCTGGCTACCGCTGGTGGTGCGTGACTCCGGAAATTCGGCGATTCAGGCCGGTCGACCGGGGTATTTTGAGGCGGCGAGCTACGTCAATCGTCTCGATGTTCCGACGGTGCTCGACCGCGCTCACGGTGACGTGCATGCGGCCGGTAATCCGCATACGCATCTGGACCCGCGCAACGTGCTGAAAGTTGGCGAGGCCTTGGCTGGGCGCATGGCCGAGCTCGATGCCGCCAATGCCGCGGTCTATCAGAGCGGCTTCAAGACCTTTGCCGGCAAATGGCAGGTCGCGATGGCGCGTTGGGAGAAAGAGGCCGCACCGTTGCGCGGAGTGCCGGTGCTGGTCCATCACTCATCTTTCGTCTACCTGACGCACTGGCTGGGTATCAAGGAGGTTGGGTCGCTGGAGCCAAAGCCTGGCATTGAACCAACGAGTGGTCAATTGAGCGCCTTGTTAGCCAAGCAGCAAACAACACCGGCCAAAATGGTTTTGCGTGCTGCTTATAATCAGGATGGGCCGAGTCAGTGGATCGCCGGCAAAACCGGGATGCCGGCGGTGTTGTTGCCTTACACAGTGGGCGGTACGGCAGAGGCGAAAGACCTTTTCACCCTGTTCGACGACACGCTGCAACGCTTGTTGAAAGGGCTGCGTTGAGTTTTTTGCTACATATTGAGCACTTGGTCGCCGGCTGGCAGCAGGCGGCGACCCAACCATTCGACCTGATGCTGGCTGCCGGTGAAATTGTCGGGCTGACTGGCCCTAACGGCGTTGGCAAAAGCACCTTGCTCGCAGCGCTGGCGGGACGGGCAAAAATATTTTCCGGACGGATTGAGCAGCGACCCGGTTTGCGCCTGGCTTTGCAGACGCAGGATGTTCCACCAGTTGATGGTCTGCCGCTTTCCGGCCGCGAGTTGTTGGCCCTGACCGGTGCCAGCGATGATGGCTTGCCGCACTGGCTGGCCGATCGTCTTGACCTACGCCTTGATCGGCTCTCCGGCGGGCAGCGCCACTATCTTGCACTCTGGGCTATTTTGCAGGCACCGGCTGATCTGGTGCTACTCGATGAGCCGACGAATAATCTTGATGCAGCAGGCGTGGCACATCTGACCGCGCATCTGCGCGAGAGGGCGGCGGCGGGGGCGGGGATGATCGTCGTCAGTCACGACCTTGCTTTTGTTCACAGCGTCTGTGACCGTGTTCTTGAGCTGGGGGCCGGCGATGTGGAGTGAGCTTTTTCTCGTCCCGTTCCTTACCGGCCTTTGTCTGGCCATTTTGTTGCCCTTGCTCGGCTGCTATCTGCGCCTGCGTGACGAATGGCTGGCGGCGCTGGCCTACTCGCATGTGGCTGCTGCGGGTGCTTTATTGGCGCTGGTCACGGCAATGCCGCCAGCCGTGGGCGGTATTGCCGCCGCTGGCCTGGCAGGCGCGGGCAAGCGATTTTTCGCCGCCAAGCTGGCCGGTGGTGCCAGTTATGCCCTGCTCTTGCTGGGCGGCTGGGCGGTGGCGGTACTCCTGGCTGCGAACCATCCGATGGCCGAGCGCTTGGGTCATGCCCTGTTCGACGGCCAGCTTTATTTTTCGAGCAGCGAACAACTCTGGCTGGTCGCGGTTTGCAGTTTGATGGCCTTGCTGTTTTTGCGAAAGCTCGCCAATAATTTGCTATTGGCGCATGTTTATCCCGATTTTTTCCGCGTTCGCGGCCTGCCAGCCTGGCCGACACAGACAGGGTTTGACCTGCTCGCTGCGTTGGCGCTGGCGCTGGCCACCATGAGCATGGGTGTGATGGGCGCTTTTGCTTTGGTCTTTATTCCTCCTTGGCTGGCTTTCCGCCGGGGGCGTAACTGGCGTGCCGGGTTGTGGCTGGCATTGGCGATCGGTCTGCTTGCCTACATTGCGGCGTTTATTGTTGCGCTCGGCCTGGATCAACCGTTTGGACCCGTGCTGGCGCTGGTTCTGATCGTTGTCGGTCTGGTCATTGCATGAGCCGGGAGGGCGTGCTAAAAAGCTTCCTCTGTAAGTGGAGCGCCCATGGTTTTTTCCTTTTTCAAGAAGCAGACCCAGAAGATGCCGGAGCGCCCGGCGGCGCGTCCGCGCTCTCCGGAGCCGCGGCCGGAAGTCAGGGCGCCCAAGCCGCTGATTGTTGACGTCGAGCCGCTTGACGAGCCCTTGCCTGATTTGGAATTCAGCACAAGCGCTAAAACACAGGCTTCTCCGCCAGCCAAAAAAATAGACTCAGTTTCACCCGTTGCGTCGCCCAAAACGCCAACGGAGCTTGCCGACCTTGATTTTGACGTTGACGAATTTGATCGCGACTTTACCGAATCGAGTGTCATGGCGATTGATGTCGAGCAAGGCGGCGACCCGGTTCAGGTGGATATCGAACAGGTTGTTGTCATGTTCGCCAATCGTCAGGATTCTGCGGCCCGGGCGCTGCTTGAAATGCTTATCCGGGCACATCCGGTGAGCGAAGGGCGGCGTTTCTGGGCCCTGTTGTTCGATTTGCTGCAGGTGATGGGTGACCGTGCTGCTTTCGAGAAGTTGAGCGTGGAGTTCACTGAAGTCTGTGAAACATCCCCCCCGCCTTGGCGTCAGGAGTCGCCTGCAGTTATCAGCAACGGCAATGGCGCAAGTCCCAAGCTTTTCGTGCTCCAGGGCGTGTTGACCGCAGAAGGTAGCCAACCGGTGGCAGAGCTTGCCAAATTGATCGCCCAGCAGTCGTCCGAAAAGCAGGGAATCATCGTTGATTGCGGCAAACTGTTTGGCTGCGATGACGAAGTCGCCGGACAGTTGGCCGAGCTACTAAGCCGGGCCCGGCATCGTTCGCTCTCGTTAACTTTGGAAAATGTCGAGGGTTTGCTCGGGCGGCTGAACGAGCGTCTGGTGGTTGGTGAGCCTACCCACGTCCAGGCCTGGTTGCTTTTGCTCGAGTTGCTGCAACGTCATTCGACCCAGGAGATTTTTGAGGAGCGCGCTGTCGACTACGCGGTTACCTTTGAGCTGTCGCCGCCTTCATGGGAAAAACTTTCAGGTCATGGGGTGAAATCACCATTACTCAGCGGGCGACCGAAAGATGATGCGCACTATTTTTCGGGTGAGATCAAAAATTCGCGTTTCGACGAGCTGGTGGATATTTTCCAAATGATTGACCAGCCCATTCTCGATTTCTCCGGTGTGCTCCGGATGGACTTCTTTTCGGCCGGGCAATTGGTCAATCGGATATCGCCCTACACCGCAGCCGGGCGGGAAATTGTTATTCGCAGCCCCAACCATCTGGTGGCTGAATTGATGGCCGTCGTCGGCCTCAACAAACAGGCACGTATCATCGTTCCCAAGTCATAAGCGTTAGGAAAAAATCATGGAGCAATATCACGGCACGACAATTCTGTCGGTGCGGCGCGGTAACTCTGTCGCCATGGGTGGCGATGGTCAGGTCACGTTGGGCAATGTCGTCATCAAGGCGACGGCACGTAAGGTCCGCCGCCTTTATCAGGGACGTATCCTGGCCGGATTTGCCGGTGGCACGGCCGATGCATTCACCCTGTTCGAGCGTTTTGAATCGAAGCTGGAAAAGCATCAAGGCAATTTGATGCGCTCGGCGGTTGAGCTCGCCAAGGATTGGCGCTCGGATCGCGCCTTGCGTCGGTTGGAAGCCATGCTTTCAGTGGCCAACCGTGAAAACTCACTGGTGATTACCGGGAATGGCGATGTACTGGAGCCGGAATACGGCATCGTCGCAATCGGTTCCGGCGGCTCCTACGCCCAAAGCGCCGCCCGCGCCCTGCTCGAAAATACCGAGCTATCGCCACTGGATGTCGTGACCAAATCGCTGGAAATTGCCGGCGATATTTGTATTTATACCAACCGCAACTTCACCATTGAGGTTCTGGAATGACTGCCATGACCCCGCAGGAAATTGTTCACGAGCTGGACAAACACATCGTCGGCCAGAATAACGCCAAGAAGGCAGTCGCCATTGCGTTGCGCAACCGCTGGCGGCGGGCGCAAGTGGCCGAGCCGCTACGCCAGGAAATCACCCCGAAAAATATTCTGATGATCGGGCCGACCGGTGTCGGCAAGACCGAAATCGCCCGTCGTCTGGCACGGCTGGCCAATGCGCCGTTTATCAAGATCGAGGCGACCAAGTTCACTGAAGTCGGCTATGTCGGGCGTGATGTCGAAACGATCATTCGTGATCTGGTGGAAATCGCCATCAAATCGCATCGCGAGCAGGCGATGAAACAAATGCGCGCCCGGGCTGAAGATGCCGCCGAGGAGCGGGTGCTCGATGCCTTGTTGCCGCCGTCACGTGGGCCTGGATTCTTCGCGGAAAATGCCGCTCCGGCAGAAGAAAGCATGACCCGGCAGAAATTCCGCAAAAAGCTGCGCGAAGGTGAGTTGAACGATAAGGAAATCGAGATTGAAGTCGCCATGCCCGGCATGCAGGCTGAAATTTTCGCGCCGCCCGGCATGGAAGAGCTGACCCAGCAGATTCAGGGGATGTTCCAGAACATTGGCGGAGGCAAGAAGAAAGCGCGCAAGCTGAAAATCCCCGAAGCCTTGAAACTGCTCACCGAGGAAGAGGCGGCCAAGCTGGTCAGTGACGAGGATGTGAAGCTGGAGGCGGTCAAGGCCGTCGAGCAGAACGGCATTGTTTTCCTCGATGAACTGGACAAGATCGCCAGCCGTTCGGAAATGCAAGGTGCCGATGTGTCACGCCAGGGCGTACAGCGCGACTTGCTGCCGCTGGTTGAGGGGACGACGGTGTCGACCAAGTACGGCATGATCAGGACCGACCACATTCTGTTCATTGCCTCCGGTGCATTTCATCTTTCCAAGCCGTCCGACTTGATTCCCGAGTTGCAAGGCCGCTTCCCGATTCGGGTCGAACTGGATTCGCTATCGGTGGCCGATTTCGAGTGCATTCTGACCCAGACCGATGCTTGTCTGACTCGGCAATACCAGGCATTGCTTGAAACCGAGGGCGTCCAGCTAGAGTTCGCCGCCGACGGTGTTCGGCGTCTGGCTGAAATCGCTTACCAGGTGAATGAGAAAACTGAAAACATTGGTGCCCGTCGCCTGCACACGGTAATGGAAAAACTGCTCGAAGAAGTCTCCTTTGCCACGGGTAAGGTCGGGCAGGAAAAGCTGATCATCGATGCCGCCTACGTCAATTTACGACTGGGCGAACTGGCCGCCGACGAAGATCTGTCGCGCTACGTGCTGTGACCGACGAAAGCCTCAGCTTCCGCCTGCTCGCCATTCTCTTCCCGATTTTCGGGATCGTGGCAGCGGGCTACTTCTACGCTCGTCACCACAAGCCGGAAATGGCGGTGGCCAATCGGCTGAACATGGATATTTTTGTGCCGGCGCTGGTTTTCGCCGCGATGGCCGGGAAATCGTTCGATTTGCTGGCCTATGGGCCGCTGGCGCTGGGCGGTTTTCTAGTGCTGGCGACCTGTGGACTGCTCGCTTGGCCGATTGCCCGGCTGGTCGGTGTGCAACCAAAGACGCTGGTGCCGCCAATGCTGTTCAACAACTCCGGCAACATCGGTCTGCCGCTGGCCGTGCTGGCCTGGGGTGAAGCGGCCCTGCCGGCGGCGGTCATTCTCTTCATGGTCGAAAACACCCTGCATTTTTCATTCGGCGCCCGTTTGCTCAATCCGGAAACACGACTTTTAACCCTGTGGCGCATTCCCGTGGTTTTTGCCGCAATTGCCGGGTTGACCGTAGCAATCCTCAAAATTCCGATCTGGCAGCCCCTGGTCATCGCCATCAAGATGCTGGGTGATGTCTCGGTACCCTTGCTGCTCTTCTCGCTTGGGGTGCGGATGACCGACGTCTCTTTCAGTGAGTGGAAAGTGGCGACCGGAAGCGCGATTCTGCGCCCCCTGGCCGGCATGCTGATCGCCGCCGGCGTCATCCAGTTGCTCGGCCTGGAAGGTCGTGAAGCGGCGATGTTGCTGGTCTTTGGCGCCTTGCCGCCGGCCGTGCTCAACTTCCTCTTTGCCGAACGCTACAAGCAGGAACCGGAGCGCGTCGCGTCGATTGTGTTGATCGGCAATCTGGCGGCGCTGCTCTTCTTGCCGCTCGCCTTGGTGCTGGTGTTATGAGTTGCCGTAACGATTGATTTGCCGGCGGTCACGCTTGGTCGGGCGACCATGTAAATCAGCGGCCGGGTCTACGACCAGCTTGCGAGTTTCCCGCAGCACCTCGCGAGCCGTAATGCTTTCAGGGCTTTCTTCGTAGAGCAGGCGCGCTTCAGGCGCCGGGCCGCGTTTGTCCGAGAGGGCACGAACGCTGATCTCCCAACGAACTTCGCTGTTGCTGATTTCCAGACGGTCATTGACTTTGACCTCGCGCGAGGCCTTGACCCGGCTGCCATTGAGCTGCACCTTGCCGCCAGTGATCGCATCAGTGGCGAGCGTGCGCGTCTTGAAAAAACGCGCCGCCCATAGCCATTTGTCGAGACGCACAGTGGCGCTTATTGCGGCAGCAGGCTTTCGCCAGCGTAGAGCTGCTCAACGGTTTCGCGCTGGCGAATGACAAAAGTCTGATCGCCATCGACCATGATTTCGACGGCTCGTGGCCGGGTGTTGTAGTTGGAACTCATCGCCATGCCGTAGGCGCCGGCCGACATGACGGCCAGCAGGTCGCCTGTCTCGATGCAAAGTGGTCGGGCCTGGCCGAGGAAGTCGCCGGTTTCGCAGACCGGGCCAACCACGTCATACACCCGGTTGTCGCCAGTCCGTGGCACGACCGGCAGAATGTCGTGCCAGGCTTCATAGAGCGCTGGCCGCATCAGGTCGTTCATGGCGGCGTCGATGATGGCAAAACTCTTGCCTTCGCCGGGCTTCAGGTATTCGACGCGGGTCAGCAGCAAGCCGGCATTGCCGACCAGACGCCGGCCCGGCTCGAGAACCACCTTCAGAACACGGCCGGCCAACTTGTCGAGCAGCGGGGTCAGGTAAGACGCCACCGTGGGTTGCACCTGTTCATCCTTGTACTTGATGCCGAGGCCGCCACCGAGGTCGAGGTGATGAATATGGATGCCTTCTGCGGTCAACTGGTCAAGCAGGGCCAAAATGCGATCGAGTGCTTCGACGAAGGGGGCGGGGTCGAGCAATTGCGAGCCGATGTGGCAGTCGATACCCACCGCCTCAATATTCGGCAAAGCCGCGGCACGGCGGTAGAGGGGCAGAGCGTCCTCGTAGGCAACGCCAAACTTTGCTTCCTTGAGGCCGGTCGAAATATAGGGGTGCGTTTTCGGATCCACATTGGGATTGACGCGCAGGCTGACCGGCGCTTTTTTACCGGATTGACCGGCGACCTCGTTGAGGCGTTCCAGCTCGGCGGCGGATTCGACGTTGAAGCAAAAAATGCCGACATCCAAAGCCAGCTTCATTTCAGCGGCGGTTTTGCCGACGCCTGAAAACACCACCTTTTTGGGATCAGCACCCGCTGCCAGTACCCGTTGCAATTCGCCACCGGAAACGATGTCAAACCCGGCGCCCATGCGGGCAAAGACATTGAGAATGGCGAGATTGGCGTTGGCCTTGACCGCGAAGCAGATGAGCGCACCGCTGCCTGCAGGGTGGCTACCCAGTACGTCCTGGAATTCGCGCAGCGAGGCTTCCAAAGCGGCTCGCGAATAGACGTAGGCTGGCGTGCCAAACTTTTCGGCAATCGTGGGGAGGGGCACAGATTCGGCGTGCAGGACGCCATTTTTCAGCGTGAATGAGCTCATTTTGGGTTTGTTTTGGGGTCCGTGCTAACATTCCCGGCGCCTGTTTTGGCAGCAGGCTTGGCGGCTTTTGGGTTGCCGAACAGCGGTTCGGGCGCCGGGCCGGGTGGTAGTTCGAGGGGGCCTTTCATGCCGCAGGCGGCAAGGCCAATTGTCAGTAAAACGGCAGCAATTCGGGTCATTGGCGACGACGCTGTCAGTAAAGAACGGGATGGTAGCACACGATGGATGACAAGGAATTCAACAGCTTGGCAGATGCAACATTGGCGCAAATCGAGCACGCGCTTGAGGCGAGCGAGGCCGATATTGATTTTGAACTTGCTGCCGGCGGTGTGCTGGAAATCGAGTTTGAAAATGGCAGCAAAATCATCATCAATCGTCATAGTGTTGGCCGAGAAATATGGGTCGCCGCCAAGGCTGGCGGTTTCCACTTTCGGCGCGATGGTGAAGTTTGGCTCGATACTCGCGATGGCACGGAGTTGATGGCAAAGCTGTCAACGCTGGCCAGTCAGCAGGCTGGCGAAAAAGTGTCTCTCAGCTGATCAGTCGGCGGGTGGTTTGTCCAATTCCGGTATGGCTTCGGGGAGTGAGCCTTCCCCTTCTTCAGGTGGCCGTTCCTTGACGATGTTTTCGGCATAAATAAAGCTGCGGTCGCGCCCTTCACCGAACGTGACCAAGCCTTCCGGCATTTCAGGGGTTTGGACCGGAACATCTTTCAATGCGCGGCTCATGTAGCCAATCCAGATAGGAAGTGCTGCAGCGCCACCTGTT
>ERZ795044.2060-NODE-2060-length-17734-cov-5.803722_pt1 | contig 17734 bp, 13 predicted proteins | sample MGYA00375128_ERZ795044 | MGnify/ENA primary metagenome ERZ795044 (study PRJEB30173, sample SAMN05720213) | anaerobic digester metagenome | isolation source: active sludge of municipal wastewater-treating anaerobic digesters | place: USA | collected 2014-12-22 ... | reverse complement strand
CTAAAGTGCTCTTCTTTGGAATGATCAAACCCACCAAGGGTCTGGATGTGCTTTTGAAAGCTATGCAAAAGATCAACGCACAGTTGATCGTTGCCGGTAGGGTACGAAAACAATCGATGTCTGATTATACTGAGGCTTTTTCTGATTTGAAAAAGCAAGGAAAGTTAGTGACAGATATTAACTATATCACAAATGAAAAGCGGGATCTGTACTTTAAATCAGCTGATGTTATTGTTTTACCATATACCAAGATTTACCAAAGTGGTGTACTGCTAATGGCAATGAGTTATGGTATTCCTGTTATCGCAAGTGACCTTCAGCCGAATCTTGAGCTTGCAAGCGAAATTGACTGCATGGAATTTTTTAGAGTTGGGGATCATTTAATGCTAGAAAGGGTAATGAGTTCTTTATTGGCCAATAGGGATAGAAGAGATGTGCTTCGAAAGAATGGTTTTAGTGTCCTTGAAAGTTCACATAATTGGAATAAAATTGCAAACAGTTTCAAACAAATTATCTGTAGATGAAGATCGCCATTGTCGGTACAAAAGGTATTCCTGCAACTTATGGAGGATTTGAAACATTCGCTTTTCAATTGGCAAAGCATTTGTCTGGCGCTTCTCATGAAATTACCGTCGTAAATGAAAAGGGAAATCACGCCATTAATTTCGACTTCTCTGTGCAAATTATTTTTTCGAAATATGAGAAGAGTAAAAATCCACTGCTTTTTTATAAGCAATCATTAAGGCTTGTATGTAAATCGCATGATATCGTTTTAGTTTGTGGAGTAGGAGGTGCCGCTTTTTATCCACTCTACAGGAAAAATGCTATTCTGATTACAAACGTTGATGGTTTAGAACATTTACGAAGGAAGTATACCTTTCTGCAACGCAAATTAGTTTTTGTTTTACAAAAATTAGCTGCAATGTTTAGCGACCATCTTGTGGCTGATTCTTTCGAAGTAGAAAAATATTGGAATAAAAGATTTCCCAAAACCATAAATAGAATTTCTTCAATTGCATACGGCGCAGAAGTGCCCGTCAAATTCAATGATTCTATTCTAACCGAATTAGGAATTGCTGCAAATGATTATTATCTTGTTGTAGCACGAATTGTCCCTGAAAATAATCTTCTTTTGATCTTAGAGGCATTCAAATTGTACAAAGGAAGAAAAAAGCTTATCGTTGTAGGTAACGTCAATGATAATCAATTTGCACTTTCAATTTCAATTAGCACTGATGACAGGGTTCGATTTATTGGCAGTCTTTATGAAAAAGATAAACTGGATAGTCTCCGCGTTAATTGTTTTGCCTATATTCATGGTCATAGCGTTGGTGGAACTAATCCCGCCCTCTTGGAAGCCATGGTTTGTAAAAGCGTTTGCCTTTGTCATGACAATGTATTTAACAGAGAGGTAACTGGTAGTAATCAAGAATACTTTAAAAGCGCGTCTGAATTAGTGACACTTATGGAGGAATTGGAAAAAGATGAGAGTAGAAAATTGGATCTTTCAAATAAAGCATTCAATCGTGTTGTTGAGAATTATTCCTGGGAAAAAATAGCAATGCAATACGAGGACTTGTTTTCACAAATATTGTTGAATCAAAGAAGATGAAATTTTCCCGTCATGGTCTAGAAGACCTCAATGGTTTGACTACTCTTGCTAAATCAACTTATGCAAGTGGAGAAATTATTTCTGAGGACTACCTCGATTGGGAATATAAGCTCAATCCATCAGGGAAAGCTATGGTCTTCGTTGTAGAAAGTGAATCACAGCTCGTTTCTCAATATGTAGTTTTACCTAAAAAACTGGTGTTAGAAAACAAAATAATTTCCGGGACACTTTCATTGAACACAATCACACATCCCGGCTACAGAGGTCGCGGATATTTTACTCAATTAGCTGAAATGACTTATAGTGAGTGCGAGACCAATGGTGTCGATTTCACAATAGGCTTTCCAAATGCTAATTCTGTTAATGGATTTCTTTCTAAATTAAAATTTGTAGAGATTGGAAGACTACCATTACTCATAAAACTGATCAACCCTTTAAATAGTGTGGTTAGTTTTATATCAAAGGGCAGCTCACGATACGGTAAGGAAATTGAATTAATACCGGTCTCAGAAAATAAAGGAGTGTCAAAATTTGATCTGGTATCAGATGCCGGAAAGTACAATGCCTTTTGGGATAAATTCAAAGAACGCCATCCGATTGTTTCAGATCGATCAACAGAGTTTTTAAAGTGGCGTTACATAGACATTCCGCTACGAAAGTATCAATTGTTTAAATTTGAAGTCGGTGGGGAAATTGTTGGAATTGCAATTTTGCGATTGAAGGAAATAATGGGAATGCGTTGTGGTGTACTTGTTGATTTTTTAGTGTTGGATACTGCGATAGATGTAAACTTCTTTTTCTCCGAATTGAAGAAGAGTAAACTAGATCTGTTCTTTGCTACTGTCCCGGTTGCTACCATGGAATTTGAAGTATTGCAAAAAGCCGGCTTCTTCAAAGTCCCTGAGTTTTTAATGTTGAAAAAATTGCATGTCATAATCAGAAAGCATAATAAAAATATTTCAGATTCGATCTGCGATTTTAAGAAGTGGTTTATTACCTTTGGCGACTACGATATTTTTTGATGAACATTCTCACTTTCGATTTAGAAGACTGGTTCCATATTCTCGACTTTGAGGAAACAGCACAACCTGCTCAATGGAGTAATTTCGAGAGCAGAATAGAACAGAACACTGACAGAATACTACAACTTCTTGAAAAGCATAACCTGACTGCAACTTTCTTTTGTCTTGGATGGATCGCTGAAAAATATCCTTCACTCATTAAAAAAGTTTCTGCAAAGCATGAATTGGCTTGCCATTCAATGGATCACCAATTGTTGTATCTTCAAAATAAGGAGCAATTTAAAGATGACTTGAAGCGAAATGTTTCTGTTCTGGAAAATCTTTCCGGAAAAAAGATAAATGCATATCGCGCTCCCGGATTTTCTATTTCTCGAGAGCATGGTTATGTGTTCGAAGAACTAAACAGATTGGGAATAAATATAGATTGTAGCGTTTTTCCCGCCGCTCGTAATCATGGCGGTATATCGGATTTTCCTGTTCAACGTCCGTGTACACTTGCCGGTATTGATTTCGAAGTAACAGAGTTTCCTATAAACACAAGATCTTTTCTCTCGAAACAAATTGTATTTTCCGGTGGCGGCTATTTTCGGATGTTGCCTTATCCGTTAATCCATAAATGGATGAAACAGTCGGATTATGTGATGACATACTTTCATCCGCGCGATTTTGATCCCGCGCAGCCGCGACTCGGTAACCTTTCTATGAAACGAAAGTTCATGAGCTATGTGGGATTGTCTTCTTCGCATGATAAATTAGAGCGATTACTGTCAGATTTTAAATTTATGAGTTTGGGGCAAGCGTATGAGTCGCTTGATTTGAAGTCCCTGCCAAAGGTAAAACTTTAATAAACTTATATCTGCGCTTAATCTGCGAGTTCTGCGAGATCTGCGGGAAAATTTTAGCGCGATTTTTCTCCCGCAGATCTCGCAGAACTCGCAGATTAGGCGCAGATTTTATTGATGTAAATTTTGCTGTGCTTTCTGTTTCTTGTGTCTCGTGTGTTTAATTACCTGCAGTTCCCACAGATAAAGCACAGAAGAGCACAATCAATTTGTTGTCAATAGTTCATTATTCGTTTAATAACTCCTCTTTTTCAGTATGAAAATAGCAGCATAATATCGTATTTTGGTGGCATGAATAAAATTCTGTTCATCCTTATTGCCGGTATTTTTATATGTGAAGTTTCTGCGCAAGATGTCTTGTTTCCATTGAGTCGTGATATGAATACACGCATTGAATCATTCATCAATGCCGATACAACGGGATTCCATTCTTCGGTAAAACCCTATCTCCTTCCCGAAATGAGAAAGGCTGTTCCTGTCGATTCCATTTTTAGTCCGATTGTTAAAGACAGAAAATTCACCAGAACTTGGGTAGGAAGAAAATTATTCAAAGAGCATTTGCTCTTTGTTGATGAAGATGATATTGTACTTTCTGTAGATCCTGTGTTTAATTTGCAATATGGAAAAGAGCAACAATCTTCACCAAGTTATTTTGTGAATACGAGAGGATTGTTGGTACAGGGAAATGTAAAGGATAAATTTTATTTCTATACAGGCTTTCACGAAAATCAGGCACGGTATGTTCCTTATATTGATAGTACTGTGCATACAACACTTGTTGTTCCGGGACAGGGAATCGTAAAGTTCAATCCTGAACAGGTATTCGATTTTAGCCAGTCAATAGGTGGTATAGGCTATATCTTGAATAAGCATTTTGATTTTTTGTTTGCTCAGGATAAAAATTTTATCGGCGATGGATATAGGTCGCTTTTATTATCAGACAATTCATACAGTTATCCATTCCTTCGTATCAATATGACATTCTGGAAATTCAGATATACGGTTCTGTATACTGTGTACCGTGACTTACAAAGTGCTCCGGATCCCAATGTAGGTTATTTGAAAAAGTATAATACAGTCCATAATCTTGATTTGAATATAGGCAAGAAAAATAAATTGACAGTCAGTATTTTTGAAACTGTGATGTGGGCGCCGTCTGCGTCACGCGGATATGAACTGGCTTACCTTAATCCGGTTTTGTTTATTCGACCTGTCGAAAATTCTTTGGGTTCACCGGATAATGTACTTCTAGGTTCAAATGTGAGATGGAAGATCAATCAGCAAAATACTCTTTATGGACAAGTAATGCTCGATGAATTATTGCTTGATGAAGTCAGAGCCGGTGAAGGGTGGTGGGGAAACAAGCAGGGTTTTCAATTAGGATACAAAAGCAGCAATTTGTTTAAGGTGAAAAATTTGAATTTTCAAACGGAGTATAATTGGGTTCGTCCATATACTTATCAGCACAGAACATCTTCGCAAAGTTATAATCAATATAATCAGGCATTGGCACATCCGTTAGGTGCAAATTTTTCCGAATCAGTTACTTTTGTCAACTACAGGTATAAAAATTTATTCGCCGAACTCAAGGTTCAGATCGCAACAATGGGAAGAGATACGGCTGACCTTAATTTAGGGAATGATATTTTCAAAAGTTATGAAACCAGGAATAGCGATTATGGCCATTATATGTTTGATGGGCTAAAAAGTGACTTAAATACAGTTGATTTAAGAGTTAATTACCTGGTTAATCCAAAGTATAATTTTGTAATAGAAGCAGGAGTAATAATGCGTAATTTTGAGAACGTTCAACAAAATGATCGGTCTTCATTCTTCTATTTTGGAATGAGAACATCTTTGGAGAATTATTATTTTGACTTCTAAAAAACACGAACGGAAAAATGTTTTTCTTGATTTGTTTTATTACTTCTTTTTTAGTTGCATTTGCATCTATCCCAACAATTATAAGGATAGCTTCGCGACTTCAATTGTTTGATGAACCAAATGAAAGAAAGCTCCACATTAAAAGAACTCCACTCTTAGGCGGCGTTGCAGTTTTTGCCGCTATGATCTTTTCTTTTACACTTGGAGCTGCACCTTACTTTGAAAAGCAACATCTTTTTATAATTACCTCTCTGATCTTGATTTTCTTCTTTGGGCTTCGTGATGACATAGCTCCATTAGCCCCACTCAAGAAACTTTCAGGACAAATTACTGCTGCATTAATTCTTATTCTGTTTTGCAATATAAGATTAACATCACTTCATGGATTATTTGGTATTCACATTCTGAATGAATATGCTTCTTTTGGAATTACATTGGTTGGAATTTTATTTATCGTAAATAGTTATAACCTCATCGATGGTATTGATGGACTTGCTTCCGGCCTCGGAATTATAGCATCTTTTATTTTTTCTATTTTGTTTTACGTTTATAGTGAACCTTTAATGTCCATCCTTGCATTGTCGCTTTGTGGCGCATTGTTAGGATTTTTCCCGTATAATTTTAGAAATGCCAGGATCTTTTTAGGCGATACAGGAACAATGACAATTGGTTTTGTGCTCTCTATTTTCTCATTTCATTTTATTGAACTTACTCGTACAATACAAGTAAATTCATGGTTCGATTATCAATCTGCGCCAACGGTTGTATTTGCAATTCTTGTGATTCCAATGGTTGACACTCTTCGTGTATTTACTATTCGTATCTTCAAAATGCAGTCGCCATTTATTGCTGATCGCAATCACATTCATCACCGGTTATTGGAATTAGGTTTCCAACCACATCATGCTTGTTTACTTCTTTATCTTGTCAATACATTATTTATTTTATCAGCGTGGTTTTTAAGACATGAAAATCCTTCATTTGTGCTCTATTCTTTGGTGGCTACTGCTTTAATATTCACGCAATTACCTCTTCTTTTCTTGCGACTTAAAAAGCCACGTCAAATCATATAAAATTGCAACCACTTTAAGCGCATTCAGTATAAACACGTTGTGCTCTGAAACCGGGGCCGACCAGGCTATTTGCCTTTATCTGATATTAAAGTGAAAAAATCAACGCTGTTATTCATCTTTGGAACTCGTCCGGAAGCAATTAAACTAGCTCCCTTGATCAAGGAATTTAGACGGCGCGAAGATTTCAACACCTTTGTTTGTGTAACCGCTCAACATCGTCAAATGCTGGATCAGGTACTTTCATTTTTTGAGATCGTCCCTGATTTCGATCTGGATATTATGATGCCAAATCAAACACTGTTTGATGTTACTTCAAATGCTTTGAAAAAACTGGAAGTTGTATTGACGGAAAGTAAAGCAGATTGTGTTTTTGTACAAGGTGATACAACAACTGCATTCGTTGGTGCATTAGCGGCATACTACAAAAAAATTAAGGTCGCACATGTTGAAGCCGGTTTGAGAAGTCACGATAAGTACTCACCTTTCCCTGAAGAAATGAATAGAACACTTGCAGGTCATCTTGCAGATTTTCATTTCACTCCTACGACGCAGGCAGTTGATCATCTGAAGAAAGAAAATATTACACGCCACGTTTACAATGTCGGTAATACTGTAATTGATGCTTTGTTCTTAGGATTGGAGCAAGTTCGAAAAAGTAAATCTACATTTGATTACTCTTACTTGAGAGCCGGAAATAAAATGGTACTGATCACCGGCCATCGCCGTGAAAGTTTCGGAAAACCATTTGAAGATATTTGTTCAGCTATTAGTACTCTCGCGTCGAAATATCCGGAAGTGGATTTTCTTTATCCTGTTCATTTCAATCCAAACGTTCAGGAACCTGTAAAACGGCTACTCGCAAATAAAAATAATGTTCATCTGATCGAACCACTCGATTATCCTGAGTTTATTCAGATGATAGAACGTTCAAACATTGTTCTGACAGATTCCGGGGGCTTACAAGAAGAAGCGCCGTCACTTGGTAAACCGGTTTTGGTTATGCGCGAGGTTACAGAAAGAATGGAAGGTGTGACTGCTGGTACTGCTAAGCTTGTTGGAACAAATAAAGATCTGATCGTAGCTGAATTGTCGAAGTTACTGGATGATCCAATTGCCTATGAAAAAATGGCGAAAGCAGTTAATCCTTATGGTGATGGTACGGCATGTAAACAAATTGCAGATATAGTTAGTAAATTATTAATTCATTAGAACTGATTCCGGAAGATGCAAGTAACAATCATGGGCTTAGGCTATATCGGTTTACCGACAGCAGCACTAATAGCAAGTAAAGGAATTGATGTAAATGGTGTCGATGTCAATAAGCATGTTGTCGATACGATCAATAAAGGAAAGATTCATATTGTGGAGCCTGACTTAGATGGTCTTGTACACTTTGCTGTCCTTAAAAAGTATTTGACAGCTTCTACATCGGTAAAACCTTCCGACGTTTTCTTAGTTGCTGTCCCTACGCCATTCAGAAAAGATCATAAACCGGATTTATCTTTTGTAGAGAAAGCCACTAAAATGGTCATCCCTCATCTGAAACCGGGAAATCTTTTCATCATTGAATCAACCAGTCCGGTGGGAACAACTGAAAAAATGGCAAAATTGATTTTTAAGGAGCGCCCTGAATTAAAGGATAAGATCTGGATTGCTTATTGTCCTGAAAGAGTATTGCCGGGAAGTGTCATCTATGAATTGCAACAAAACGACCGAGTAATCGGCGGCATTGATGAAGCATCAACAGAAGCCGCAATTAAATTCTATGGAAAGTTCGTCAAGGGAAATTTGCATAAAACAAATTCCAGAACAGCTGAAATGTGTAAGCTGGTGGAGAATGCTTTTCGTGATGTGAATATTGCTTTTGCAAATGAATTATCGATGATATGCGATAAAGCAAAGATCAATGTAAATGAATTGATCGAGCTTGCATGTAAACATCCTCGTGTTCGAATACTGAAACCCGGCCCGGGTGTTGGTGGACATTGCATTGCTGTGGATCCATGGTTCATTGTTTCTGAGTTCCCTAAAGAAGCCAAGATCATTAAGCAAGCCCGGCTAATCAACAATTACAAAAAAGAATGGGTGATTGAAAAAATTCAGCTCGCTATTAAAAAATTTGCAAAGACAACCGGTCGTCAACCAAAAGTAGCTTGCATGGGTCTTTCATATAAGGCCGATATCGATGACCTTAGAGAATCTCCTGCATTGGAGATCTTTCACGAACTTGAAAAATCCGGTAGTCATGTGATGGCAGTTGAACCAAATCTTAGAAAGCATGCTGAGTTAGAAATTACAGATACTTTAAGAGCAGTTAGTGAAGCTGATATTCTTGTTTTCTTAGTAGCGCACAAAGAATTTTCTTCTGTGGATATTCCACATGGAAAAAATGTTCTTGATTTTTGCGGAGTTCAATTTAAAAAGTGATCAATCATTAGTCGTATACCTGAATGCAAGTCGGATCTATTTTAGAGGAATATAAAAAATCTGGCAAACTTGAGAAATCAGTTTGGCAGGCTCTTGTATTTCGTTTGATCGGATTAGGGTTGATCTTCGTTTTGCAGATCGTTCTTGCACGGTTAATGGGACCAAAGAATTATGGTGATTATACCGTTATCATTACAGCAGTGAATTTACTTCTGGTTGTAAGTATGTTCGGCTTTGATTCATCAATTTTACGATTCGTTCCTTCTGCTCTTGGAAAAGGCGACACCTCTGCTGCGAATGGTTTTGTGAAATTCTCTTCTCGAGTCATTTTAATACTAGCAATCGTTTGCAGTCTTGCCATTTTTATTTTCTTACTCGCAAAGTCCAAAAAATTCAACATCGGATTCAGTGAAGGTTTATTCTGGGCTGTCCTGCTATTGCCATTTATGGCATTTACTAATCAGGCTAGTGCTGTGCTTCGTTCTTTGAGAATGATAAAATTATCTTTACTACCTGCTTACTTTCTTTTTCCTGTTTTAATGGCATTGGCTAGTTGGTATTATTTCAGTTCAAATAACAAGCTTCCAGTCGATGCAGCTATGCTGATCAATCTCGGAATTACTTTTTTGATCTGTATTTTTATAAATCGGAAGGCCGGAAAAGTAATGAAAGAAGTAGTTGAGCCAACGGAACCTACTTACAACAAAAAATTATGGATTTCTGTTTCTGCAGTTTTGTTTATGACAACTGCATTGGATCTGCTTCTTAAGCAATCTGATATTCTGATGGTAAGTTATTTCCTTGGCAACACTCAGGCAGGAGTCTATTCTGTTTCTGCTAAACTTGCTACGCTTGCTTCCTTAGGTTTATCTGTTGCCGATTTTGTGATCATGCCAAAAATTGCAGCACTCTATGAGTCAAAACAGTTTGGTAAACTGCAAAAATTAATTCGTAGCGCCAGCTTTCAGATTCTGAGCATCTCCTTACCTGTAATTGTGTGTATGCTGATTTTCGGGAAAATGATCCTTGGCTTTTTTGGAAAACCATACGTTGCTTCATATGTACCATTGGTCATTCTATTGGTTGGACAGTTGATCAATGCTGCAACCGGAATGGTCGGTGGATTATTGACCATGACCGGTCACCAGAAAATGTTTTTTGTCTTTTATGTTGCAGCAATTGTCATTCAGTTCGTATTGAATTCGATTTTGATAAAGTTCATGGGAATCACAGGTGCTGCCATTGGAAGTTCTGTTGGATTGATTTTTCTTAACATTTCAGCTTATTTGTATGTAAGGAAGAGATTGAGAATCAAGGCAAGTATTTTTTAGTTCGCCCTTCATTTTCAGACCTATCAAAGGGGCCGGGATTTTTGTATCTTCGGAACTTCATCCAAAACATTTTGTTAGTTCCTTTATCAGCAGATTTAAGTAATCAGGCTACTGACGATTTCCGTTCAAACCGGATCGATCGGATATTGATATTTATTCTGGTATTCAGCATTTATTTTGAGTCTAATCTCCCATTGATCTATGGAGCAAGCACTCCTTTTCTTCTTTTTGGGTTAACATTGTTTTATCTGGCTGTAACCAGATTGAAAACATTGATACGGTTGTTTTCAGGAAAATATTTTTTGATCTCAATTTCATTTGCTATCATATGTGTCTTCATGGAAACTTTGCATCCATTCCCATCATATGATTTCATATCACGCTATGTTAATATGATTATTGGAATGTTCTGTATTGTCGCTTTATGCAGAGACAGAATGGCTTTGGATATTGCGCTGTTTACATTCATACTGGCCAGTGCAGTACAATCATTCCTGATCATAACAGGAACTGCTCCGTTGATGCAAAACATAAATGCGGTTGGATTCTCTGATGCATCACAAGCACGACTAATGGCATTTGAGGAGTTTTACCTTCGGGGAAATTTGAATGATATATCTTACTTCTCGTCCATCGGTTCTATTATTGGAATCATCTGGGCCTATTATGAAAAAGTCGCCTGGAAAAAATGGTTGCTGGTTGCTTTAACATTTCCATCGATCCTAGGTGTTTTTCTTCCGGCATCAAGAACAGGTGCTGTAATTTTTTTCGCTTCCTTTCTTTTATTCATCTATAAGTCAAAGATCAAGTTTAAAAAGTGGGCGCTGGCAATTCCAACATTGTTGATCCTATTGGCATTTACTGTTCCTGATATGGTTTGGGTTCGTTTAGGATCATTGATAAGGATTACTGAGTTGCAAGAAGAAGATTCACGCACAAAAGTTTACATAGCAGTATTGAAAAATGTCAACCAGTATTTTATTACCGGTGTTGGTTCCGGAAATTACTGGCATGGATGGGCTGTTAATGCCGGGATCACTAACCGATTTACTACAGATGTGGCTATGGCTGCTCATAATGCCTTCTTTCAAGTCTGGATCTATTGGGGCTTACCTGCTTTGATAGCATTTTTATATCTCATGAGTATTTATCGGGATGCAATTGTAAGAGACATTGCCGGTGATAGAAGGCGAACATGTATTTACATTTTTATCATGATCATTCCAATGATCTTTTTATTCTATCACTCTTTCTATCATAAATCATTTTCTATTGGACTTGGATTACTCTTGAGTGCAAGATATTGGAATTTACTTGAGCAAAAAGAAACACTATCATGAGTCAAAGTCACCCGGATATTTCTGTTGTCATCGGCTCCATGCGCATTGGAGGTGCAGAACGTGCAACTATGCATTTAATAAATGGTTTGTCAAAAAAGGGACTAAAAGTTGACCTTGTTTTATTATTCAAAGCAGGCGATTTTCTTGATTCGATTGATCCGAATATTAATATAGTAAACCTAAACAAGCGGAAAGCAAGTCAAGGAATTGGAGCATTCAGAAAGTATTTGAAACAAAACAATCCTGAAAAATTGTTAGTTGTTCAAAATCATATTCAATTAATGGTTTTGATTGCTGCAAAATTAACAAGTTGGAAAGGAAAGATAATCCTGAATGAACAAAGTACATTTTCAAGAAATTTGATCGGTTTTAAAGGAAGCATTCAACAGAAACTTAGCAAATTACTTTTTCCCGGAGTAGATAGTATTACAGCTGTTTCTGAAGGTGTTTCTGCTGACCTTAAAAGAAATTTTCCGGGGATGAAAAACAAAATATGTGTAATTCCTAATGCTGTGATCACTGAACATCTCTATAAGGTAAAAGATAAGCCGGTAAGTCATCCATATTTCAATACCGGAAATCCTGTTTTTATTTCTGCGGGAAGATTTATCAAGAGTAAAAATTTTGATCTCCTTATCAAAGCATTTAAAGTTTACAATAAGGATAATATGGCAAGGCTAATCATTTTGGGAGATGGTGAAGAGAGGCATCATCTTAAGCGTCTTGTTGCGGCTTTAAATATGACTGATATGGTTTCTTTTCCCGGATTCGTCCCTGACCCATGTTCTTACTTCTCCAAAGCTGATCTATTCATATCAAGTTCGGATTATGAAGGTTTGCCTGGTGTCATCATTGAGGCATTAGCCTGCGGATGCAAGGTCGTTAGCACAGATTGTGATAATGGGCCCGCAGAGATTTTGCAAAATGGAAAATTCGGATTCTTGTGCCCGGTTGGCAACGTTAATTATATGGCTGAAGCGATTGATCTTGCGGTGAATTCAAAGGTTGATAAAATTTCTTTGGTTGAAAGGGCGAATTATTTTCATGTTGATCGTATTGTTGCTGAATATTTGAAACTTATTAATTCTCTTAAATGAAACGCAAAATAATTTTGATCGGTCCTTTACCTCCACCAGCAGGAGGAGTCAGTGTTCATATTCTCAGGCTTTCTGAAAAGATCAATTCTACAGCCGATTTTGAATGTGCTGTTTTTGATATTGGACGACTAAAGTTTTATAATAAGAAACTTGAATTAATAAATGTATTTAAAGCAATCGCCTATTTTATTTCTGCATCTATTATTCATTTTCATATATCTCATCCAAAAAAATATTTCATTGCTAAGTTGGCAAAGATGTTCAGAAAAAAAATTATTTATACCAGACATAATATTCGTGAAGAAAATTCAGTTGCTTCAGCAAGATTGCATGAAATTTCTGACGCTGCTATTTTGGTTTACGAAAGTTCAATTAAGAATAATGATCCAAAAACGAAAATTATTCCGGCATTTATACCTGGCAGTAAAATTATTCCTTTAGATGATCAGATTAAAAAGCAACTAGCTAACTACAGTTCACTAGTTGTTGCTATCTCGACACATCCCAAAAATGTAAAAATGACAATTGACGACAGTGACCTATACGGCTTTGATCTGTTGCTGGATTCTTTTCCCGGTTTTTATCAGTCGGGACAAGCTTTGGTCTTGGTTGACGTTAACGGATCAATGAAAGCGGCGTATTCCAAAAAGGTGGAAAAACTGATTGGTGAAGGATTTCCTGTTATCTATTTGACTTCAGATATTGATTTCAACGCATTGTTGCCTCTGGTTTCTATTTATGTCAGACCGACCAGATCTGATGGAGATAGCCTGGCTATTCGTGAAGCCCTGGGTGCCGGCGTCAAGGTTCTGGCAAGTGATTGCGTAACAAGGCCGGAAGGTACGGCGCTTTTCAAAGTTAACGATCCGGTTTCACTGACAAATGAAATGAAGAAGTTGATGGTTATGCCTAAAATAGAGCCGTTGGATCAGTTCGATTTTTCCAAGAATGTCCTGGAGGTGTACATTTCTTTGGGATAAATAATCTGAAATTTTGTGAAAAGACTTTTGGAAATAACGTTAATAATTTTATATTTGTGATAGCTGTTCCAGAATAGAGTGGAAGGGCATTTCGGGGGAAATTGATTTCTAATCTGTTTTTACGTGGATAAAGTCTTCAGACTAGGTCGTACAGTTAGTCATTTCAAAACCGCCCAGCTAGGTGCTAAATTTCAGTACCGGTTGGTGAAGTTCTGTTACGATAAAAACATTTTTCCTCCACCCGTAAAGAAAAATCCGCATGTACATTTTGTCGAACTGATTCCTTCCAATTGCAGCAGTTCTGTTTTCAAAGAAGGGAGTTTTTCATTTCTGAATAAAGAAAAAAGATTCCAATCGTCGATCGACTGGAATTTTTCAGAGTATGGACAACTTTGGAATATTCGTCTGAATTCACTTGAATATTTGAGTCATCTGGATACTTCCGCTTCAGATGGGAAAATTGTTCTTTTTGATTTTATCAAGGAAATAAAAAAGAATCGCACACGATATGATTCACATTGCGCATCCCTTCGTATCATAAATGTGATCAAATTTTGTTCCAGATATCAAATCGATATACCGGAATTTAATTCATTTGTTTTTTCTCAGGCATTGTATGTAAGGAAAAATTCGGAGGTGCACCTTAGCAATAATCACTTACTCGAGAACGGTTTTGCGCTTTTATTTGCCTCACATTTCTTCGGGCATGAAAAATTATTTCACTATTCCTCTAAGGTATTAATGAAAGCGCTAGACAAGCAAGTATTGGCAGATGGTGCGCATTTTGAATTGTGTCCTATGTATCATCTTTGGACAGTAAATCGTTTACTTGAATGTTTGCAGATACTCAAAAAATCTTCTTTTAAGGTGAAGTCCTTTGTAGATGTTTTAGAAAAGAAAGTTTCAGCAATGCTCGGCTGGATCATCCAAATGCAATTTGCAAATGGTTCCCTTCCTGCTGTAAACGATAGTTCAGAAGGGTATGGTCCGGGAATAAATGCAATTTTAAAAATTGCATATGATATTGGACTGAAAGCTTCCAGTCATCCATTGAAAGAAAGTGGTTTTCGTAAATTCAAGAATAGAAATTTTGAAATGCTTGTTGATGTTAACGGTTTAACTCCACCTGAAGCACCCGGACATTCACATGCCGATACTTTTCATTTCATCCTTCATGTTTTTGGGGACCCATTGATCATTGATACAGGAGTTTCTACTTATGAACCTTCAAAGTTACGGATGCATGAACGTTCCACTGCAGCTCATAATACAGTTGTAGTAAATGATCTTAATCAAAGCGAGATTTATGGCACATTCAGAGCCGGAAGACGGGCAAAAGTTAATCTGTTAAAATGTACGTCTAACGAATTGGAAGCATCTCATAATGGATATCAACATATAGGCGTTAAGCATACACGGACTTTTTCTTTTGGTTTGGATAAAATCGTTATCACCGATAAAATTATCGGAAAAGTGCCTGGGAAATGCAGTGCCTTTCTGCATATTGATAAGAAGAATCGATTGGTTAAAAAAGAAAATGAACTTGTTTCAAAATTTGTAAATATCAATTTTAATAATGCATCAAATATTGAGGTTAAAGAAAATTATTATGCTATTGCTTTTGGAAAACAACTTCCTTGTTATGTTGTTAAGATAGATTTTTCGGGTGAACTTGTGACAACTATTCGGTTGAATAAATAGGTTTAAAAGATTGATGGTTTCAGGTTTAGCAGGATGCAACTTACCTAACCTGAAATCGGAAAGCTGTAACACCTGTTAATACTTACCGGAATTTGAATATTTCCAAATCTAAAAAATCCTCTATCTTCGCTTTTCATGCCCAGAAAAAAAATAAATATAATCACTCCGCACTTTGCGCCTGAAAATACCGCAGCATCCCATCGCATGGAAAGTGTTGCACGTACTCTTTCGGCAAGTTTTGAGGTGAATGTTTTTACATTGACGGAAAAAGGGAAGAAGCCCAGAGCTAATGTGGAGCAATGGAATGACGACCTGAAAGTTCATTACCTATATCTGCCAAACTATCCCAAAAACATATTTCTCATTCGTGCTTTTTTTGAATGGTGGTATTCAAAAAAATTAGTCAGGTTTTCAAATTCGGTGAACAGTGATCTGGTCATGTTTACCTCACCATTTATGTTCTTGTTGAATTCAGTGGCAAATTTATCGAATTGCAAAAATAAAGTTGCCGATATCCGTGACCTGGTGTGGCATTATTTGCCGGCAAAAAACTTCGTTCAGCGGAAGTTAAAAAGTGTCGTTACTCGTCATGTCCATTCTTCTTTTGAAAAATTTATTGCCATTACAGTTACAAATCATTCCGAAAAAGATTGGCTGATAAAAAATGCAAACGTTAATCCGGAAAAAATTGAAGTCATTCCAAATGGTTTGTCGGAAGATAAATTCCGTTTCCTGCAAACCATCCGGTATTCAAAACCGCAAAAGGATTTCGTGATCTCATATATCGGAAATATTGGTTCTGCACAAGTATTCATTCCTCTCATCGAAGCAATACGAAATAAAGAAGGTGTCAAATTAAATCTGATCGGCGATGGAAATGAAAGAGAAAACATTCAACGCTATTTGCTAGAAGAAGATGTAAGAAATGTTTTTGTTCCCGGAAAATTACGGTGGGCGCGAATTATTCCATATTATCAAAGTTCATCGATTCTTTACAGTGGCTTAAAAGAAGAATTTAATACGGCAGTGCCTTCTAAGATCTACGAATACCTCTCAACAGGATTACCAATTCTTTTTCTGGGTCAAGGCGCAACGAAATCACTTTTGGAGAATTTCGATAACATTTATGCGATCGATGATTATTCCGAAGAAGCATTGAAAAAAGCAATCGCAAAGATTCGTTACGAAAAGCCGGCCAACTCTCTACCAAATACATTGGCAATCGGTGAAAATTTTATCCGCGAAAAAATTAGTCTGAATTTCGTCGAACTCCTCGCCGGTATTCTCAATGAGAAAGTTCCCGGGGAAATTTTTGTCGAGGACCTTTTAAAACAGTAAGTGGTAAGTGGTGAGTGGTAAGTAGCAATAACTTCAAGCTTGGAAATATCAATTTTATATTAAAGATTAGAAGGATCCTTGAGTGAACCCATTTAAATCTTTCAAGTATTTTATTTAATTTGTGTAAGCACAATCATTTACGTAGAAAGTGCTACTCACTACTCACCAATTACTACTTACTTTTTTATCTGAAAAAAAAGCAGTAATCTTGCCTCCCGGTTTAGGGCAATGGAGCAAAAATCCTTAAGTATTCCCGGTTCTGTGAACTTTTCAACGCGCATTCAGGACTATATTCAGCTGACGAAATTCAGGTTGTCAAGTCTTGTCGTTTTTTCAGCGGCAATGGGCTACATTATCGCTATGGGTAGTGGGTTCAGCGGACAAACTCTTTTTTTACTTTCTGTTGGGGGTTTTCTAGTCACAGGTTCATCCAATGCATTTAATCAAATCATTGAAAAAGACCTGGATAAGTTAATGGATAGGACAGCTAATCGTCCTCTGCCAACTGGGAGAATGACGGTTCCTGAAGCATACGCTGCTGCTATTGCCATGGGAATCAGTGGGGTATTAATCCTTTGGGTTGGCATTAACCCGCTTTGTGGCGTCCTTAGCTTGCTTTCTCTTTTATCATACACACTCGTTTATACTCCATCGAAAAAAATTACTCCGTTTTCGGTTCTGATTGGGGCTTTTCCCGGTGCCTTCCCTCCATTACTGGGTTGGGTTGCCGGAAGAAATGAGATCGGAATGGAAGCACTTCTCCTTTATGCAATTCAATTTATCTGGCAGTTTCCGCATTTTTGGGCTATTGCATGGGTACTTCATGATGATTATGCAAAGGCCGGTTTCAAAATGTTGCCTACCGGACAAGGGCGGACAAAAGGAGCGGCATTTCAAACATTAGTTTATTCAATTTGTCTTATACCATTAGCAGTTATGCCTGTGGTATTCGGATATACAGGCATTGTAGCAACCATATTAATGGTGATTACAGGAATATTATTTACCCTTCAGGCTTTGCGACTTTTCAATCATTGTGATTTGAAATCCGCTCAACGTCTGATGTTTGGTTCATTTATTTATCTGC
>ERZ795044.2058-NODE-2058-length-17748-cov-18.937602_pt1 | contig 17748 bp, 12 predicted proteins | sample MGYA00375128_ERZ795044 | MGnify/ENA primary metagenome ERZ795044 (study PRJEB30173, sample SAMN05720213) | anaerobic digester metagenome | isolation source: active sludge of municipal wastewater-treating anaerobic digesters | place: USA | collected 2014-12-22 ... | reverse complement strand
GCCTGCGTGTTCGATGCCAAGGGCGACACCTTCCGCAACGAGTGGTACCCCGAGTACAAGGCGCAGCGCGCGCCGATGCCCGAAGACCTGGTCAGGCAGATCGAGCCGATCCACGAGGTGGTGAAGCTGCTCGGCTGGCCGGTGCTGGTGCCGCCGGGCATCGAGGCCGACGACGCCATCGGCACGCTGGCGCGCCTGGCCGCGGCCAGCGGCCACGAGGTGATCATCTCCACCGGCGACAAAGACCTGGCGCAACTGGTCAACGAGCACGTCACGCTGATCAACACGATGAGCAACGAGCGGCTCGACGTGCCCGGCGTGCTGGCCAAGTTCGGCGTGCCGCCGCAGCGCATCGTCGACTACCTGACGCTGATGGGCGACACCGTCGACAACGTGCCCGGCGTCGAGAAGGTCGGCCCGAAGACGGCCGCCAAGTGGATCGTCGAACACGGCTCGCTCGACGGCGTTATCGCCGCCGCCGCGTCGATCAAGGGTGTGGCCGGCGAGAACCTGCGCAAGGCGCTCGACTGGCTGCCGACCGGGAAACGGCTGGTCACGGTGGTGACCGACTGCGACCTGGGCGACCAGGTACCGGGCTTCCCCTCGCTCGATGCGCTGGCGCTGCAGCCGGTGAACCGCGAGGGCCTGATCGACTTCTACGGCCGCTTCGGCTTCAAGACCTGGAAGAAGGATCTAGAAGCGTCGATGGGCGCGCCGGCCATGGCTGCCCTCGGTGGCGAAGGTGACGACCCGCCGGCCGCCGCGCCGGCGCCTGCCGCCAACGTCGACAAACACTACGAGACGGTGCTGACGCACGAGGCGCTGCAACGCTGGCTGGAACGCATCCGGCAATCGCCGCTGACCGCGATCGACACCGAGACCGATTCGCTCGACGGCATGACGGCGCGCATCGTCGGCATCTCGCTGTCGGTGACGGTCGGCGAGGCGGCCTACATCCCGCTCGCGCACAGCTATGCCGACGCGCCGGATCAGTTGCCGATCGCCGAGGTGCTGGCCGCGCTGAAGCCCTGGCTCGAGGACGAGAAGGCGCTCAAGCTCGGCCAGAACATCAAGTACGACACGCATGTGTTCGCCAATGCCGGCATCGTGGTGCGAGGCTACGCGCACGACACCATGCTGGAGAGCTACGTGTTCGAGGTGCACAAGCCGCACGGCCTGGAGAGCCTGGCCTCGCGCCACCTCGGGCGCAGCGGCCTGAGCTACGAAGACGTGTGCGGCAAGGGCGTCCACCAGATCCCGTTCGCGCAGGTCGAGGTGCAGCGCGCCGCCGAGTACTCCTGCGAAGACAGCGACATGACGCTGCACGTGCACGAGGTGCTGTGGCCGCAGCTGCGCGAGCAGGCCGGGCCGCTGTTCGTCTACGAGAAGATCGAGATGCCCAGCGTGGTGGTGCTCGGCCGCATCGAGCGCAACGGCGTGCTGATCGACTCGGCCGTGCTCGCCCGGCAGAGCCAGGAGCTGGCCGAACGCATGATGGCGCTGGAACGCGAGGCGCACGAACTCGCCGGCCAGCCCTTCAACCTGGGCAGCCCCAAGCAGATCGGCGAGATCCTGTTCGGCAAGCTCGGCCTGCCGGTGAAGAAGAAGACCGCCAGCGGCGCGCCGTCCACCGACGAAGAGGTGCTGGCCGAACTGGCCGCCGACTACCCGCTGCCGGCCAAGCTGCTCGAGCACCGCAGCCTCGCCAAGCTCAAGGGCACCTACACCGACAAGCTGCCGCTGATGGTCAACGCCAGCACCGGCCGCGTGCACACCAACTACGCGCAGGCGGTGGCGGTGACGGGGCGGCTGGCCAGCAACGACCCCAACCTGCAGAACATCCCGATCCGCACGCCCGAAGGCCGGCGCGTGCGCGAGGCCTTCATCGCGCCGCCGGGCTGTTCGATCCTCAGCGCTGACTACTCGCAGATCGAGCTGCGAATCATGGCGCACATCAGCGAGGACCCGGGCCTGCTCAAGGCCTTCGCCGAAGGCATGGACGTGCACCGTGCCACCGCCAGCGAGGTGTTCGGCATCGAGCCGGCGGCGGTGACCAGCGAGCAGCGCCGCTACGCGAAGACGATCAACTTCGGCCTCATCTACGGCATGGGCGCCTTCGGGCTGGCGCAGAGTCTGGGCATCGAGCGCAGCGCGGCGACCACCTACATCGAACGCTACTTCCAGCGCTTTGCCGGCGTGAAGCGCTACATGGACGAGACCAAGGCCTCGGCCAAGGCGAAGGGTTATGTCGAGACGATCTTCGGCCGGCGCATCTACCTGCCGGAGATCAACGGCGGCAACGGCCCGCGCAAGAGCGGCGCCGAACGGCAGGCGATCAACGCGCCGATGCAGGGCACGGCGGCCGACCTGATCAAGCTGGCCATGGTGGCGGTGCAGGACCTCATCGACCACGAGCGGCGTGCCACCAAGATGATCATGCAGGTGCACGACGAACTCGTGTTCGAGGTGCCCGAGGCCGAGATCGCCTGGGCCCGCGAAGCCGTGCCGCGCGTGATGGCGGCGGTGGCGCAGTTCAAGGTGCCGCTGCTCGCCGAAGTGGGGGTGGGGCCGAACTGGGATCAGGCGCACTGAGCCCGTCGACGGCCAGGCATCCAGCAAGAAGCATCAGCGGCGAGCCCCTGCAGGGGCCGGGACGCATCAGGGAGAGGTCCGATGGAAGAGTGGGTGCGTGCGTGCGCATGGATCGGTCGGTGTGGCGTGGCGCTGGCCGCGGTGCTGTTCAGCGTCGCGGTCGTCGCGCAGCAGCCCGCGGCAGCCCCGGCATCTGGCACGCCGAATGCCGAGAGCCAGCGGTTCCTGGAGATGCTCCAGCGCAAGCCGCCACCGATGCCGCACGAAGCGGCCACGGCGAGCTGGCCCCAGCCCGACTACTTCCAGTCGGCGCTGGCCCTGACGTCGTCGACACCCCAGGAGCGTGTGCGATCGCCGAAGTTGCGGCTGGCCCCGGGCGCACCGCGTCCGCCGCACGTCGTGCTGCCGGTGCAGACGCAGGCCTTCGGGTTCGGACCGGTCTTTCGCGCGCTGCTCGGTGCCGAGCTCGATGCGAGCCTGCTGCGGCATGGCATCCCTGCGACGGCCCAGACGGATCTGGTCGATGTGCATGGACCGTTCGTTCGGCGCCTGGATCCGCAGACGCTGGCCGGCCTGGTGCCTGCGGGCTCGTCAGGCATCGTGCTGTACGCCGGCCATGACGGCGTCGACACGGCATTCCTGACCTTGTCGGTGCAGCGAGCGACGTCGAGCAGGACGGCGCATCGCACGCTCGCGATGCCCGCCGATGCCCGCGCTGCGCTCGCGGCCATGGGCGAACAGCTTGCCGGCATGTTGGTCGAAGTCGGACTGCCGGTGCGGCGGCGCACCCCGGGCGAGGACGCGGGCTGTGAGCCGATCGCGTGGCAGCTCGACGAGCCGCCCGCAGCCGCGTCGGCGCGTCAGCTCGCCTGCCAGGCACTGATCGTCGGCACGCTGCTGCCCGATCACGATGCCAGCGGCATCGGCATGGCTTCCCAGTCTTCGCCGGCGCGGCTGGCATGGCTGGCACGGGCGCATGCGCTGGCCGGGCTCGACGGAGGCAACGGTCCGGTATCCCGTGCTCTGCGCGAACTGTCTTGGCGGCAACTGGGCATCGATCCCGGCACCGCGCTGGGCGCCGCCGCTCAGCCCGACGATCCGGTGCTGGCGCGAGTGAGCCGCTTGCTCAGGGCGCCGCTGCAGTCACGCTCGCCTTCGCGATCGACGCGAGAGGCGGTGCTTCGCGAGGTCGACGCCATCAACGTGGATCTCCCGGCGCTCGTCCAGGAGGCCGTGCGGGCCAGGGCCCTGTACGACGACGGATTCGCGCCGTTGGACGCCTGCGGCTTCGAGCGTGTCACGCCGGGGGTGATGGTGCGCCCGGGCTGCCTGGATCCGGACCGACCACGGCCGGCCTCGACGGCTCGCCCGGCGTCGCGTCTCGAACTGCTGCTGTTCCAGGAGTGGCGTCTGGGCCTGCACGTTCGCGACCTCCGGCGACTGTTGCAGACGCAGGGGCGACCCGACGAGGCTCAGCGGCAGCTGGCGGCCATGCCGGCCGATGTCGCGGCGCATCCGTGGCTGCGCAGGCTGGCGGTGGACGTGGCCAGCGTCGACGTCATGCAAGGCAGCTTCGAGGCGGCGCTCCAGCGCGGCCGGGCGACCGCGGATCTCGTTCTGGCTTCCACGGTGGACATGCAGCGGCAGGACGACTGGGCACGGCGGCACGTGCTGTCTGAACCCGGTGCGCTGCGCAACCTGGCGATTGCCAACGATGCGCAGGTCCGGGCCCGCGCCAACGACGACTACCGGCTCGTGTCCGTACTTCGTTTTGATCGATACGAACCCGGGCCGCAAGCCGAGCGACGGATTCCCGGCGAGGCGGCGTTCTTCCTCGAGCCGAATGCCGATCAGGTCCGCTACGCGCATATGTCGCTGCTGACACAGCGCCGGGCGCCCGTTGCATCGCCGGCGCCCTTGCAGGCGCCAGTCCTGACTGTGGCTGCCGCGCCGGTCACCCGGCCATTGTTCAAGCGCGAGACCGTCGATCCGCTGGAAGCCCAGTCGCTGGCCGAGAACGAGGCCCGACTGCGCGTCGATCCCGGCTACATCACGGCACGGCTGAACGTGGCCCTGGGGCGGCTCAAGCAAGGTGGGTCGGTCCAGGAGGCCGTCAAGCTGCTGCGCGCCCATCCCGACAGCCAACGCACCGACAATCGCGTCGGAGAGTCCCACCGCTGGGGGGCGGCCGCCGGCGCGATGTACTACATCGGCGAGTTGCTGGCGGCCCGCGAGTTCTACGGCCGCACGGCCGCCTTCGGCACCGGCAGCGAGTCGGAGATGCAGGCCGCCGTGCGGATCGCGCTGATCGACGGCAAGTGGCCCCAGGCCACCGAAGCTGCACAGGCCTTGTCGAGGCGATATCGCTCCGACACGGCGGCGCGGGATCTTGCCGGACTGCTGTTCCTGCAGGATCGGCCGCAGGAGGCCTGGTCGCTGCTCGAGCCGCGCCTGGCCGCAGCCAGGCAGCCCGCGATCTGGACGGCCGTGGCGGTGGGCCATCGGCTGGAGGGTCTCGAAGCGGCCGCGGCGAGCGCGTGGCTGGAATCCAAGGATCTCGGTCGCGCGGCGGTCGATTTCTCCGAGGTGTCGAGGTTCTACCCGCACCTGATGGCGGTGCTCGATCGACGCCCCACCGAGAACGATGTCGAGTTGCTCGGGCGCCGTGGCCCGCAGGGCGACTCCGCCGAGCGCCGATGGATCGCCTCGGCGCTGCTCATGCGTGCTGCGCTGGGTGGCATCGACAAGGGCGAGGCCCATCGCCGGGTTCTTGCCGCCCTCAAGGACGACGACAACTTCGAGCGCCAGCGCTTCATGCTGCCTGCCTACGTGTGGACGGCCTGGGCCGCCACGAAGGGCCAGGACGAGGTGCTCGCGCGCGTGCGCAGCGGCGGGCTCGACGGCGACTTCGAAGGTGTGCTCGGCAAAGCGATCCTGCTCGCCCTCGAGGGTGATCGCGCAGGCGCGCTGCGCCATTTCGTCGCCGCCCGGATCTCGTTCGCCGAGACGGGCAGGGGCGGCACGAACATGGAGCGCAGACCGGTGCCCGTGCTCTATCAATGGGCGCTGGCAGGCTATCTGCTCCACCAGCACACCGGCACGGAGGACTTTCGCCGCGAGACGCTGAAGACGCTCAGGGCGTACCAGCGCATCAGCCCCTACGTGTCTTGGGTCTACGCGATCGAGGCGGCGATGGAGCCGTCGCCCAGGCTTCGATTCGACGCTGCCTGCCGGGCCAGCCGGCTCGATCGTGGCTCCTACTTCTTGCGGTTGGCCAACGTGCCGGGGCTCGGCGCACAGTCCTGCCGCACGGCGTTGTCGCGAGCCGGCACCGGCTGAAAGCCCGCGTCCGGTACGCGGCCAGATCGTCACGGCCCCCTCCGGGGCGTGACTCGGAGCACGCAAGAGAACGGAATCGCGCTGAGCGCTGTCACGCGGCTGTCGCATTTCGTTCATAAACTGCCCGGATGAACGATCGGGCTCCCTTGCCGCACGACGATCCCGACTGCGCGCCGCCGGCCGCGGATTCGCCACCGCTGCCGCCGCTGCTCAATCGCGAGCGCGCCATGCTCGCGTTCAACCGCCGCGTGCTCGCGCAGGCCAGCCGCACCGACGTGCCGCTGCTCGAGCGGCTGCGCTACGTGTGCATCGTCTCGTCGAACATGGACGAGTTCTTCGAGGTGCGTTTCGCCGACTTCCTGGAGGCGGCGCGCTCCGGGCAACTGGGCGCCTCGCAGCGCGACCTGCAGACGGTGGCGGCCGAGGCGCACCGCATCATCGACGACCAGTACGCCGTCTTCAACGACGAGCTGATGCCGCTGCTGCACGAGCAGGGCATCGTCATCCTCAACCACGCCGACCGCAACGCCGCGCAGCGCGCCTGGGTCGACCGCTTCTTCCAGGGCCAGGTGCGGCCGCTGCTCGTGCCGGTGGGGCTGGACCCGTCGCACCCCTTCCCGCAGGTGGCCAACAAGTCGCTGAACTTCATCGCGCGCCTGGGCGGGCGTGATGCCTTCGGGCGCGCCAACGGCATCGCCATCGTCAAGGTGCCGCGCGTGCTGCCGCGGGTGATCCGCCTGCCCGACGAACTCGCGCCGGGGCAGCAGGCCTTCGTGCTGCTGACCAGCGTGATCCGCGCGCACCTGGGCGAGCTGTTCCCCGGCCGCGAGGTCGAGGCCTTCTCGCAGTTCCGCGTCACACGCGACTCCGACCTCGAGGTCGACGAAGACGACGTGCAGAACCTGCGCCAGGCGCTGCGCACCGGATTGACCACGCGCCACTTCGGCCAGGCGATCCGGCTCGAGGTGGTGAACTCCTGCCCCGACGAGCTGTCGGAGTTCCTGCTGCAGCAGTTCGGCCTGCCCGAGCCGGCGCTGTACAAGGTCAACGGCCCGGTCAACCTCGTGCGCCTGAACCAGCTGATCGACCAGGCCAGCGACGCCGGGCCTGCGCCGGCGCTGCGCTTCGCGCCGCACGAACCGGCCTGGCCGGTCGGGCGGCTGCCGCGCGATCGATCGATCTTCGAGCGGCTGCGCCAGGGTGACGTGCTGCTGCACCATCCCTTCGAATCCTTCGAGCCGGTGGTGCAGTTCCTGCGCGAGGCGGTCGCCGACCCGGAGGTGCTGGCGATCAAGCAGACCATCTACCGCACCGGCAGCGAGTCGCCGCTGATGGAGGCGCTGATCGAGGCGGCGCGCCGCGGCAAGGAGGTGATGGTGGTCGTCGAGCTGAAGGCGCGCTTCGACGAAGAGGCCAACATCAACTGGGCCGACCGCCTGGAGGCGGTGGGCGCGCAGGTGGTCTACGGCATCGTCGGCCTGAAGACGCACGCCAAGCTGCTGCTCGTGACGCGCCGCGAGGGTGGTGCGATGCGCCGTTACGCACACCTGTCGACCGGCAACTACAACCCGAAGACCGCGCGCCTGTACACCGATGTCGGCTACCTCACGGCCGACGCCGAGCTGACCGCGGATGCCGACGCCGTGTTCCAGCAGCTCGCCAGCCTGGGCAAGATGCGCCCGCTGCGCACGCTGCTGCAGGCGCCCTTCACGCTGCACCGGCGCATGGGCCAGCTGATCGACCGTGTGGCGGAGTCGGCGCGCGCCGGCCGCCCGGCGCGCATCGTCGTCAAGGTCAATGCGCTGACCGACACGGCGCTGATCGAGAAGCTCATGCGCTGCGCGCAGGCCGGCGCCTCGATCGACCTCATCGTGCGCGGCGCCTGCATGCTGCCGCCCGGGGTGCCCGGCGTGACCGAGCGCATCCGCGTGCGCTCGGTGGTCGGCCGTTTCCTCGAGCACAGCCGGGTGTTCTATTTCCGCTGGGGCGAGGCGGAGGCCGACGAGGCGCTGTATCTTTCCAGCGCCGACTGGATGGGGCGCAACATGTTCCGCCGCATCGAGGTGGCCTGGCCCTTGCGCGACCCGGCGCTGCGCCAGCGTGTCATCGACGAATGCCTGGTGCCCTACCTGCACGACCATCAGGATGCCTGGCAGCTGCTGCCCGACGGCCGCTACGAGCGCGACGGCAGCGACGGGCCCAGCGCGCAGCAGGCGTTGCTGCGGCGCTTCGGGGGCTGACATGGACCTGATCCTCTGGCGCCACGCCGAGGCCGTGCTCGAACGCGAGGGCCTTCCCGACCTCGACCGGGCCCTCACGACCAAGGGGGAACGCCAGGCCAAGCGCATGGCCGAGTGGCTCAACCACCGGCTGGCGCATTCGACGCGCGTGATCGTCAGCCCGGCGCGGCGTTGCCAGCAGACGGCCAAGGCGCTCGATCGCAGCTACAAGACGCTCGAGGCGCTTGCGCCCGAGGCGAGCCCCGAGGCGCTGCTGAAGGCAGCGCGATGGCCCGAAGGCTCCGAGCCGGTGCTGATCATCGGCCACCAGCCGACGCTGGGCCTGCTGGCAGCGCAGTTGCTCGCCGGGGTGGAGCAGCCCTGGCCGATCCGCAAGGGCGCGGTCTGGTGGCTGCGCAGCCGCGACCGCGAGGGCTCCGCGCAAGTGGTGCTGCATGCGGTGATCGCACCGGACAGCCTGTAGCGCCGCCCTCAGCCGGGCAGCGTGGCCAGCCAGTCGCGCAGGCGCAGACCGGCCGCCGCACCCATCGCCGCCGCCGCGGCATTCGCGTGAGAGATCACGCCGCATTCGAAGGTCGAAGCCGATTCGCCGATGCGCGCCGAGTCGTGCGACACCGTGCAGGCCGCGATGCCCTGCGCCTGCAGCAGATCGAGCCCGGCGACGCCGGCGCGATCCCGGCCGACGCCGGCGTCGTTGAACACCGCCAGCCGAACGCCCGCCTGCAGCGCGAAGCGCCCGGCGCTGATGCCGCCATGCGAGCCGCTGACCACCACGCGGCCAGCACCGGTGCCGATGGCCTCGGTGATGCTGTCGACCAGCAGGGGTGGGGTGTCGGGATTCATGCGCAGGGATTGATCCCGCCGAAGCCTACACGTTCGCGCCGACCGTAGACTGGGCCGGCACCGCGACAGGAGACCGCCATGCACCTCAACCCGGCCAAGACCGGCGCATCCAACCCGGCCCGCCCGAACAAGATCGTCAGCGCCGCCGAGGCGGTGCGCCTGATCCACGACGGCGACACCGTGGCCACCGGCGGTTTCGTCGGCATCGGCTTCGCCGAGGGCATCGCGGTGGCGCTGGAGGAGCGCTTCCTCGCCACCGAGACCGAGACGGGCAGCGGCTCGCCGCGCGCGCTGACGCTGGTCTACGCCGCGGGCCAAGGCGACGGCAAGGAGCGCGGGCTCAATCACTTCGGCCATGCCGGGCTCGTCAAGCGCGTGATCGGCGGCCACTGGGGCCTGGTGCCGAAGCTGCAGGCGCTCGCCGTGGCCGGGCAGATCGAGGCCTGGAACCTGCCGCAGGGCGTGATCACGCACCTGTTCCGCGACATCGCCGCCGGCAAGCCGGGCACGCTCAGCCGCATCGGGCTGGGCACCTTCGTCGACCCGCGCCACGGCGGCGGCAAGATCAATGCGGCCAGCACCGACGAGCTGGTCCGGCTGATGGAGATCGACGGCGAGGAGGTGCTGTTCTACAAGGCCTTCCCGATCCACGTGGGCATCATCCGCGCCACCACCGCCGATGCCGACGGCAACCTGACGATGGAGCGCGAGGCGCTCACGCTGGAGGCGCTGGCCATCGCGATGGCGGCGCACAACAGCGGCGGGGTGGTGATCGCGCAGGTGGAGCGGCTGGCCGAACGCGGCTCGCTGAACCCGCGGCAGGTGAAGGTCCCCGGCGTGCTGGTCGATTGCGTGGTGGTGGCCGAGAAGCCCGAGCACCACATGCAGACCTTCGTGACGCAGTACAGCGCCGCCTTCGCCGGCGAGATCCGCGTGCCGGCGAACACGCTCGCACCAATGGCGATGGGCGAGCGCAAGCTGATCGCGCGGCGCGCGGCGCTGGAACTGCACCGCAATGCCGTCGTCAACCTGGGCATCGGCATGCCCGAGGGCGTGGCCGACGTGGCGGCGGAAGAGGAGGTGATCGACCTGCTCACGCTGACCGCCGAGCCGGGCGTGATCGGCGGCATCCCGGCCAGCGGGCTGAACTTCGGCGCCGCGGTGAACACGCAGGCCATCATCGACCAGCCCAACCAGTTCGACTTCTACGACGGCGGCGGGCTCGACGTGGCGGTGCTCGGCCTGGCGCAGGCCGATGCGCAGGGCAACCTCAACGTCAGCAAGTTCGGCCCGCGCCTGGCCGGCGCCGGCGGCTTCATCAACATCAGCCAGTCGGCGCGCGAGGTGGTGTTCGTCGGCACCTTCACCGCCGGCGACCTGCAGGTGAAGATCGAAGGCGGGCAGGTGCACATCGTCAGCGAGGGCACGCAGAAGAAGTTCGTGCGCGAGGTCGAGCACCGCACCTTCAGCGGCGAACGCGCGCGTGCGCGCGGCCAGCGGGTGCTCTACGTCACCGAGCGCTGCGTGTTCCGCCTGGCCGAGGCGGGCGGTCTGGAGCTGATCGAGATCGCGCCGGGCATCGACCTGGAGCGGCACATCCTCGCGCAGATGGATTTCACGCCGGCCATCAGCCCGGACCTGCGGCTGATGGACGCCGCGCTGTTCGACGCCGCGCCGATGAACCTGCGCGAGCGCATGCTGACGCTGCCGCTGGCCGAGCGCATCGAGTTCGACGCGCGCGGCCGCGTGCTGTTCATCAACTTCGAAGGCCTGGCGGTCGACAGCGCGCAGGACATCGCCGAGATCGAGACCGAGGTGTCGCGCCGCGTGGCACCGATCGGCGCGCGTGTCGACGTGGTCGTCAACTACGACCACTTCAGCATCCGCCCGGAACTGATGGACGCCTACAGCGCGATGGTGCAGCGCCTGGCCGACCGCCACTACGCGCGGGTCACGCGCTACGCGGCCAGCGGCTTCCTGAAGGCGCGGCTGGAGCACCGCGGCAGCTGAGGTCTCCCGCTCAGCCGCGCAGCGCCAGCTTCAGCACGCCGCCGCGCGACCAGGCCTGGGCCTCTTCATGCAGCAGGAAGAGCGTGCGCGGGTGCAGGGCCGACCAGTCGGCCGGGAAGTCGAGGCTCGCCTGCGTGCCGCTTCGTGCCAGCGACAGCACGTCGGCGCGAACCTGGCCGCGCGCATGGCACTTGATGATCGCCAGCCGCAGGCACAGCACCTGCCACGCGAAGGTCTCCTGCGCCAGGCTGGCCTCCACCTTGCGAAGGCCGCCGCGCTGGCCGAGCACCAGGTCGGCCACGCGGCGCTGCTGGCTCTGCGAGAAGCCCGGCGCATCCGCGTGCGCCACCAGATAGGCGCTGTGGCGGTGGTGGTCGTGGTGCGACACCATCATGCCCATCTCGTGCAGAGCGCAGGCCCACAGCAGTTCGCGGCGCGCCTCGCGGCCGGCGCGCGGCTGCGCCTGCTCGTACAGCCGCTCGGCGATCGTCGAGACGCGCTGCGCCTGCTGCGTGTCGACCATGAATCGGCGCTGCAATTCGCGCACCGTGGCGTCGCGGATGTCGTGCCCGTCCTGCTCCAGCGCCGTGGCGTGCAGGCGCTCGTCGAGATCGAAGATCACGCCCTGGCGCAGGGCGCCGCGTGCGGGCTGCAGCACGTCGATGCCGAAGTTGGCGGCCAGCGTGTACAGGATGGCCAGGCCGCCGGCGATCACCGCACGGCGGTCTTCCTTCAGGCCGGGCAGGTCGAGGCGGTCGACGCGCCCCGCGTGCAGGCAGCGCTCGATCAGCCAGCGCAGCCCCTCGGCCGTGATGCGGCCATCACTGATGCCGCTGGCGGCCAGCAGCTGCGATACGGCGCCCACCGTGCCCGAGGAGCCCAGCGCCTCGTGCCAGTGCACCGGCGCGAAGGGTTCGAGCGCTTCCTCCAGTTCGGCGCCGGCGGCCACCTGGGCGGCACGGAATGCCTGCTCGGTGATGCGGCCGTCGCCGAAGTAGCGCATCGACAGGCTCACGCTGCCGACCTGGAAGCTCTCGGCGCGCAGCGCCTTGCGGCCCTGGCCGAGGATCATCTCGGTGGAGCGCCCGCCGATGTCGATGACCAGCCGAGGCACGTTCGACGGCTGCAGCCGCGCCACGCCGGCGTAGATCAGGCGCGCCTCTTCGCGGCCCGAGATCACCTCGATCGGCCGGCCCAGCACCGTCTGCGCGCGCGCCAGGAAGGCGTCGCGGTTGCGCGCCTCGCGCAGCGTCTGCGTGGCCACGGCGCGGATCTGCTGTGGTGCATAACCCTTCAGGCGCTGCGCGAAGCGCGCCAGGCAGGCCAGGCCGCGCAGCACCGCCTCTTCGGTGAGGAAACCGTTGCTGTCGAGGCCGGCGCCCAGGCGCACCGTTTCCTTGAGGTAGTCGACACGCCGGTAGCGGCCCTGGTGCAGCTGTCCGATCTCGAGCCTGAAGCTGTTCGAGCCCATGTCGATGGCGGCCAGCTGGCCGGGCCACCGCGTGTCGAAGTCCGGGGTTCCGTTCGCGGGCAGGGTCATGCGGCGATTGTGCGGTCAAACCCTGTTGCCACCGGGGTCGTGCAGCGGTGCGGCGCTGTTCCTAGAATCGCCGCTCCGAACAACGCAGCAAAGGTTCGTCATGCTTCAGCAGGAGATCGACAGTCTGGTGCCGTCGCGTGATTTCTCGCGCCGGGGTTTCGTGAAGACGGCCGTGGGCAGCGGCTTCGCCGCCGCCGTGCTGCCGGTCACTGCGCAGACCATCAAGACCGACAGCGAAGGCCTGACCGTCGGCGAGGTCATGATTCCGGTGGGCGACTTCAAGATGCCGGCCTACCGCGCCCAGCCGGCCGGCAAGACCGGCCTGCCGGTGGTGCTGGTGGTGTCGGAGATCTTCGGCGTGCACGAGCACATCGCCGACGTGGCGCGGCGCTTCGCCAAGCTGGGCTACATGGCGATCGCGCCGGAGCTGTTTGTCCGCCAGGGCGACGCACAGTCGTACGGCGAGATCGCCAAGCTGGTCAGCGAGGTGATCGCCAAGGTGCCCGACAAGCAGGTCATGGGCGACCTCGACGCCGCGGTGGCCTGGGCCAAGGCAAACGGTGGCGACACCTCGAAGCTGGGCATCACCGGCTTCTGCTGGGGCGGGCGCACGACCTGGATGTACGCGGCACACAACGCCGCGGTGAAGGCCGCGGTGCCCTGGTATGGGCCGGTGGCGCGCAGCTATTTCCCGGGTGACAAGCCGGCGCTCGACGTGGCCGCGAACGTGAAGGCCGCCGTGCTGGCACTGTATGGCGGCGCCGACCCCGGCATTCCGAACGACACGGTCGAGAAGATGATGGCGGCGATCAAGGCTGCGGGCAACACGAAGTCCGAGCTGGTGATCTACCCGGACACGCCGCATGCCTTCCACGCCGACTACCGGCCCAGCTATCGCAAGGAGCAGGCCGAAGACGGCTGGAAACGCGCCGTCGCGTGGTTGAAGGCGAACGGCGTGACCTGAAGTCGCGGGCCGGCCGCGCGGGTGCGCGTCAGCGCACCACCAGCACCGGCACCGTCGAGTGCGTCAGCACCTTCTGCGTCTCGCTGCCCAGCAGCAGCGCCGTGACGCCGCGGCGGCCGTGCGAGGCCATCACGAGCAGGTCGCATTCGGTGCGCTTGGCGTGGTCGATGATGGCTTCCCACGGGTGCAGCGCCTCGACCGTGTGGCCCTGGCAGGCGAGGCCGGCGGTCTTGGCGGCATCGACGACGGTGGCCACGCGCTTGGCGGCGATGCGCTCCTGCGCGTCGAAGAACTCCTGCGGCGGTGTGGGCTGCATCTCCGAGATCGCGCTGTAGGGGAAGGGCTCCTTCACGCTGATCGTGTAGAGCTGTGCGCCCACGGACTTGGCCAGGGCGATGGCCGTGTCGACGGCCTTGCTGGTGATGTCGGAACCGTCGCTCGGGACGAGGATGCGCTTGAACATGTGGATCTCCTTCGAATGGCGACGCCACGAGGCGCCTGAATGAAGGCAGTGTCGATCCGCAGGGTAAGCGCAAGCTTGATGGGGGTCAACCGCGCGCGACGGGCCGCGTGGGGTCGGACGACCACTCGCTCCACGAGCCCGGGTACAGGCGCGAGCCCGCCAGGCCGGCATGCTCCATGGCCAGCAGGTTGTGGCAGGCGGTCACGCCCGAGCCGCACTGGTGCACTGTGCGGGCCGCGGCATCGCCGCCAAGCAGCGCGAGGTACTCGCCGCGCAGCGTGTCGGCCGGCTTGAAGCGCCCGTCGGTGGTGAGGTTGTCCTTGAAGAAGCGGTTCAGCGCGCCAGGGATGTGGCCGGCCGCCTTGTCCAGCGGCTCCACCTCGCCGCGGAAACGTTCGCCCGCCCGCGCGTCGACCAGCTTCACGCGGCCGAGTTGTGCCGCCAGCGCGTCGGCGCTCGTGACGGCGGCCAGCGGCTGGCGGTCGGGGTAGGGCGCCGCAGCGCGTGGCGGCGGTTCACTGCTGTCGACATCGCCGCCGGCGGCAGTCCAGGCCTGCAGGCCGCCGTCGAGCACGGCCACGGCCTCGTGGCCCATCCAGCGCAGCATCCACCACAGCCGTGCGGCGTAGGTGCCGCCCTGGCGGTCCAGCACGATCACCTGCGTGGCCGGGGTCACGCCGAGCCGCCCGAGCGTGGCCGCGAACACGCTGCGCTCGGGCAGCGGGTGGCGCCCGTTGCGGCCGGACTTGGTGCCCGACAGATCGCGGTCCAGGTGCAGGTAGTGCGAGCCGGCGATGTGGCCATCTCGCCAGGCGCGTTCGCCGGCCTCGGTGTCCATGAGGTCGAAACTGCAGTCGACGAGCACCGGCGTGGCGCCGTCGGCCAGCAGGGCGCGCAGTTCGGCTGCGCCGATCAGGGTGGTCCAGGTCCGGTTCATGTTCAGCCCTCGAAAGTGGATTGGGTGGCGTCGGCCGGTGCGGCCCGGCTGCGCAACAGCGAGGCGCCCAGGCCTGCCGCGACGATCAGCACCATGCCGGACAGCGACATCCAGGTGATGCGCTCGTCGAACAGCAGCACGCCGTAGACGAACGCGAACGCGATGCCAAGGTACTGCAGGCTGGCATTGACCAGCGTGCGGCCAGTGCCGTAGGCGCGGGTCATCAGCAACTGGGCCACCGTGGCGAGCAGGCCGACCGCGAGCAGCAGCGCCGGGCCCTCCAGCGTGCGGTGCGGCGTGATGCCGGTCCACAGCGTGGTCAGCGCGCCGGCGGCGATGCCGCCGCAGGAGAAGTAGAAGACGATGCGGAACTCCGGCTCGCCGGCCCGCCCCAGCGCCGTGACCTGCAGGTAGGCCGTGGCTGAGATCATTCCCGACAGCAGGCCGATCAGGCCGTGCCACAGCTGGTCCTGCTCGATGGTGGGCCGCAGGATCAGGCCGACGCCGGCGAAGCCGAGCAGGATGGTGGCGATCAGCCGGCCGTCGACACGCTGGCTGCCGAGCATGATCGCGCCGCCGACGAGGAATAGGGCCATCCACACCGACGACATGTAGTTCAGCGTCATCGCGGTGGCCAGCGGCAGGTTGCCGATGGCGTAGAACCACAGGCACAGCGCGGTCACGCCCGACAGGCTGCGCCAGAAGTGCATCGAGGCCAGCGAGGTGCGCAGCGTGCCGCCCTGCCAGCGCGCGAAGCCCCACATCAGCAGCACGCCGGTCAGGCCGCGGTAGAACACGATCTCGCCGGTGGCGTAATGCGCCGAGGCGAGCTTGACGCACACGCCCATGGTCGCGAACAGCAGCGACGCGAGCACCATCATCCAGGGAGCAGACATGCGGGGATTGTCGTCTGCCCCCGGCCGGCGCCGGGTCCGAGGCTCGAAAGGGCTCAGCCTTCGAGAGCCGGCCCCATCATGCGGCGGTACCACTCGTGGAACTGCTGCATGCCGTCTTCCATCGGGCTCTGGTAGGGGCCGACCTCGTCGTCGCCGCGCTCCATCAGCGCGCGCCGGCCGGCGTCCATGCGCAGGCCGATCTCGTCGTCCTCGGCGCAGGTCTCCCAGTAGGCGGCCTGCTCGGCCTCGACGAATTCGCGCTCGAACGCGGCGATCTCTTCCGGGTAGAAGAACTCGACCATGTTGAGCGTCTTGTTCGGCCCCTTGGGGAACAGCGTGGAGACCACCAGCACATGCGGATACCACTCGACCATCACGTTCGGGTAGTAGGTCAGCCAGATGGCGCCATGCTTGGGCGGCACGCCGTTGCGGTAGGCGAGAACAGCGTCGTGCCACTTGCGGTAGGTGGCCGAACCGGCCTTGGCCAGCGCGTTGTTGGCGCCCACCGTCTGCACCGAATGCTGGGCGCCGAACTCCCAGCTCAGGTCTTCGCAGCTGACGAAGCCGCCCAGGCCGGGGTGGAAGGGCGCGACGTGGTAGTCCTCCAGGTAGACCTCGATGAAGGTCTTCCAGTTGTAGTCGCACTCGTGCAGGTGAACGCTGTCGAACACGTAGCCGGAGAAGTCCATGTCGGCCTTCGGGCCGAGGCGGGCCAGGTCGGCGTTGACGTCGCGGCCAGCGCCTTCGAAGAGCAGGCCGTTCCAGTTCTGCACCGGGTAGTTGCGCAGGTTCAGGCAGGGGTCGTCGGCGAAGTGAGGCGCGCCCAGCAGCTGGCCGTGGGTGTCGTAGGTCCAGCGGTGCAGCGGGCACACGACGTTGCTGCCGGTGTGGCCGCGCCCGCGCAGCATCAAAGCCTGGCGGTGCCGGCAGACATTGGAGATCAGCTCCACGCCCTGTGCGGTGTGCACCAGGGCGCGGCCTTCGTGTTCCTGCGGCAGGGCATGGAAGTCGCCGACCTCGGGCACCGACAACTCGTGCCCGAGATAGCGCGGCCCGGACTCGAAGATCAGCTCCATCTCGCGACGGTGCAGGCCGGCGTCGAAATATGTGCTGACGGAGAGTTGCGAGCGGGCGCGCTGCAGCGCCTCGAGAGGGACGCTCAGGTCGGACATGATCCCCAGGATCTCCAAAAACCGATGTCAAACCACCACCCCGGCGCACCGGGCGTGGGTCAGAAGGGACCCGTCTTGCCTGACGGGCCGCGGATTGTACCCGGGGGGTCCTTCGAGGGGGCGAAGTCGCCGTGGGGAGTTGCCTCTGCGGCGGCGGGGGCATTGGCGCAACAACCCGGGGCGCCTTCGGGGTGCGGCTGACTACAATCGAGCCCAGAGATTGCGCATGGCAAAAAGCACCCCCAAGACCCCCGCCAACGAGCCGGCCAGCTATGAAGACGCGTTGCGCGAACTGGAGCGCCTCGTGGCCGGCATGGAAGGCGGGCAACTGCCGCTGGACCAGATGATCGACAGCTACCGTCGCGGCGCCGAACTGCTGGCGTTCTGCCGCAGCCGGCTGGAGGCGGTCGAGACGCAGGTGAAGGTGCTCGAGGAAGGGCAACTCAAGCCCTGGATCGCCGGATGAGGAAGAGCCAGTTCGATGCCTGGGCCGCGGCCGAGCTCGACGCCGTCGAGTCGGCGCTGGACGCCTGGGTGCCGGCCGATGCTCCGGCCGGACTCGGCCAGGCCATGCGCTACGGCGTGCTCGATGGCGGCAAGCGCCTGCGGCCCCTGCTGGTGCTGGCGGCCGCGCAGGCCGTGGACGGTGAACGCGAAGCGGCGCTTCGCGCGGCCTGCGCCGTCGAGCTGATCCACGCCTACTCGCTGGTGCACGACGACATGCCCTGCATGGACAACGACGTGCTGCGCCG
>ERZ795044.2057-NODE-2057-length-17750-cov-5.015598_pt1 | contig 17750 bp, 17 predicted proteins | sample MGYA00375128_ERZ795044 | MGnify/ENA primary metagenome ERZ795044 (study PRJEB30173, sample SAMN05720213) | anaerobic digester metagenome | isolation source: active sludge of municipal wastewater-treating anaerobic digesters | place: USA | collected 2014-12-22 ... | reverse complement strand
GGATCTGATTGCATACGACGTGATCCGCCACCGCGACAAGCCGCAGACGTATGTGGTCTATGCGCGCTTCAAGGATCAGGCCGCGTTCGATCTGCATATGGGCGCGCCGTCGCACGATCGGCTGGTACCGCCGATCCTCGCCTGCCTCGCGCAGGATATGGACCTGCAGTTCTACGACTGGAAGAGCTGAGCCGGGATTCGAGCGGCCATCGTGATCCGACGATAGCGATCCGACAATAGCGCTCTAGAGAGAGATCGTGGTCTCGAACACGAGCGCTGCCTGGCCGACGATCCAGACGCCGCTCGGCGTGCCGGAACTGAATTCCAGTTCGACGTCCACCTGGCCGGGGCGTGACAGAAACTGTCCCTGTGCGCCAGAGAACTTCGCACGATCGCCTTCCGGCTTCAGCAAGCCGTGCTGTGCGAGATAGGCGCCGAGGAGTCCGTGGGCGTTACCGCTGACAGGATCCTCTGGAATACCGAGGGCCGGGCAGAACATCCGCGATTCCGTGAGGCAGCCACTCGCTTCCGGGCGCAGCGTGAATACGAAATGCCCGGCTGCTCCAAGCTGTGCAGAGAGCGTGTTGAGCCGATTGAAATCCGGCTTCAGCTGCCGCAGGTGCTCGACGCCACGGACGCCAATCAGCAAGCGAGTGGAGGATCCGCCGACGATCTGGATCGGGCAGCGGATATCGAGATCCGCGGAGGACAAGGCCAGCGAATCCAGCACGGCGAGCCGTTCGCGTTCGTTGAGCTCGCGCCCCATCGGCGGCGGAGCCTGTCGGATTGCGACGTGGCGGGCTGAGCCCGCGCCGCGGATCTCGACGTCCACGGTGCCGGACTTCTGCTTCTGGCGCATGCGCTGCGGGGTGCCTTCGCGGCGCGACAGGACGTAGTGTGCGGCGACGGTGGCATGTCCGACGAAGCCGGCTTCAGTGCGCGGCGTGAAGAATCTCACTCGCACGTCGTGATCGGTGGAATCGGGCTTCAGCACGAAGGCCGTGTCGGCATTGTTCAGTTCGCGCGCGATTCCGCGCATTTCATCGTCGGTGAGCACGTCGGCATGCAGAACGACACCGGCGGGGTTGCCGGTGAACTGACGAGTCGTGAAGGCATCGACCTGAAAAACCTGAACACTGCGCGTCATGCCTGAAGCCTCCTGGTCCCAGCCGGCTGGCGGGACCGAATTGTAAGGAACCTGCGAGGCCGGCGCACAGAAATAGCCACGCTTGCAATTGCGGGGCTTGCGCCTACCATACGCGAACACCTTGGGGTGGCCTCCTGACCGGAGGCCTGAGATGCCGTCGTGGCGAACCCGTTGAACCTGATCCGGTTAGTACCGGCGTAGGGAGCAGGTCATGATCGATATCCATTCGTCGCGCCGCACTGCGGCTGCTCGTCTCGTCATTTTGTTCGCTGCGGCATGCGTCGCGAACCCTGCGCGGGCCAGCGCGGGAGGGGATCTCATCGACGCTCCAGATCGACTGGAAGAAGTCGTCATCACGGCCAGTCTGCGGCGTGAGAGCGCAGCAACCGCGCCGGTCAGCGTGACAGTGATGGGCAGCGACACGTTGCGGGAGGCGGGCGTCCAGCATCTGCAGGATGTGCTCGGGCTCGTGCCGAATCTCAACTGGGCGTCCGGCAGTTCGCGGCCGCGCTACTTCCAGCTGCGCGGCATCGGTGAGAACGATCAGTGGCAGGGCGCGCCGAATCCCTCCGTAGGATTCCTGATCGACGGCATCGATTTTTCCGGCGTGGGGATGGCGGCGACGCTGTTCGACGTCGAGCAGGTGGAGGTGCTGCGCGGACCGCAGGGTGCGATTCACGGTGCGAATGCGCTCGCGGGACTGATCAACGTGCGCACACGTGCCGCCACGCCGGAGTCCGAGGCGCGTATCGAACTGAGTGGCGATGATCATGGCGGCCGCGGCCTGGGTGCAGTGGTGGGCGGCTCAGCGGGGGCCGACGGTGACGCCTGGCGACTGGTGGCACAGCGCTACGTGGGCGACGGATTTCGCCGCAATGCTTTCCTGAATCGCGACGACACGAACGGCTACGACGAAACCACACTGCGGAGCCGTCTCTCGCTGGGCTTCGGCAGTGACTGGAAGATCGACGTGGCATTGCTCGGCGTGGATCTCGACAATGGCTATGACGCGTTCGCGCTCGACAACTCACGCGTGACGCAGTCCGATAAGCCCGGCGTGGATCGGCAGCGTTCGCTGGGTGCCTCTGTCCGATCCGTCTACGCCGGTTCGAACGTGTATGCCTTCGAGAGCACGACGGCGTGGTCGGATTCCTCGATCGACTACGCCTTCGATGGCGACTGGTCCTTCGATCCCGGCTACGACTTCACGTCGCAATTCGACCGACAGCACCAGACGCTCAGTCAGGATCTGCGGTGGCTGTCGGCCGCGGGCGCGGAGCAGGCCGGAGAGTGGAGCTGGCTGGCCGGCGCGTACGCGCTGCGCGTGCGCGAGCGCAACGATCAGCTCGATCTCTACAACGGTGACATTTTCCGTGAGCTGCGGAGCGACTACTCAGCCACCAATCTTGCGCTGTACGCGCAGCTCGAACGGCGTTTGTCCGAGCGGCTGAAGCTGATCGCCGCGGCACGCGCCGAGCAGCGTTCAGTGGAGTACCGGGACAGCGATGGGCTGAGAGCGAACCCGAGTGATCACATGTGGGGCGGCAATCTGTCGCTGCAGTATGAGCTCTCGAGTGGCCAGTTCTACGCCACGATGGCGCGCGGCTTCAAGGCCGGCGGCTTCAATATCGGTGCCGTCGTGCCGGCGGAGCGGCTCGAGTTCGGGCCAGAGTTCCTGCTGAGCTGGGAGGCCGGATGGAAAGGCCGCCTCGCCGAGGGCAGGCTGGATCTAGAGGCGGCACTGTTTCACATGCGCCGCAGCGATCAGCAGGTGAGCACGTCGGTGCAGCTCGACCCGGGTGATCCGCTGTCCTTCATCTATCTCACGGACAACGCGGCAAGCGGCGAGAACTCAGGGCTGGAACTCGCTGCAAGTTGGCAGGCGACTCCGGGATTGAGGTTGGGGGCGACGCTCGGACTGCTGCGGGCGCGTTTTCTCGACTATCGCAGGGATGCCGAAGATCTTTCGGGGCGAGAGCAGGCGCACGCGCCGTCCTGGCAATACTCGTTGAGCGCGGAATATCGCCACACCCTGGGCTGGTTCCTGCGCAGCGACCTGAACGGGGTCGATGCGTTCTATTTCTCCGAAAGTCACAACGAGCGGTCAAGTTCGTATGCCCTCGTGAATCTGCGAGCCGGTATCGAACGCCGTGGCTGGCGTGCCTCGCTGTGGGTGCGCAATCTCTTCGACGAGTCGTGGTCGCAACGCGGCTTTTTCTTCGGCAACGAACCGCCTGACTTTCCGAATCGCCTGTACGTGCAGCCGGGCGATCCTCGTCAGCTCGGCATGACGATTTCGTACGAGTGGCGCTGAGCGCCTTGAACGTTTTTCAGACGATACTCTCGGAGGCGCAGCGCAGTTCGCCGCTCGAATGGCTGTCGTTGCTGGCCGGCGTCTGCTACGCGCTGCTCGCGGTTCGCCAGAGTCGGTGGTGCTGGGTGTTTGGAGCGCTCTCATCGAGCATTCTGGTGTTTCTCGCGTTCGACGCCCGGCTGCCGATGCAGGCCGCACTGCAGGCGTACTACGTGGCGATGTCCATCTACGGTTTCTGGCACTGGTCGCGCCTGACTAACTCCGAGGGGTTGCCGATCGGAACCTGGCCACCGCGCTGGCATGTTGGCGTCTGGCTGGGTATCGCGGCCGTGACGCTGACATTCGCACCCGCCATCGGCCGCTTCACGCAGGCCGCCTGGCCGCAGCTCGATACGGCCACGATGCTCGCGAGCCTGCTGGCGACCTGGATGGTGGCAGCCTCGAAGCTCGAGAACTGGCTCTACTGGATCGTCATCGATGCCGTGTCCGTGTTTCTCTATTCTGCTCAGGGTCTGTGGTTCATAGCACTGCTGTACGCGATCTACCTCGTGATCGCGATCGCGGGATTCCAGGTGTGGCGGCAGCGCTGGCGGGCGCAACGGATTCTCGCGCAGCGTCCGATGGCGCGGGGCAGATGAGCTGCGAGGCAGGATTTCTGCCCGATCCCCGGCTGTTCGAGCAGGCGCTCGATGCGGTCCCCGGCTGGGGTGTGGATGTCGCGTCGCGAAGTTTCGAGCCGATGGAGTCAGGGGGAATCAACGCCAACTGGCGCGTGCGGACGCGGCTGGGCGAATTCGTTCTCCGGCTGGATCAGCGCGCTGGGCTCGGGCAGCAGCTCGGGGTCGATCGCGAACGCGAATGGGTGTTGCACACGGCCGCCGCCGGGGCGGGTCTCGCGCCGAGCTTGCTGGCGCGGGCGGCGGATCTGCGCTGGACGGTCCGTACCTTCATTCCGGGCCGTGTCTGGACGGCTGCCGATCTCGATCGCCCTGATCAGTTGCAGCGCCTCGGCGCCCGGCTCGCGGCGCTGCATGCGCTGCCCGTGCCCGCGTCAATGCGCGAGCGGTTCGATCCTGTGGCGCTCGTGTCGCGGTACGCGGCGCGGCTCAGCGCTGTGAGTCCCGCCGCGCGCGCGCCGCTCGATGCCGACGTTGCGCGCTGCCGAGAGCTGCTGGATGCAGCAGGATCGGCGTCACGAGCGGCGGCGATCGTGCACAGCGACCTGCACGCCGGCAATCTCGTGGATGACGGCCAGCTGTGGCTGCTGGACTGGGAATACGCACAAGTGGGTGATCCGCTCTGCGATCTGGCTGCATTGATTGCCCATCATCCGCAGCTCGGCGCACGCGGCGCGGCATTGCTGGAAATGGCGCGACTGGCGGACGTCGCAACCCCCGCCGAGCTCGAAGCGCTGGCGGGGGTTTATCGGCTGATCAATTCGTTGTGGCAACGCTGCGCGTGGGAGTCGTGAACGCGAGCAGCACGTTGCCCGGCATGTGGGCATACATGCCATAGCCGGAGCTGACGACGACGTAGCCATCTCGTACCGCGGCGCCACCGCCGCCGAACGAGCCGCCCTTGGCGCGCTGCCCCGAGACCGTGACGACTTCCTGCTTTGCGTCGTACTCGAACAGGACTTTGCCCGACGCGCCGTCATAGGCGCGGAAGCGACCGTCCATGTGGCCCGCGAATACGACACCCGGGATGGCCGTGACCGCGGCCGAGATACCGGGGTCGCAGCTCGTCAGCTTGCCGCAGACGTTGTTCGCGGGCGCAGACCACAGCAACTTGCCGGTGGCCACATCGAGCCCGTACAGGCCCGGCTGAGGTGCGCCTTCCTTGGTACGTCCGTCATGTTCATCCGCCATGTCCGAGACCGGCGCGTAGATCCTTGCGCCATCCACCGCCATGCCGAAATGGATACCACCCTGGATGCCGCCGCGGCCCACTTTCGTCTTCCACAGCAGCGCGCCTTTTGCATCGACGTCGAGCGCGTAGACGACGCCATTCTTCTGCCCGGCGATCAGCACGTCCTTGCCATTCGGCAGCGACGTGAGGATGGTGCCCGCGCCGAAGTCGACGTCCGGACCATTCTCTACGGGGCAGTTCGGATTGTCCTTCAGCATGCAGGCGACGTTCCAGGCATCGCCCTTGACCATCTGCTGGGACCACAACAGCTTGCCATCGGTCAGCCTGAAGGCGAGCAGCGCGTCACTGGTGTCGTTGGCGGGCGATGAATAGTTCTCGCCGGTGCCGACGTACAGAACGCCGCGCTTGGCATCGATCATCGGCCCGTTCCAGATCGGTGCGCCGGAAGGCCCGAGCACGGGCGTGCCGACGGGCGTCTTCATCACCTCTTTCGGCGCTTCGGGAATCGTGTACGCCTTCCAGCGCTGTTCGCCACTCCAGGCGTCGATCGCGACGACGGATCCGCGGAACGTGCAGCAGGGATACTTCGGATCAGCGGCGGCGGTGACCTCGAGCGAGGAAACCGGCTGATAGATCACGCCATCGTGCAGCGTGCCCGTGCCTGTCAGCGTGGCATTCGGATGGTCGTCGAGCTTTGCGCTCCACTGCAGCGTGCCGGTGCCGGCATCGAGAGAGTAGAGGCGCCCCAGCACGTCACCGAAATAGACGCGCGGCGGGCGCGTGCGAACATTCGCGCCGCCCTTGGCTTCGTAGGGAACGACGGCGGTGCGTACTTCCGCGCCCGCCTTGAATACCCAGCGCGCGCAGCCGGTGGCGAGATCGAGCGCGTACACGTGGCCGTCGTGACTGCCGACGAACACGGCGCCATAGGCGATGGACGGCTGCGAACGGGCGCGCAGACCGCGCGGGAACTCGAACGCCCAGGCGAGCTGCAGATTCGGCGCATCCGTGGCGGTGAGGCCGGCGATCTCCGTCGGCACGTGCCTGGCGTTGTGATAACCCCAGCCCGACTTGACCGGCGACTTTGCGGCATCGAATGGCGAGGCCTTGTCCATGCACATTGCCGGCGGCGTCTCGACCTGTTGCGCGGCCAGCGGAGCACCCGAGAGATACTCCGCGACATGCTTGCGCTCGTCGGCGGTCAAGGTGGCTGCCTGGGACTTCATCAGCCCCTGCTCGAGTGCATCGAGGATCGTCGGGCCGGACAGCATCTGCAGGAACAGCTTCTGCGGCGCTTTCGCGACCTGGCCCTCGTGACAGCTCGCACACTGCTTGGCATACACCGCGGCGCCGGGCCACTGCTCTGGATCGCTTTGCGCGGAGACGGTCTTGGCGGTTGCGTCAGCGTCCGGCGGGGGAGTTGCGACCGGCGTGGCGGCCGGTTCGCGCGAACAGCCGGCGAACAGCGCGGCAAGCGCGCAGGCGGCAAAAGTGGAAGTGCGGAAGCGAAGCATGGGGTGTCCTTCTACAGACTGTCGGGAGTTTCGATCAGCTGGCGCAGCGTGGCGAGGAATGCTGCGCCGACTGCACCGTCGATGACGCGATGATCCACCGACAGCGTCAGCGTCATCATTCGAGCCACGGCGGGGCTGCCATTGCGTACCACGACACGTTCCTCCGCCGCGCCGATCGCAAGGATAGCGACCTGAGGCGGGTTGATGATCGCGTCGAAGCGAGCAATGCCATGCATGCCGAGGTTCGAGACCGTGAACGAGCCGCCGCTGATTTCCTCGCGCGTCAATGCGCCGCGCAGCGCGCGCTCGGAAAGATCTGCCGTGGCACGCGCGATCTGCGCGACGTTCAGCGTGTCGGCCTGACGCACGATCGGCGTGATCAGGCCGTTTTCCGTCGCGACTGCGACGGCGATGTCAGCATGCGAAAACAGAACGATCTCATCGCCCTGCAACTGCGAATTGATCAGCGGGTGCTTCAGCAGTGCGATCGAGCAGGCGCGGATCAGCATGTCGTTCACGGTGATGCGCGTGCTGGTGTGATCCGACACGTCACCTTTCTTCAGGATCAGGCGGCCGGCGTCGACATCGCAAGCGAGACGGAAGTGCGGGATGTTCTGTGATGACTCCAGCAGTCGCCGTGCGATGACGGCACGGGTGGCGCTCATGCGTCGCCGCGTCTGCCCGGCGACCGCTTCGGTGACGCTTGCTGGCGGCGCTGCGGCGGGCGCCGCAGTCGTCGCCGATGTTGTCGCTGCGGCGTACGCCTCGACGTCTTCCTTCGACACGCGGCCATTGCGGCCCGTACCCTTCACTTTGGAGAGATCGACGCCGAGCTTCTCGGCAACGCGCCGCGCGATCGGACTGACCCTCTGCTCGCCGTCTGCTGAGGCCTCGTCGCCGCCCGCCAGCACGGCGCTCGCGGGCGCAGCAGGCGAGGCGGAGGGCGTGCCGGCATCCGGTTCGAAGTTCACCGTGGCGCCGCGGAAGCTGGCGATGAATGCGTCGATGTCCGCATCGCTCGCCGACGCATCGGCGAGAACGCCGATCAGCGTGCCGACGGCGCGCACGTCGCCGGTCTCGACGAGCTGGCGACGCAGCGTGCCCGTCGCGGGCGCCTCGACCGTGTTGACGATCTTCTCGGTCTCGACATCCAGCACGGGATCGCCCTTTGCGACGGCCTGACCCACGGCGACGGTCCAGCCGTTGACCGTGCCTTCCGTCATTTCAATGCCCCACTTGGGCATGCAGATTGCGGTGATGCTCATGGCGACTACTCTCTAACGGCGGCACGAATGGCCGCTTCGATCTTTTGCGGGCCAGGGACGTAGGCGCGCTCCAGCGCCGGCGCGAACGGGATCGGCGCATGCGGCGCCGTGACCATGCGCGGCGCGGCCTTCATCGAACGGAACGCCGCCTGAGTGACGATCGCGACGATGTCCGCGGCAACGCTGCAGCGTGGCGGGGACTCGTCGATGACGATCAAGCGGCCCGTGCCCTCGACGCTCTCGATGATGGTGTCCGAGTCGAGTGGCGACGTGGTGCGCGGATCGATCAGGTCGCAGGTGATGCCGTCCTTCGCGAGCGCGTCGAGCGCCTTCTCCGCGAATGGCACCATGCGGCCGATCGCCACGACGGTCGCATGCTCACCCTCGCGTACGAGGTTCGCCTCGCCGAACGGAATCGTGTACATGCCCTCGGGCACTTCGCCCTTGCGGGGATACAGCGCCTTGTGTTCGAAGAACACTACCGGATCGTCGTCGCGGATCGCCTGCAGCATCAGACCTTTTGCGTCATAGGCGTTCGACGGGATCACGATCTTGAGACCCGGTACCGCCGTCAGCAGCGGGTACATGGTCTGCGAGTGCTGCGCGCCCATGTTCATGCCGGCACCCATCGCCGTGCGGATGACGACGGGGCAGGTGGTTCGGCCGCCGAACATGTAACGGAACTTCGCGATCTGGTTGTAGATCTGGTCCAGGCAGACGCCGACGAAGTCAGCGAACATGATCTCCGCGACCGGCCGCAGACCCGCGAGCGCCGCGCCGCCCGCGGCGCCGATGATGGCGGATTCGGAAATCGGCGTATCGATGACGCGCTGCTCGCCGTATTTCGGCAGCAGGCCTTTGGTGACGCCGAAGATTCCGCCCGCGGCCTCACGTTCGCCCGACGTGCCGCCTGCACCGCCCGAGACGTCTTCGCCGAGAACTATGACGCGCGGGTCGCGCGCCATTTCCTGATGCAACGCCTGGTTGATCGCGTCGCGCATTGAAAGCTGGGGCATGAGGAATTCCTGCTTCGACGAGTCGGTGTCAGTAGTTGATGTAGACGTCGGAGGTCAGTTCCGATTCGGCCGGCGGCGGTGAGGCCTTGGCCTCCTTGACGCAGCGGTCGATCAGCTCGAGCACTTCGGTGTCGATCGCATCGAGCCGCGACAGCGGCAGGCTGCGGTCCGCCTCCACCCGCGCGCGGAAGCGCTTCAGGCAGTCCATCGTCTGGCGCAACTGCGCGACTTCATCCTTCGCGCGATAGTTCTGAGGGTCGCCCTCGAAGTGGCCGAAGTAGCGCGTGATCAGCGGAACGATCGTATATGGGCCCTTGCCGGCCTTGGCGTGCGCGACCGCGCGCTGCATTGCTTCGTATACGGCGAAGAAGTCCGCGCCATCGACGTCCTCCGCCGGCATGCCGAAGCCGCGCGAGCGCCCCGCAATGTCCTTGGAGCCCACGGAATAGTCCGCGCCCGTGTGCTCGCTGTAGCCGTTGTTCTCGAACACGAAGATCGCCGGCACCTTCAATACCACGGCGAGGTTCATCGCCTCGAACACGGTGCCCTGGTTGCAGCTGCCGTCGCCGCCGAACGCGACGGACACGGCCTTGTTGCCGGCATTGCGACAGGCGATCGCGGCGCCGACCGCCAGCGGTGGCCCGCCGCCGACGATCGCATTCGCGCCGAGCATGCCGCGCGAGAAATCCGCGATGTGCATCGAGCCGCCCTTGCCCTTGCACAGGCCATCGGCACGACCGTATATCTCCTTCATCATGCCGAGGACGTCGCAGCCCTTGGCGATGCAATGCCCGTGACCACGATGCGTGCTCGCGATGTAATCGGCATCGGTCAGCGTTTCGCAGACGCCGACGGCGACCGCTTCCTGCCCGGAATAAAGATGCGTGAAACCGGGAATCTCGCCCGTCGCGATCTCGACGTGCAGGCGTTCTTCGAACTCACGGATCGTCTTCATCTGACGATAGGCGCGCTCGAGCTGCTCTGCGGTGAAGGTCATGGCGGGGTTCCCCTGATGTAATCGTCGATGACTTTGTGAAAATGCCGGATGCGCAGTTCCTGGCGGCCGATCCACAGGCCCTTGTAGCCCGCGGAATGCATGCCGGCCTGCACGGAGGGCAGGTTGGCGGCGTCCTGGTCCAGCACGAGGCCGATGGACTTGTCGCCATGCTTGAAGTGCTGATGCCTGGCTCGGCGCGGCCATTCCTGCGGTGTGCCGTCTGGCGCATCCGGCACGAGTTCAAAGGTCCAGATGTCGTAGAACATCCTGTCCGGGTCCGTCGGGTGAGGACGCTGGCGAAAGACCCAGAAATCATCCGCATGCACGTTCAGCGAGAGGTTCGGGAAGATCAGGTAGTGATAGTCGTCGGTGAGCTGATCATCGTTGAGGCGCGAATAGTCGCGACCCTGTTCCGCGCCATGCGCGCGCTTCCAGCGCTGCACGTCGCGGCGGATGTCGGCGATCTTGCCGTCGTAATCGGCCGGATCCATGCCCGCAGATTTCATGATCACCTTGATCGGTTCGGGGATCGACGGCGGCGTGCGCACGCGCGGTGACAGCGTGCCGAACGGAATCAGATAGCGGCTGTGGCGCTCGTAGCAGTCGATCTGGATGTCGATGTCATTGAGGTACCACAGCAACTGCGGGTGGATGCCCTGCACGTGATAGCTCTCGTTGAACGCATCGACCGAAGTCTTCCAGTTGCAGTTCCACTCGACGGTGACGTCGCGCGTCTGCACCATCTTCTGGAACTGATAGGGCTCGAGATGCTGGTCCAGCGGCGCGAGATACTCGCGCAGCGGCGGCGGATCCGCATTCAGCGTGAACCAGACGAATCCGGCCCAGGTGTCCACGGTGACCGGCGTCAGTGCATAGGGCGGGGCGCCCTGCTCGAAGGTGTCCAGGTCAGGAATGCGATGGAAGCTGCCATCCAGTTCGTATTCCCAGTGGTGGTACTGACACTTGAACGTGCGCGATTCGCTCGCCTTGTGCACGCCGCATTCGGCGAGCGAATTGCCGCGGTGCTGGCAGACGTTGTAGAAGCCGCGCACGCTGCCATCGTGCTGGCGCACGAGGATGATCGACTCGCGGCCGATGTCCGTGACGATGAAATCGCCCGGTTCGGCAATGTCGCATTCGCGGCCGCCGAGCAGCCACACCTTGGTCCACATGTGCTGCCACTCGAGCTGCATGAACTCGGCGGACGTGTAGCGGCTTGCCTCGATCGGGCCGGTGCCCAGATCGGGATCCGGTGCCTTCTCGGCAGGCGTGACGGGGCTCTTGGCGGGATCGACACGGGGCACCGGCTTGAAGGCTGGCGTCCGTGATCGCTTCAGGAATTCGTTGGGGTCATGGCTCATGTCGTTCCCTGCTCAGGATGCATTGGACGCAGCATCGAGGCGTGCGCCCCAGCGGATGCCGCGCCGCAGGATTTCGTGGAACTGTGGCAACTTCCAGCTGCCTCGCTCGATCGTCGGATACTCGCCCATTAGCGGCTGCATGTCGTATTGACCGCGGCAGTGACCGAGCGTGCAGTACAGCAGCTCACCGGGACCGTGCGAACGCAGGTAAAGCACGGGGTGCCTCGCAGGCGTGTCCCAGCCCTGGTCGACGAAACCCGGTACATCGCCTGCAAACTGCGTGTGCATCAGGCAGCGGTGCTCTCCGTGCCATTCGCACAGATAGAGTTCGTCGTCCGCGTCGAACTCAGCAATGCCCTGCACCAGCGGATGATCGGGCTCCGTCAGGCTGACGCGGTACGGCGCGATCGGCGGATGCGCGAGGAACTGGCTGCCGACCATCTGCATGAATTCAGGTGCCATGCGCGGTGCCGTCCAGGCCTTGTGCTCCTTCGACCACTTCAGGATGGAGTTCGTGCCATGCAAGGCGAACCAGCGCTTGCCCGCGCCGAGAAAAGTCTCGAGCGCGTGCTGTTGTTCTCGCGGCGGGATCACGTCGCAGGTGTAGGTGACCAGGAAATCGGCCGCTTCGATCGCCGACGAGTTCGAATAGTCCTCGCCGACGCGTACGCGCAGCCGCGGATGCTCGCCGAGCAGACGCAGCAATTCGAGCCGCGCGAAATCCATGTCGTGATAACGCCCGCCGCAGACGAGGTAGACGTTGACACGAGGTGGGATGGCCATACAGGAGCGTTCCCTGGGCCCGCGCGCCTAGAGCTGCACGCGCTTGGTGAAGCCGTTGTCCGCAATGATGTTGGCACCCGTGATCAGGCTCGCGGCCGGGCTCGCGGTGAACACGATCACCCGCGCGATTTCCTCGGCCGAACCCATGCGGCCGTTGGGAATCTGCTTGATCGCCCAGTCGTAGAACTTTGGCTGGGTTCCCTTGATCATTTCCCAGGCGCCGCCTTCGAAGTAGATCGGGCCCGGCGACACCGTGTTGACGCGCACGTTCTTCTTGCCGACGAACTGCGACAGTTGTTTGCCGTAGGTGATCAGGCCGGCCTTCATCGCGTTGTAGGCCATCGGTGCCGCGAACGTCTCGACCGCGTTGGTCGAGCCGATGATGACGATCGAACCCTGGCCCGACTTCTCGAGGTGCGGCATCAGCGCTTCGCAGCCGCGCACCGTGTGCATGACGTCGATCTCGAAATTGCGCGTCCAGTTCTTTTCGGAATCCATGCCGCCACCGGCGCTGACGCCGGGGATGAAGATGTCGCAGCCGCCGAGCGCTTCGACGGTCTTCGCGAGCCAGGCCTTGTAGGCCTCGCCGTCGCGGACGTTCACGGCCTCGCCGACGCAGTTCACGCCCTTGGCGCGAATGGCCTTGACGGCTTCCTCCACTTCCTCGGGCGTGCGGGCGCACAGTCCGATGTCCACGCCTTCGCCCGCCAGCAGTTCAACGACTGCCCGACCGATGCCCTTCGTGGCGCCAGTGACGATTGCTTTCTTGCCGCGCAGACCGAGATCCATGATGTGTCCCCTCGATACAATAGGAAGGCCCGTAAGCCACAGCGGAGTCGAAGTGTGCGCCACCTGTGGCGTCACGCGCCCGACCCCGGCAAACTAGCGCTACGGCGTAACGCGCTGAATTATATGTCTCGCCGGCCCCTGTACAAACAGTCATGACTGTTTTTTTTAATTCAGGGCCTGTGGGGCTTTTCGTTTTTAACTGACTGATTTAATTAGGAATACTGCATGCCGCTGCTCAAGGTAATCGATCGAGATGGCAAGGAACACGCCGTTCAGGCCAAGTCTGGCCTGAAGCTCATGGAAACGCTGCGCGAGCTCGACTACGGCATTGCGGCGATTTGTGGTGGCATGTGCTCCTGCGCAACCTGCCATGTCGTGATCGGCCCCGACTGGGCCGGAAAGATCCCAGCGGCCATGTCGGATGAACGCGAACTGCTATCCGAGCTCAGCCACTACCAGCCCACGTCGCGGCTGTCCTGTCAGGTCGAAATGACCGACGCGCTCGACGGCATGCTGGTGACGATCGCTCCCGACGAATAAGCCCCGACGCTTGCGCGCCGCTCGCCGACGAGTTCGAGCGGCTCGCTCGCATCGACGGGCGACCGTCGGGACATCGCTAACCCCTGTGAGCAGCCACGTTCCGGGTTGTGACGGACCAGGGCTGTTACTGCGCCGTCAGCGCGTTGTCGATCAGGATCTCGGTGCCGTTGATGTGCCGTGAGTCATCCGAGCCGAGGAACACGACGAGATTTGCCACGTCTTCCGGCTTGCCGAGTCCGCCGGGCATCTGCTCGTAAGCAGCCATCTCCATGCCCAGATCCTTCGAGGCCTGCACGACCATCGGTGTCTCGATGGCGCCCGCGTGGATCGAATTGCAGCGGATGTTGTACTGATTCATCTGGCAGTACACCGCAATCGCCTTGCTCATCGAGCGCACGGCACCCTTGGCGGCGCTGTAGGCGTAGAACACGGGATAGCCGAGATGCGTCGCGGTCGAACACATGTTGACGATGGATCCGCCGCCCGACGCCTTCATGATCGGCAGCGCGTACTTGCAGGCGAGGAAGACGCTTTCCGTCATGACCGAGAGATGCTTGCGGAACTGATCCAGCGTCGCGCTCTCGGGCGTGCCGATGATGACCATGCCGGCGTTGTTGACCAGGATATGCAGCGCGCCGAATTTCTTCTGCGTCTCCGCCAGCACTTCCTGCCAGCGCGTCTCGCTCGCGACGTCCTGCACCAGGAACAGCGCGTTGCCCGGGGAGAGGGCGTTGAGCGTGGTCTCGAGTTCGCGGCCCGCAGCTTCGTTGATGTCGGTGATGACGACCCTCGCTCCCTCGCGGATCAACGCCATGGCGTCGGCCTTTCCGAGGCCCGATGCGGCGCCCGTGACGAGTGCGACTTTGCCTGATACACGACCCATGGCGAGCTCCTAGACGTTGACCGAGGCGCGAGACGTTATCAGTCACGCCATCCTGTTTCAATCAGCTTTGACTTTTACCGACAGGGACTACATCCTTGCCGTACAAAGGAATTTCCATTGCTTTCAGCCATAAATCGCGCCAATGAGTGAGCAGTCAGGACGATCTCCAGCCGGCAGTGCTGAGGACTCCGCGCCACTGGGCTGGCAGGCGCAGAAGAGCGCCTCCACGCGCAATCTGATCGTCGAAGCCGCAGTGAAGTGCTTCGTCGACCTCGGTTATGCCCGCACCACGACGACCGTCATCGCCGAGAAGGCCGGCCTGTCGCGTGGCGCGATGCTGCATCATTTTCCTTCGAAGCTGGACGTGGTCCGTGCGGCGGTCGAGTATCTGCACGCGAAGCGACTCCGCGCGCTGCGCAAGGCGATGGCCAAGGATCCGCGCGATGGCGATCATGTCCACCAGGGCGTCGACACCTACTGGTCGCACGTCAATCATCCGCTGTTCGTCGCCTTCTTCGAGCTCGCCGTTGCGGCGCGCACGGATCGCGAACTCGCCGATATCCTGCGTCCTGCGCAGGAATCCTTCGAGCGCGAATGGCACCAGGCGACACTCGAAGTCTTTCCCGAATGGCGCGGCAAGGGCGAGAACTTCGATCTCGCCTTCGATCTCTCGCGCTATCTGCTCGAGGGCATGGCAATCAGTTTTCTCACGCACAAGGAAACCGAGCGCGACAAACGCGTTCTCGGTTATCTCGAGCAGAAGATCCGCGAACTGGCCAGCCAGCCGTCGCGCTAACTTTTCCCGATCCAAGGAGTCTCGATGATGTGGAATGGAACTACGGTTTCGGTGGAGGTGCGCGGCAATGTGGCGCTGGTCACTCTGAACCGGCCGGAGAACGCCAATGTGCTGAACCTGCCGATGGGCCGTGAGCTGCTCGAAGCCGCGATCGCGTGTGGCAAGCACCCTGCGGTTCGCGCGGTCGTGCTGACCGGCGCCGGCAAGCATTTCTGCTTCGGTGGGGATCTGCGCGGCATGATGGGCGAGGGCGGCGCGGTCGATTCCTACCTGCGCGAGCTCACTTCATTCCTGCATCAGGCGATTTCGCATTTCGTCCGCATGGATGCTCCGGTCATCGCGGCTGTGAATGGCACGGCAGCAGGTGCCGGGGTAGGGCTGGTTGCGATGGCCGACATGGCGATTTGCAGTGAGAGTTCAAAGTTCTCGCTCGCGTATACCGGTGTGGCGCTGACGCCCGACGGCAGCACTTCATTTTTCCTGCCGCGTCTGATCGGCGCGAAGCGCGCGATGGAACTCATCCTGACCAATCGTCCCGTCACGGCGCAGGAAGCGCTGCAGTGGGGGCTCGTGAATCAGGTGGTGGCGGATGGCGAGCAGGTGAACGAGGCGATGAAGCTCGCAGAGAAGCTCGCGGCCGGGCCGACCCGCGCGTTTGGCAAGGCCAAGCGCCTGCTGGCCGGTGCGAATGGCGCACTCGAATCACACCTGGTCCTGGAGAGCGAGACGATTGCCCAGCAGGCTGCGTCGGCAGAGGGCGTCGAAGGCATTCAGGCCTTTCTCGACAAGCGCAAGCCGCAGTACAAGTAAGGCCCGTCACAGTCAGGCCCGTCAAAGTAAGACCAGAACCGAGGTTCGACGATGAAATGGTTCATCCTGCTGCTCGCGGTTGGCGGTGTGCTTGCACTCGGCCGGATCCTGCTGTCCCTGCGTCAGCTGAAGAACCAGCGCACCGACGACTGGGATACCAAGTTGATCGAGCGGCTGCGGCGCAGCGGCGCTGACCCGTTCAAGCCCCATGAGCTGGATTTCTTCATCGCGTTACCGAGCGAAGAAGTCGCCCAGCGCCTTGCTCAGCGGCTCGCCGGCGAAGGCTTCGAAGTGGATGTGCGGCCCGTTGCCGACAGTACCGATCACCCTTTCAGCGTACACGCGATGAAGGCGATGCCGTTGTCGGCGCATGACATCCGCGAAGTGTCGGCGCGGTTGCGCGGTATCGCCGAGTCCAGTGGCGGTCGCTATGACGGTTGGGCTGCGAGTCGGCGGCGCGAGGGCTGAGCGGCGCGAGTATCCCCAGAGGCTCCCGCGTCAGCGCGACGCTGACGATGAGGACATAGGTTGCAATCGCAGCCATGAAGTAGATCTGCCGGGTGCCTGGCGTTCGGCCGCGTTTGAGCGCCATCGAGCCCAGTGCGATGTACACGAAGACCAGAATCACCTTGACCGTGAGCCACGGTTGCTCGAACGGGAACTGGCGTGTCGCGACGGCGAGCATCAACGCGGCAGTCAGCAGCACCGTGTCGATCGTGTACGACAGATACCTGACTGGAGCCGACATGCCGATCGGACTCCCGATCCACATTCCGGCACCACGCGCAAGGAATAACAGGCCGGTCGCTATGACGGCTGCAACGTGGATCCACTTGATGTCGGCGTAGTAGTAGAGCATTCCGTTGTTGGCCGTATCCAGAGTCGCAGCACGAACCACGCGAGCAGTGCGGCCCCTACACTGAATACTACGTCGCCCGGGACGCGCATCCACACGAGCAATTCGAAGATCGGTTGGCCCATGAACTCCGCCGAGCGCGCATACCAGTAGCCTTTCTCCAGGGCGGCCTGCAGTTGCAGCAGACCCATCGGCAGCAGCGTCAGCAGCGCCATCAGCGAGAGGCCGATGTTCAGTGTCCAGAAGGAGCGCGCCAGCAAGGGTTCGTTCCACTGTGCGTCCGGTTTCAGGCCGCGAAGGCAGAACAGCAGCAATCCGATGCCCAGCATCCCGTAAACGCCGAACAGCGCCGTGTGCCCGTGCAGTGGCGTCAGGTTCAGTCCCTGCATGTAGTAGAGCGCGAGCGGTGTGTTGATCAGGAATCCGAACAGTCCTGCGCCGACCAGGTTCCAAAACGACACGGCGAGGAAGAACATGATCGGCCAGCGGTAGCGTGCCATCCATGGGGTGGAGCGACTGCGGTTCCAGGTGTCGACGGCCTCGAGGCCAATCAGCGCCAGCGGAACCACCTCGAGCGCCGAGAACGACGCGCCGAGCGCGATCACGGCTGTGGTCGTGCCGGCGAAGTAAAGGTGGTGAAAGGTGCCGAGCACGCCGCCGGCCATGAAGATCATCGTCGCGAACAGCACGTTCACGGTCGCCGTCGCGCCGCGGATCAGGCCGAGCTTGACGAACAGGAACGAGATCACCGCAGTGGCGAACACTTCGAAGAAGCCTTCAACCCACAGGTGCACGACCCACCAGCGCCAG
>ERZ795044.2054-NODE-2054-length-17763-cov-5.341823_pt1 | contig 17763 bp, 16 predicted proteins | sample MGYA00375128_ERZ795044 | MGnify/ENA primary metagenome ERZ795044 (study PRJEB30173, sample SAMN05720213) | anaerobic digester metagenome | isolation source: active sludge of municipal wastewater-treating anaerobic digesters | place: USA | collected 2014-12-22 ... | reverse complement strand
GTACGCGCTGCTGGTGGGCGCGCGGCCGCGCGGCCCGGGCATGGAGCGCAAGGACCTGCTCGAAGCCAACGCCGCGATTTTCTCGGTGCAGGGCAAGGCAATCAACGCCGCCGCCGCGCGCGACATCCGCATCCTCGTGGTCGGCAACCCGGCCAACACCAATGCGCTGATCGCCCAGCGCAACGCGCCGGACATCAACCCGCGCCAGTTCACCGCGATGACGCGCCTCGACCACAACCGCGCCATCACGCAACTGGCGAACAAGACCGGCAACCCGGTCACCGCGGTCACGCACATGACGATCTGGGGCAACCACTCCTCGACGCAGTACCCCGACCTCTACAACGCGAAGGTCAACGGCAAGGCGGCCATCGATCTGGTCGACCGCGGCTGGTACGAGAACGACTTCATCCCGTCGGTGCAGCAGCGCGGCGCCGCCGTGATCAAGGCACGTGGCGCCTCCAGCGCGGCATCGGCGGCCAATGCCGCCATCGACCACATGCGCACGTGGGCGCTGGGCACCGCGCCCGGTGACTGGGTCAGCATGGGCGTCTACAGCGACGGCAGCTACGGCATCGCGCAGGGCCTGATCTACTCCTTCCCCTGTGTGTGCAAGGACGGCGACTGGCAGATCGTGCAGGGCGCGGACATCAACGAGTTCTCGCGCGCGAAAATGCAGGCCACCGAACAGGAGCTCAGCGAGGAGCGCGACGCGGTCGCCCACCTGCTGCCCTGACCGGCCCGGGCACGGGAGCCGCTCGCGTCCCCGTGCCCGTTCCCCCGCCGCGCTCGAACCGATGGCGAAACGCATGACCGTAGACGGACTGAGAAAGCTGTTCAGCGGATTGCTGGGAAAGCGCAAGCCCGAAGAGGCAGAGCCCCAGGATCCCGAATCGCGCGCGGGCTTCGAGCAGACCGTGATCCGCCTGCAGCAGATGGTGGAGGAGCGCAGCTTCGTCGACGTGCGCTTCCCCGGGCGCGCCGACAGCGTCTACCAGAGCCTGATCCTCAAGGTGGACCCGCACGAGCGCTACGTGCTGATCGACGAACTGTTCCCCGCGCACGGACAATACTTCATCTCGCCCGGCGACGAGGTCGAGATCAGCAGCGTGCGCCGCGGCATACCGGTGCGCTTCCACAGCTGGGTCAAGTCCATCAGCATCGACGAGATCGACGGCCTGCCCGCCTACCGCCTGGCGCTGCCCGACAGCGTGCAGGCCAAGCAGCGCCGCACCCATTTCCGCCTGGCGCTCGACGCCGACAGCGGCGTGCGCCTGCGCATCCGCGGCCCCGACGGCGAGCGCCTGCTCTGCACCGTGCTGAACCTGTCGCAGAACGGCCTCGGCTTCAGCTGCCAGGGCAACCTGAGCGACAGCCTGCGCGGGAGCCCGCTGCTGCGCAACTGCCTGCTGAGCATCCCGGGGCAGCCCGATATCGGCTGCGATCTCGAGGCGCGCAGCTTCGAGTTCCGCAAGCAGCCGCACCGCCACACCGTGGTCGGCGCGCGCCTCGACAACCTTGCTCCGGCCAGCGCCAGGCAGCTCGAGCAGTACCTCGTGCTCACGCAGCGCCAGCAGCGCCGCGAAACCGTGCGACGCTGATCAGGCCAGCTCGCGCAGCACCACCACCGGTGGCGTGTCCACCACGCGACGGCAGGTGAACACGCCGAGCAACGCGGCAATCACCGCACCCGCGAGCGGCCCCAGCAGCCAGAGCAGCGGGTGCACGCGAAACGCCAGGTCCATCAGCCGCGTCTGCACCAGCCACGCCACCGTTTCCGCGCCCGCCGCTGCCAGGGTGCCGGCGAACATCCCGAGCAGCGCGAATTCCGCGATCAGGCTGCCGAGCACCAGCCGCCGTCCGGCGCCGAGCGCGCGCAGGATCGCGCTCTCGCGAAAGCGCGCATCGAGCCCCGCCTGCACGCTGGCGACCATCACCAGCGCGCCGGCGATCACCAGCAGCGCCAGCACCAGTTCCACCGCCAGCGCGAGCTGCGCGGTGATACCGCGCAGCTGAGCCAGGATCGCGTCCATCTCAAGCACGGACACCGTGGGGAACTCGCGCACCAGCTCGTTCAGCACCAGCTTGCGATCGGGCTCCAGGTAAAAGCTGGTGATCCACATGCCGGCCTGCTTCTCCAGCACCCGGCGCGGGAATACCAGGAAGAAATTCGGGCGCATGGTGTCCCAGTCGAGCTCGCGGATGCTGCTCAGCGTGACCTCGAAGCGCTCCGCGCCCACCTGCACCGTGAGCCGGTCGCCGAGCGCCAGTCCCAGCGCGCGCGCCACCCCCGCCTCCACCGAGACCTCGTCGCCGCCCTGGGCTCCCCACCAGCGCCCGGCGCTGATGCGGTTCTCCGCGGGCAGCGTGTCGGACCACGTGAGGTTGAACTCGCGATCGAGATTCAGCTCCTCGCCGTCCTCCACCCGCGGCGGCGCGCCGTTCACCGCCGCGATGCGCCCGGGCACCATCGGGTAGAGCCCGGCGTGCGTGATGCCCCGCCCGGCCAGGAACTCCCCGAGCCGCTCGAGCTGCGATGGCGCGATATTCACCAGGAAATGGTTCGGCGTGCGCGGCGGCAGCTCGCGCTGCCAGTCATCGATCAATGCCCCGCGCACCAGCACCATGACCAGCGCGAGCATCAGGCTGAGCGCGAACACCAGCGTCTGCAGCGCGTTCAACGCCGCATGCCGTTGCAGCGCGGCGAAGGCGAGGCGCAGCATTCCCTGCGCCTGCATGCCGGGCAGGCGCGCCCGGCGCAGCAGCAGGTAGCTGAAGGAGCCCACGAGCGCGGCGCTCGCCAGCAGGCAGCCGAGCACCAGCAGGCCGAGCCGCCAGTCCCCGCTGTACCAATACAGCAGCAGTGCCAGGGCCGCGAGGCCGCTCGCGTACACCGCGGCGCGCGGGGCCCCCGGCGTGCGCTCGCGGCGCAGCACGCCGAGTGGCGAAGCGCCCGCCATCGCGAGCAGCGGCGGTGTCGCGAGCCCGAGCAGGCTGAGCGCGCCGGTGCCCGCGCCCAGCCACAATGCCCGCGTCCCCGCCGCCGGCAGCTCCATCCCGAGCAGGTCGCCGAGCACCGCGAACACCGCGGCCTGCAGCACCCAGGCGCAGAGCCAGCCGAGCGCGATCCCGGCGAGCGCGAGCAGCAGCAGGTTGCCGGCGTAGAGCGCGCGGATCGCGCCAGCGGTCAGGCCCAGCGTCTTCAGGATGGCGACGTAATCGGCGTGGCGCTCGGTGTAGCGGCTCGCCGCCATCGCCAGCGCGATGCCCGCCAGCACCACGCCGAGCGACCCGGCCAGCATCAGGAAGGACTCGGCCCGACCGAGCGCGCGTGCGACGCGCGGCTGGCCCTCCTCGACCGTCACGAAGCGCTGCCCTGGCAACAACCCGGCTTCGATGCCGGCACGCCAGGCGGCGACGCGCGCGGCCTCGCCGGCAAACAGGTAGGCGTACTGCACGCGGCTGCCCGGCTGCAGCACCCCGGCCGCGCCGATGTCCGCAAGGTTCATCATCAGCCGCGGGCCCATCGCGACCAGGCTGCCGCCGCCATCGGGCTCCTTCCTCAGGATCGCGCCGACACGAAGCTCCGTCGCGCCGAGCCCGATGCGCTCACCTAGCGCAATCCCGAGCGCGGGCAGCAGTCGCGCATCAACCCAGACCTCGCCGGCGGGAGGCCCGCGATCGCGCTCCTCGAGCGCTCCCTCGGGCGATGCGCCGATGCCGACGCGCCCGAGCAGCGGGTAGCCCTCGCCCACGGCCTTCACCGACACCAGCTGCATGGCATCCCCGCGGAACACCATCGTCGAGAAGCGCAGCACCTCGGCCTCGCGCAGGCCGGCGGCGCGCGCCGCCTCGATCCAGTCGGCGGGAACCGGGCGCGGCGACTGCAGCACCAGGTCACCGGCGATGAAGGTGGCGCTGCGCAACTCCACGGCGCGCTGCAGGCGGTCGATGAACAGCCCGAGCGTGCTCACGATGCCCACCGCGAGCACCAGCGCGGCGAGCAGCACGCCGAGCTCGCCGCCGCGCCAGTCGCGCCAGAACAGCCTCAGCGCCAGCCTCAGCATGTGAGTGCCGCCACGGCGTCGCGCAGGCGCCCGCCATCGAGCGTGAGACGCCGCGCGCAGCGCGCGGCGAGCCGCTCGTCGTGCGTGACCAGCACCAGTGTCGCGCCCTGCTCGGCCTGCAGCGCGAAGATCAGGTCGATCACGCGCGCGCCGGTCGCGGCATCCAGGTTGCCGGTCGGCTCGTCGGCGAACAGCAGGCGCGGCGTGCAGGCGAAGGCGCGCGCGATCGCCACGCGCTGCTGCTCGCCGCCGGAGAGCTGGCGCGGGTAATGCCCCAGTCGCTGCGCGAGGCCCACGCGCCCGAGGTAATCGCGCGCGCGCGCCGCCGCGTCGCGATCGCCGCGGATTTCCAGCGGCAGCATCACGTTCTCGATCGCGGTGAGGCCCGGCAGCAGCTGGAAAGACTGGAACACGAAGCCGACCATGCGCGCGCGCAGGCGCGCGCGCGCGTCCTCGCCGAGGCGCGTGATGTCCTCGCCGTCGATGCGGATGCTGCCGCTACTGGGCAGGTCCAGTCCGGCCAGCAGCCCGAGCAGCGTCGACTTGCCGGAACCCGAGGCGCCGACGATCGCGACCGCCTCGCCCGGGTTGATTTCGAGACTGATCCCTTCCAAGATGCCGAGCGCGCCCTCCGCGGTGACGACTTCCTTTCCGACATTGCTGGCAACTATCAGTGGTTTCATGATCAGCAGACGACTGCTTGCGCTCCTGTTCCTGTGTGCCTCGGCATTATTCGCCACGCTTCCCGCGCGCGGCAATGCCGCCTGCGTGCTGGTGCTCGGCGACTCGATCAGCGCCGGCCTCGGCGTGCCCGCCGGTGCCGGCTGGGTCGACCTGCTGCGCCCCGAGCTCGACGGCTGCGAGGTCGTGAATGCCAGCATCAGCGGCGAGACGACCGAGGGCGGCAAGGCGCGCCTGCCCGCGCTGCTGCAACAGCACCGCCCGCGGCTCGTGGTGCTCGAGCTCGGCGGCAACGACGGCCTGCGCGGCTTTTCGCTCGCGCTCACGCGCGCCAATCTCGCGACGATGATCGACGCCGCCCACATCGCCGGCGCCCGCGTGCTGCTGCTCGGCATGCGCATTCCGCCGAACTACGGCCCGCGCTACGCCGAGGGCTTCCACGCGCTGTTCGGCGAGCTCGCCACGCAGACCGGCGCGGCGCTGGTCCCGTTCCTGCTCGAGGGCATCGCGACCGACCCGGCGCTGATGCAGACCGACGGCGTCCACCCCACCGGCGCGGCGCAGCCGCTGATCCTCGCCAACGTGCTGCCGGTGCTCGCGCCTCTGGTACGGGAATGAGCGCGTGACGGATCAGCGCGATCCGCACGCGATCGCCGCACTGCTGGCCGCCGACCGCCGCCACGCCTGGCATCCCTACGCCTCGGCGCTGAATCCGCCGCCGGTCTACCCCGTCGCCAGCGCGCGCGGCGTGCGCCTGCAACTCGCCGACGGGCGCGAACTGCTCGACGGCATGTCGTCGTGGTGGGCCGCGATCCACGGCTACAACCACCCGGTGCTGAACCGCGCCGTCAGCGCGCAGCTCGGGCGCATGTCGCACATGATGTTCGGCGGGCTCACCAACGAGCCGGCCGTCGAGCTGTGCGCGCTGCTCGCGGCGATCACGCCGGGCGAGCTCGAGCGCGTTTTCCTCTGCGACTCGGGCTCGGTCGCGGTGGAAGTGGCGATCAAGATGGCGCTGCAGTACTGGCAGGCGCGGGGGCAACCCGGGCGCAATCGCCTGCTGACACTGGCCGGGGGCTACCACGGCGACACCTTCATGGCGATGTCGGTATGCGATCCGGTCACCGGCATGCACCACCTGTTCCGCGACGTGCTGCCCCGGCAACTGTTCGCGCCGCGCCCCGGCTGCGGTTTCGGCCAGCCCGCGCGCGCCGCGGACATCGCCGCCTTCGAGGCGCTGCTCGCGCAGCACCGCGACGCGATCGCCGCGGTGATCCTCGAACCGATCGTGCAGGGCGCGGGCGGCATGCACTTCTACTCGGCGGACTACCTGCGCCGGGTGCGCGCGCTGTGCGACGCGCACGGGGTGCTGCTGATCGCCGACGAGATCGCCACCGGCTTCGGGCGCACCGGCAAGCTCTTCGCCTGCGAGCACGCCGGCATCGCGCCCGACATCCTCTGCCTCGGCAAGGCGCTGACCGGCGGCTACCTCTCGCTGGCCGCGACGCTCACGAGCGGGCACGTGGCCGGGATCGTCTGCAGCGGCGAGGCCGGCGCGCTGATGCACGGTCCGACCTTCATGGGCAACCCGCTCGCCTGCGCGGTGGCGCTGGCGAGCACCCGGCTGCTGCTCTCGCAGCCCTGGCAGCGCGAGATCGCGCGCCTGGAAGCGGCCCTGCGCGCGGGGCTGGCGCCGGCGGCCCTTCTGCCCGGCGTGCGCGAGGTGCGCGTGCTCGGCGCCATCGGCGTGATCGAGATGGAGCAGGAGGTCGCGATGGGCCCGATCACCGAGCGCTTCCTCGCCGAGGGCGTGTGGATCCGGCCCTTCGGGCGACTGGTCTACACCATGCCGCCGTTCATCATGCGAAACGATGAGGTGGCTCGCCTCACGCACGGTATGATCGCCGCGCTGGAAAAATATCTGTCACACCCCGCAGGAGAAGAGGCGCGATGAGCAACGTGAACATGCATGTGGAACGCGATTTCGATCATCCGGGCGATCGCGTCTGGGCCATCCTCGGCAATTTCGCCGACATCGGCTGGTGCCAGGGCATGGAGCGCGTCGAGGTGCGCGGCAGCGGCCCGGGCATGGAACGCCACATCCACATGCCGGGCCTGGGCGCACCGATCGAAGAGGTGCTGGAATCCATCGACACCGCCGCCCGCACCTTCAGCTACTCGATCCCGCGCGGCAACCCGATGCCCGTCACCGACTACCTCGCCACGGTGCGGGTCGAGGAACTCGGCGCCGGACGCTGCCGCGTGCACTGGAGCGCGACGGGCAACGCGCAGGGCATCGGCGGCGAACAGACCGCCGAGATCCTGAGCGGCGTCTACGGCCAGATGCTCGGCTGGGTCGCAGACGCGCTGGCCAAGGGCTGAGCCGGCTCAAGCGGGCCGCTTGCGCACGCGCATCCAGCGGCGCATCAGCCAACCCTGGCCCGGCGCGAAACTGCGCACCTCCGCCGCCACGAACAGCGCGGCGATCGCCGGCGTCGCGCCGTTCCACGCCCGCGAGCCGAACACCGCAACGCGCTCGACGCTGCGTCCGAAACAGCGCAGGAAACGGATCTGTGCGGCGAAGGTGCCCCCGGCGCCCCAGCCGTGGAAGCGCCGCACGTCGAGGATCAGGAACTCGATGCGCCCGTGGCGCGCCCGCAGCCGTTCCGCCGCGGGCGCCACGGCCTCGCTGAAATCCTGCGCCTGGATCCGGTCGATGAGACTGACGCGCATGATCGCGCGCCGCGAATTGAGCCTGATGTCGATCATGGCCGTGGACCTCCGTGTCTGGACCGCGTGGCGCCGGGAACCCCGGCGCGGCTCCTCCCGAGCCGCTCCCGGTCGATTATCCACGCCAGCCGCGGCGCTCACAACAGCCCCCGCCGACCGCTATACTCGGCTCGCGTCATTCCCCCGCGGAGCCTCCCATGCAGCAGCTGACCGGCATCGACACCCTGTTCCTCACCCAGGAGACCGAGCGCACGCCGCTGCACATCTCGCCGCTGCTGATCTACGACCCCTCCACGGCGCCCGGCGGCAGCGTGCGCTTCAAGGACATCCTGCGCCTGTTCGAGAGCCGCCTGCACCTCGCGCCGATCTTTCGCCGCAAGCTGGTGGAAGTGCCCTTCGACCTCGACTACCCGTACTGGGTCGAGGCCGAGGACTTCGACCTCGAGTTCCACGTGCGCCACATCGCGCTGCCCGCGCCCGGTGACTGGCGCCAGCTCTGCATCCAGGTCGCGCGCCTGCATGCGCGCATCCTCGACCGCTCGCGTCCGCTGTGGGAAGCCTACGTGATCGAAGGGCTGGACAATATCGAGGGCCTGCCGAAGGGATCCTTCGCGCTGTTCCTGAAGATGCACCACGCGGCGATCGACGGCGTTGCCGGCGCCGAGATCATCGGCGCCATCCATGACACCGAGCCGCGCGCCGTGGCGCGCGATGCCACGCGCACGGCGCCGTGGCACCCCGATGCGCCACCCACGCAGCTCGGCCTGCTGGCGCGCGCCTGGCTGAACAACCTGCGCCAGCCGGCACGCCTGGCGCAGACCGTGGGCAACCTGATCCCGGCCGCCAGGCGCGTGCGCGAGGGCCTGCGCGCAAACCGCTTCCACAACATCCGCGAGCGCGTCAACACGCGCTTCAACGGGCGTATCGGCGGACACCGCGTGGTCAACGCGCGCTTCTTCCCGCTGGCGCAGGTCAAGGCGATCAAGGACCTGGTGCCCGGGGCGACCGTGAACGACGTCATCGTGACGATCGTGGCCGGCGCGCTGCGCAAGTACCTGCAGGCCAAGGGCGAGCTGCCGCCCGTCTCGCTGGTCGCGGGCGCACCCATCAACGTGCGCACCCAGGCCGAGGAGGGCCGCGGCGGCAACCTGGTGAGCATGATGACGCTCTCCATCTACACCGACATCGCCGATCCGCTCGAGCGCCTGCACCAGGTGCACGACGAATGCATGTCGTCCAAGGAGTACTCCAGTGCCATCGGCGCGCGCACCCTGACCGACCTCACGCAGACGATCCCGCCGCGCGTGGCGGCGCTCGGGTTTCGCGCCGCGAGCCAGACCATGCTGATGACCGGTGCCACCTCGCCCATCAACACGATCATCTCGAACGTGCCGGGACCGCAGGTGCCGCTGTACATGGCCGGCGCGCGCCTGCTGTGCAGCGCCGGCTGCGGGCCGCTGCTGGATCACATGGGGCTGTTCCATGCGGTGTTGAGCTACCACGGCGGCATCTCGGTGACCGTGACCGCCTGTCGCGACATGCTGCCGGACCCGGATTTCTACACCGAGTGCATCCAGGCCAGCTTCGACGAACTCAAGCAGGCGGCCGAGGCGCTCGGGCGCAGCCGCGCCAGGGCGCTGCAGGGGCGGCGCCCGCGCGCCCGCAAGGCCACCGCACCATGAGCGCCGGCGCGTGCCGGATCAGCCCAGCAGCAGCCCCGACAGCAGGCCCGCGAGAAAGAGCAGGGAAAAGCGGCGGTTGAGCACGAACGCGTGGTGGGCGAACCACAGCGGCCAGATCTCATCGGGGTAGTCGGCGGGACGCTCGGCAGGCTTGGGCGCGCCAAGCACTTCGATGGTTTTCCTGGCCGCCGGCACGTTCAGCAGCACCAGCAGCAGTGTCCACGCGAATTCATTGGCGAGCACCAGCGCGCCGACCAGCAGGAATTCCAGGATGATCATCCCCATCACCCACAGCCGCGCCTGCCGATCGCCGAGGATCACCGGCAGCGTGCGTATGCCCTTGGCCGCGTCGGCGGGAAGCTTGTCGATGTGCTTGCCGAAGATCACGGTGGTGGGACCGAGCGCATACACGGTGCCGAGCAGCGCCACCGGCCAGCTCCACGCGCCGCAGGCGACGTAATACGCCCCGCCCGTCATCAACGGCCCCCACACCGCCAGCACCGCGGGCTCGCCGAGCCCGAGATATTTCAGTGGCCAGGTGTAAAAGAGCACGAAGAACGCGCCGGCCAGCATCAGCGGCACGCTCAGCTCCCCGCGCAGCCACACCACGGCCGCACCCGCTGCCAGCGCCACGGCCGCCGTCGCGACGATGTAACCGAGCATCGCGCGCCGGCTGAGCAGGCCGTTCTCCAGCACGTGGGTGCCGTAGCGCGCGCGATAGTAATTGTCGCGATCGACGCCACGCGCCGAGTCGACGTAGTCGTTGATCAGGTTGTTGGTGGCGTGGGCCGCCAGCAGGCCGACGAGCGCAAGCACCCACAGCACGGCGTCGAATCCCGGTTCGCGCAGCGCCAGCAGGCCGCCCAGTGCCGCCGACGTGAACGTCATCAACAGCACCGAGGCGCGCGCGGCCACGGCCCAGCGCGTCGGTAGCGACAATTGCTCCCATTGCGCCGCATCCACGCGTGGAACGGTGCGCAGCGCCTCGAGAAATCCGGTCACGGCAAACTCCCTGCAAACATTGCGAGCCGCAGTATAACGGGACGCTCCCGCGCCTCGCCGCGCATTCTCGCTTGGCCTAGAATCAGCATCGCATCATGACAGGAGTCGAATCGTGACATCCCGCACCACACCGCGTATCCGTTCCACCAGCGCCTGGGACCAGCGCCAGATCGACGCGTTCCTGGGCGCCAGCCGCATACCGCTGCGCCTGGCATGCAACGCGGGCCAGGGCTTTCCCCTGCTGAACTCGCTGTGGTTCGAGCCGCGCGAGGGCAGCCTGTGGTGCGCCACCCATGCCAGCTCGGCCATCGTGCCCTTCCTGCAGCGCGATCCGCGTTGCGCCTTCGAAATCGCGCTGAACGACCCGCCCTACTGCGGCGTGCGCGGGCAGGCACGCGCCCTGCTCACCCGCGACGGCGCGGGCGAATTGCTGCAGCGCCTGATCGGGCGCTATCTCGGGGACAGCAACCCCGCGCTGGCCGCCTGGCTGATGAGCCGCGCCGATGACGAGTACGCGATCCGCCTCGACCCGACCTGGCTCACGGCCTGGGACTACCGTCCGCGCATGCAGCCCGCGGAGTGATTCACACGAACACGTCCGTGCTGTCCATGCCGAGTTGCACCGCGCCGAGGTTGCGCGAGAACGGCACCGGGTTGTTGGCGACGTGGGCGCGCGCCGTGTTCACGTCGAGGAAGCGCTGCTGGATCGGGCTGCCGAGGAACACCGAGCGCCCGCCGGCGTTGGCGAACAGCTCGCCGACGATCGCCACCGCCTTGTCGACGATGCGCGAGGCCTCGTAGCGGTAACGCACCCGCGAGGCCATCGGGATCTCGCGCCCCGCCTCCACGCACTCGACCATGTCGCCCAGCGCCCGGAACAGCAGCGCGTCGATCTCGGCGATGCCGAGCTCGGCGCGCGCGATGATCTCCTGCGTGTGGGTGTCGCCGGCGAGCTTGGTCGGATCGTTGCTGGAACGGTTCTGGCAGCCGGCGATGAACAGCCGCAGCGCCGCGCGCGAGGCGCCGATCGCGGGGTTCGATACCGTGCGCGCGAACAGCTGGCCCCACGGAATGCGGTACAGCGGCGCGGTGTTCACGCGGTTGCCCGGATTGTCCAGCCGAAAGCCGTCCATCTGGCGGTGCGTGCGGTATTCGGGCACGAACATGTCCTCGACGACGACGTCGTTGCTGCCGGTGCCCTGCAGCCCCATCGCCTGCCAGGTGTCCTCGATGCGGTAATCGCTCGCCGGCAGCAGGAAGGTGCGGTAGCCGTCGTCGGGCACGATCGCGCCGAGGAACACCCAGTCGCAGTGGCCGCTGCCGCTCGACCAGCCCCAGCGCCCGGAGAGGCGAAAGCCGCCCTCCACCACCGTGACCTTGCCCATCGGCGCGTAGGACGAGGAGATCAGGTCGTTCGCGCTCGACCACACTTCCTGCTGCGCGCGATCGTCGAACAGCGCCAGCTGGAACGCGTGCACCGACACGATGCCCCCGGCCCAGGCCGAGGACATGCAGCCTTCGGCGAGCGTCGCCTGGGCGCGGAAGAACTCGCGCGGGTCCGCCTCCAGGCCGCCGTAGCGCACGGGCTGGAACAGGCGGAAGAAACCCGCCTCGCGCAGTTCCGCGAAGGTCTCGTCGGGAACGCGCCGCTCGGCCCGCGTGCGTGGCGCGCGCTCCTCCAGCCCCGGCACCATCGCGGCGACGCACTCGTGCATGCGCGCGATATCGGCGGCACGCGAATCCTCGTTGACGGCGGCGTTCATGCTTTCTCCTCGATCCGGTCGTGGTTTTTCGATTTCCCTGTACGCCGCGCCCGTGCCGGCGGTTCACCGCGAGACGACATGCAGCAGCGGTGCCCAGTGTAGCGAACAAGTGGACGCGCAACGGCGCATTATTGCGCAATCGCGTGGGCGCGCGCCGCCCCAGGGGCTAACATGCGCGCCGGGTCAGGGGCCAACACGCATGAAACCACCACCACCGCTCGAGGTATCAGGCCTCAGCCACGACGGCCGCGGCGTGGCGCGGCGCGACGGCAAGACCGTGTTCATCGCCGGCGCACTGCCGGGCGAACAGGTGCGCTGCCGCGTGACCCACGCCAGGGCGCGCTTCGACGAGGCGCAGCTGATCGAGGTGCTGCGCGCCTCGCCCGAGCGGCGCGCGCCTCGCTGCCCGCACTTCGGACACTGTGGCGGCTGCACGCTGCAGCACCTCTCGGGCGAGGCGCAACTCGCCGCGCACCAGCAGCAACTCGCCGGCGCGCTCGAACGCATCGCCAGGCTGCAGCCCGGCCACTGGCTGGCGCCGGTCGCGAGCGAGCCGTTTGCCTACCGGGCACGGGCCCGGCTCGCCGTTGCCTGGGACGCCGGGGCGCGCCGCGCCGCGCTCGGCTTTCGCCGCGGCGCCTCGCGCGTGGTGGAACCGCTCGACAGCTGCCCCGTCCTCGCGCCCGCGGCCGGCGCGCTGATTGCGCCGCTGGCTGCGCTGATCGCGACCCTGGCCGCACCCGGACACGTGCGCGAAGTGTGGCTCGCCACCGGCGAGCCCGGGCTCGCGCTGGGCGTGGCCTGCGCGCCCGCGCTCGATGCTACCGACCGCGCCCGGCTGGAGGCCTTCGCTGCCGCGCAGGGCGCGGTGCTGCACCTCGGGCTCATCGCCGCGCTCGGCGAGGAGCCGCAATGGACCGAGGCCGGCCCGCCGCTGCGTTACGCCACGGCCCCGGACGGGCCGGTGCTGGAGTTCCAGCCCTGGCATTTCACGCAGGCCAACCGTGGCGTGAACCGCGCGCTGATCGCCGCGGTCCTGGCGCAGCTGGCGCCCGGCCCGGACGACCACGTGCTCGAGCTGTTCTGCGGGCTCGGCAATTTCACGCTGCCGCTCGCCACGCGCGCGGCGCGGGTGACCGGCGTCGAGGGCGATGCCGCGCTGCTAGACTGGGCGCGGCGCAATGCGCGCGCCAACGGCCTCGCCAACACCGAGTTCGTGGCGGCGGACCTCGCGCTCGCACCGGCCGGGGCCGCGTGGGCCCGCGCGCGCTACGACCTGGTGCTGCTGGACCCGCCGCGCAGCGGCGCCGCGGCGCTGCTGCCGGCGCTCGCGAGGCTGGGGGCGCGGCGCATCGCCTACGTCTCCTGCGACGCGGCAACGCTGGCCCGTGATGCCGCCGTGCTCTGCGCCCGCGGGGCCTGGTCGCTCTCGCACGCCGGCGTTTTCGCCATGTTTCCGCAGACCGCGCACTTCGAATCGCTGGCGGTCTTCGACCGTCTGGCCGCGCGGGCCCGGGAGCGCTAGACTGGTGCAAACTCAAAGCCAGACTCCGAACGTATGGAAGAGCACGTGAAGCCCCCGAGTGAACAGTCCCCGGCACCGGTCTCGTCGATCATCCGTGCGCGTCTCACGCGCGCGAACAAGCGGTTCCATGCCAACGACAACATCGCGGCATTCCTGGAGCCGGGCGAGCTGGAGGCCCTGCTGGGAGAGGTCGAGGGCAAGGTCAAGGGCCTCCTCGAGAGCCTGGTGATCGACACCGAGAACGATCACAACACCCAGGACACGGCGCGGCGCGTGGCGAAGATGTATCTCACCGAAGTGTTCCGCGGGCGCTACGTGGGACCGCCGCCGGTCACCGAGTTTCCGAACGCCGAATGCCTCAACGAACTGATGATCGTCGGTCCCATCAAGGTCCGCAGCGCCTGCAGCCATCATTTCTGCCCCATCATGGGGCGGCTGTGGATCGGACTGATGCCCAACGAGCACTCGAACCTGATCGGCTTGTCGAAGTATTCGCGCCTCGCGGAATGGGTCATGTCGCGGCCGCAGATCCAGGAGGAGGCGATCACGCAGATGGCGGAGCTGCTCATGGACAAGGTCCGCCCGGACGGGCTGGCGGTGGTCATGGAAGCGGACCACTTCTGCATGCACTGGCGTGGTGTCAAGGATGACGAGACAATGATGGTGAACAGCGTCATGCGCGGATCCTTCCTCAAGGATCACACGCTGCGCAGCGAATTCCTGTCGCTCCTCAACCTCCGCACGTGAGACCAACATGCTCGTACGTTGCCTTTACGCCAGCCGACCTTCCACGCCACTCACCGGAGCCGTCCTGAACTCCATCCTCGATCAGTCGCGCAAGAACAACCCCGGTCTCGGCGTCACCGGCCTGCTGTGCGTGTCCGACGACGTCTTCATGCAGGTGCTCGAGGGCGGGCGCGACGAGGTCTGCGAGCTCTACAACACGATCGTGCGCGACAAGCGCCACCAGCAGGTGCGGCTGCTGAGTTACGAGGAAATCACCGAGCGCCAGTTCGGCAACTGGACCATGGGCCAGGTGCAGATCGCCAAGATCAACCCGGCGCTGCTCCTGAAATACTTCAAGCGCGCCGAGCTCAATCCCTTCGATTGCTCGGGAAAGGCGACCATGGCCCTGCTCGGCGAGCTGGTCGCGACCGCATCGATCCTCAGCCGCGGCGACTGAGGGTTCCTGTTTCGGGTCGCTCCTGAGGACCTGCCCTCGAGGCTGGAAATATTCCGGTCGCGGTCTACCCTTGGGAAGCGCCGCGCCCGAGCGCGCGGTCGCCTGCCGACCACCGCTTGCCAAGCCCTCGAAGGAGCCATCGCCACATGAATGTCGTCATCGGCCTGCTGGTCGTGCTGGGGTCCTGCGTCGCGGGATTCATGCTCTCCGGCGGCGAGCTCCTCGCGCTGTTCCAGCCCTACGAGTTGCTGATCATCGGCGGAGCGGCTCTCGGCGCCATGGTGATGTCGAATCCGCTCGGCGTGACCATCAACGTGATGAAGTCCTTCGCCACTCTGGTGAAGCCCTCGCCGTACAAGAAGGCCCTCTACCTCGACCTGCTCGCCCTGCTCTACGACATCTTCAACAAGATGCGCCGCGAAGGCCTGCTCGGTATCGAGAAGGACATCGACGACCCTGCGGCCAGCCCGATCTTCAGCAAGCACACCGGCATCGCGAAGATCCACGGCGCCACGGATTTCATCATCGATTACCTGCGCGTGATGACGCTGGGCGGCGTGGCGGCGCATGACCTCGATGCGCTGTTCGACGCCGAGCTCGAGACCCACCACACCGAATCGCACCTGGTCTCGGGCGCGATGAGCAAGGTCGCCGACGCCCTCCCCGGCTTCGGGATCGTGGCCGCGGTGATGGGGATCGTGATCACGATGGGGCATATCGGCGGACCGCCCGCGGAGCTGGGGCATCACGTCGGCGCGGCACTGGTGGGCACCTTCCTCGGCATCCTGCTCTCCTACGGCGTCGTCGGCCCGATGTCGGTATACCTCGAGCACATCTCGCGCGAGGAAGCGAAGTTCTACGAGTGCATCAAGGTGTCGATGATGGCCAGCTTCTCCGGCGCCCCGCCGCAGCTGGCGGTCGAGTTCGGGCGCAAGATCCTGTTCCATTCGGTACGCCCGAGCTGGACCGAGGTCGAGGAACGCGTCAAGCAGAAATGAGCATGGATCCCTCGACCCAGCCGATCATCATCAAAAAGAAGAAGGTCGTCGCGCACGGCCATCACGGTGGCTCGTGGAAGGTCGCCTTCGCGGACTTCGTGACCGCGATGATGGCCTTCTTCCTGCTGATGTGGCTGCTGGCGCAGACCTCGCCGGAGGAGCGCACCGCCATCCAGGGCTACTTCAACGACCCGCGCGGCTCGATCGTCGGCCAGGGCGGCGGACTCGACGCGCCCGGCGTCGGGCAGGTCGGGCCGGGCGGGGCCAACACCGGCGCCATCATGCTCGACAACCCGCTGACACAGGCCGGGCGCAGCGAGGCCGAGCCGGCGCTCGAGCGCGCCTCGGATGCCGAGCTGCACGCCGAGCAGGCCGAGCGCGAGAAGCAGGCGCTGGACGAGCTGCAGCGCGCGCTGGAGGAGGAGCTCGGCAGGGAAGACTCCGCGTTCATCAAGCTGCGCGACCAGATCATCATCGACCAGACCGCGCTGGGACTGCGCATCCAGCTCGTCGACAACGATAACCGCCCGATGTTCGACAGCGGCGAGAGCGTGCTGCAGGACTACGCGCGCGAGGTGCTGCTGGCGCTGGCCCCGCGCCTGCGGGCGGTGGCCAACAAGCTCAGTATCAACGGCCACACCGACGCCGTCGCCTACCGCGACGGGGCGAACTACAGCAACTGGGAGCTCTCCGCGGACCGCGCCAACAGTGCGCGCCGCGCCCTGATCGACGGCGGCTACCCCGAGGACAAGGTGCTCACCGTGCAGGGCATGAGCGCCTCGGTGCCGCGCCTGGCCGACCAGCCCGCCGCGCCGAGCAACCGGCGCATCGTGATCCTGGTCCTGAAGAAGGACATCGAGGACGCGTTGAAGGGGACCACGCTGGTCTCGCGCACGCCTGAGGAAATCCTGCGCGAAACCGACCCGGCGCCGGCCGCGGGCAGCGCGCCGGACGCAGCCGGGCCCTGATCGCGCGCGGGCGACCAGGGGGCTTATTGCCCGATTCCGGTACCCGGGCGGGTCCGTGGCGGCGTTACAATGCCGGCATGCAAACCGCACCCTATCTCTTCGGTCACCGCAAGTACTGGGCCAGGCGCTTTGGCGTGGCGCCCTTCCTGCCGATGTCGCGCGCCGAGATGGACGCGCTCGGCTGGGATTCCTGCGACGTCATCGTGGTCACCGGCGATGCCTATATCGATCATCCCAGCTTCGGCATGGCGCTGATCGGGCGCCTGCTCGAGGCCCAGGGCTTTCGCGTCGGCATCATCAGCCAGCCGGACTGGCACTCGGCGGCGGATTTCCGCGCCCTCGGCAAGCCGAACCTGTTCTTCGGCATCACCGCCGGCAACATGGATTCGATGGTCAACCGCTACACCGCCGACCGCCGTATCCGCTCGGATGACGCCTACACCCCCGACGGCGCGCCGAACCGCCGCCCTGATCGCGCCGTGACGGTCTACGCGCAACGCGCCCGCGAGGCCTTCCCCGAGGCCAATATCGTGATCGGCTCGATCGAGGCCAGCCTCAGGCGCATCGCGCACTACGACTACTGGTCCGACAAGGTGCGCCGCTCGGTGCTGCCCGATTCCAAGGCCGACCTGCTGCTGTTCGGCAACGCCGAGCGCGCGATCGTGACGCTGGCGCACCGCCTCGCCGCCGGCGAGCCGATCGCACAGATCCGCGACCTGCGCGGCAGCGCGTTCATGGCGCCGCGCAACTGGCGTCCCGAGGGCGACTGGGTCGAGGTCGATTCGACCGAAGTGGACGCGCCCGGCCCGCTGGTCCGCCATCCCGACCCCTACGCGATGGAGGCAGGCCCCTCCGTGGCGGCCGGACCCGTCGCCGATCCCGCCGAACAGGTGCTGCGCTTCATGCCGCAGGGACGGCGCAAGCTCGACCGCGCGCGCTCGGTGGTGCGCCTGCCCGCCTACGAGGCCGTGCGCGACGACCCGGTGCTGTACGCGCACGCCTCGCGCACCTTCCACGTGGAATCGAACCCCGGCAACGCGCGCGCGCTGGTGCAGGGCCACGGCGAGCGCGACGTGTGGATCAACCCGCCGCCGATCCCGCTCACCACGCCCGAGATGGACGGCGTCTACGACCTGCCCTACCAGCGCAGGCCCCATCCGGCCT
>ERZ795044.2052-NODE-2052-length-17766-cov-14.673367_pt1 | contig 17766 bp, 17 predicted proteins | sample MGYA00375128_ERZ795044 | MGnify/ENA primary metagenome ERZ795044 (study PRJEB30173, sample SAMN05720213) | anaerobic digester metagenome | isolation source: active sludge of municipal wastewater-treating anaerobic digesters | place: USA | collected 2014-12-22 ... | reverse complement strand
CCGCATGCAGATCACTTCGCTTTACGCGGCACTCGGAGCCTTGCTGGTCATTGCCCTGGCCAGCCGGGTCATGCTGCGCAGGCACTCCGGGCGCATTGGCATCGGTGACGCGGGCGACAGCGAGTTGCTCAGGCGCATTCGCGTGCATGCCAATGCCGTGGAATACCTGCCGCTTGGCCTTATCCTGCTCGGTTTGCTGGAATGGAACCAGTTTGCGCCCGTGTACGTTCATGCGTGCGGAGCCACCCTGCTGGGCGGAAGACTTCTGCATGCCATTGGCATGTCGCGATCATCAGGTGCCACGCCGGAACGCATGCTGGGCATGGTCCTGACTTTGCTTGCAGTCGTTGGCATGGCTGTGCTGCTGATCTGGAAGCAACTCTAACGATCTGGCCTGCAAACGGTCGGACTCGTAGAGCGGAGCTTGCTCCGCTTGCCGCTGTTCGCACGCCCACAGCCGAGCAAGCTCGGCTCTACAAAAGCGTCGCTCCCTCGTAGAGCGGAGCTTGCTCCGCTTGCCGCTGTTCGCACGCCTACAGCCGAGCAAGCTCGGCTCTGCATAAGCCGTAAGCTTCGTTCTGCGAATTTAAAAAATTTGCGTACTTGTGGGGCGGAACAATAGGTCAGCGTTGCCTTGACCTCAGGCCTGGCGCATCAGGTCTTCGTGCTCCAGGAAAAACAGGCCGGCAAACATCTTGGGGTCAACGGAATAGCCGTCGGTCATCTTGCGCACCAGCCAGCGCGCGGCGTCCTTGCGCGGTACTTCGTGCACTGTGATGTCTTCGGTTTCATCGCCGCCGCCCGATTCCACCCGGGTCAGCTTGCGTGCGCGCACGAATGCAAGGATCTCGTTGCTCATGCCGGCCGAGGTGGGTCCTTCCATGATGAAATCGATGGTTGCTGCCGCATAACCGGTTTCCTCCACCAGCTCCCGGCCAGCGGCGTCGGTGGCACTCTCGGCCGAGTGGTCGAGGCTGTCGCCGACCAGACCCGCCGGCATTTCGATGGTCATGCATTCCAGGGCGGGCCGGTATTGCTCGACAAACAGCACGCAATCCGCATCGGTGACGGCAATGATCATCACGCCTCCTCCGGGGTTGGTGCGTTCTGCATATTCCCAGCGACCACGCCGCTTCAGGCGCAGCCAGGTTCCATTGCAAAGTGTCACTGTTTCCGTCATCTTTATCGGCTCCGCGAAACTTTCGTGATCAGGGCGTGGTCTTTTCCGCCTTCCATTCTGCACGCATCCAGGGTTGTACCGATGATTATCAAGCGAATCCTCCTTTGTCTGGCACTGCTGGCACCCTCCGCGCTTGCGTTGGCGGACTCGCCCGCTGCCACAGCGCCGGCCAAGCGCGACGCCACCACCTTCAGCGAATCGCAGATCAATGAAATCACGTCCATGGCCGTTCTTCAGCGCATGGTCGCAGGTTACGAAAAGCTCAAGGATGACCAGCGACTGGCCTGGACCCTCAAGCGGGCCAGCGAACTCAATCCCAATTCGGGCGACATGCGCCTTGCCCTGGCATTGACGTACGCGCGCATGGGCAAGAAATCCGAAACCTACGACCTGCTGCTCAAGATGAAGGAGCAAGGCTACGGCATCGACCTCAGCGACGATGCCCGATTTGAAAAGGTGACCGGAACCGAGGCATGGGGATACATCGTCGAAAGCCTGAACATGAACCTGAAGCCGTTCGGCGAAGGCAAGGTGGCGTTCGAGTTGCCAAAGGGCGACACCCTGTTCGAATCCATCGCCTGGGATGCCAAGCGGCAGCAATTCCTGGTCGGCAGCGTGCGCGAGGGCAAAATCTACCTGTCCGACAAACAGGGCAAGCTCAAGGAGTTCATCTCGCCAGCAGACGGCAGCGGGCTGTGGAGCGTCTATGCAATGGCGGTGGATGCGCCGCGTGACCTGCTTTACGTCACCTCCTCGTCCTCGCTCTACTTCAAGGGCTTCCGCGAACAGGATTACAACAAGAGTGGCGTGTTCAAGTTCAAGCTGTCGACCGGAAAGCTGATCGACAAGATCCTGATGCCGACCGCCCAAGGTGGCCGCTCATTGGCCAGCATCACGGTCAGCAAGCAGGGCAAGGTGTACTTTGCCGATGCCCTGCACAACGAGATCTACACCATCGAGGGCAGTCTGCCCAAGCTGGTGATTGCCAACCCCAAGTTGACCAGCGTGCGCGGCCTCGCCCTGAGTGATGACGGCGACACCCTGTACTTTGCCGACTATGCGCTGGGTTTGTTCGGCGCCGATCTCAAGTCGGCGACCGGTTTCGCGGTCAACCACGATCCGGCTCGCCTGGTGCTTGGCGGAATCGAAGGCTTGTTCTACTACCAGGGCAACCTGATCGCGATCGAAAACGGCATGTCGCCCAAGCGCGTGGTTCGCTTGGCGCTGTCAAAGGACGGCAGGAGCATCGAAAAGATGATGCCGATCGACATCGCCAATCCGGCGTTTACCTTCCCCACCTCCGGCACCTTGGTTGGCGATGAGCTGTACTTCATTGCGGACAGCCAGCGCGGTTTGTACGGCCAGTATGGCGACCTCAAGCATCCGGACCAGTTGAAGGCGGTGCAGGTGTTCCGCAGCAATGCGCGCTATGCGTGGAACGAAGGCGGCATCGCAGGTACCAGTCAGCCCGCGCAACGACTCCCGGCAACCCAGCCGGCAGCGGCATCAGCGCCCGCACCAGCCGCAGAAAAGAAAAACTGACGGGGTCGCATTTGATTCATCGGGCCTGGCGGCTGCTTGCGCAGTGCGCCAGCGCCAGGTGAATCGGCAAGGTCAGCAGGATCCAGGCCAGGTTGGCCTGCTCGAAGCTGGTCAGGATCTTGCTGAACAGGGCAAACCCCGCCAGCAGGGCAATGAGCATGAGCAGTCCGCGGGTGAAGCGCCCGGCTGACCAGTGGGGCCGCGCCGAGCCGCACCAGGCAGGCACCAGCAGCAGTGCAAGCGGATTCATGATCAGCAGGTTTTCGTTGGCCCAGGCCGACTGATGCGCGGTGAACAACCAAAGCCCCAGCATGACGAGGCCAGCAAGCCCCGTGAACAGGCTGAAGCCTGCGCCCAATGTGGCAAGGCTACGCCTCGCCCACGCGCGGGCTGATCGCTGGCGGAGAAAGAGTGCCAGGCCGCCAAAGACAATACCGATGGCGAAAAACGGCCAGCGCAGGTCCGGCGGTAGGAATGGTGGATCCGGCCAGCGCGATTGCGCCAGCACCCGTTCGTCGCGGACCAGTGCAACGGACGCTCCGCTCGGGTCATCGATCCGCACGTCACTCAGATGCTGCATCAACTGCATCGGCACAAAGCTGTCCTGCCAGAACGAGAGCCGCTGGTCGGAGTAGGGACCCAGGCCCAGGTCGATGCCGAGCATGAGCGCGGCATCCGGCGACATGAGGGCGTCGGCCAGCAGGCGATAGGTGAGTCCCCGTGAAGGCGAAGTCAGTTGCTTGCGCAGCGCCCCGCCGAGCACCTTGTCCAACGCGTCGCGGATGCGGGTCGAACAATTGGATGTGAAATAGTCGTAGGGGTAGCGACGGTTTTCCGGCAGCAGGTTGGTTTCCAGGTAGGCCTTGAGGGCGAGTACCTGGGAAGCGTCGAGGTTGAGCTCCTGTTCCAGGATGGAACGTCCCTCGGAGCGGTACCAGGCGATTTCCTCGTCTGCGTCTTCCGCCGCGATCTGGTATTGCATGCGGCCAAGCGCGAAATTGAGCATGAAGTCCGCTTCTTCGAAGTCGAACATGCCGTAGTTGTAGCTGGTGCCGCGGCCGCTGAGCGGATCTCGGAACACCAGGGCGTTGTGGCCGAAGCGCTCCCAGTAGACTTGCCCCGGCCCATAGGTGACCAGGCTCACGCTCGGAACAGGCGCCTGCGCAGACGCGGGCTGGTTTGCCGCAAGGCCAAGAACCGCCAGCAAGCCAGCCAGGACCCGTCGGCTGGCGATCATGCTTCCTGGATTCGCACGGCAAACTGGCCGACCTTGCGGCTGTCTCCCTTGTTGACCCGGAACAGGAAACCGGCCAGGCGGATCTCCTCGCCGGGCTGGGGGACATGCCCGAACTCGGCAGTGACCATGGCCCCGATGGTGTCGTAGGCATCGACCGGAAACTGCGATTCGAAGCGATTGTTGAAACTCTCGACCGGCGTCATCGCATTGACCAGGAAGCGGCCATCCGTCTGCGGCTGGATCAGGTTGGGCGTTTCTTCCTCGTCGTGCTCGTCGTCGATGTCGCCAACGATCTGCTCCAGCACGTCTTCGATGGTGACCAGGCCAACGACACCGCCGTACTCGTTGACCACGATCGCCATGTGCAGGTGGGAGAGGCGCAATTCCTTGAGCAGGATGTTCAGGCGCTTGGCTTCGGGGATCAGGGCGACCGGGCGAACCAGGCTGCGCACATCGCCGCTTCCGCCCTCGGCAAAGCGGCGCAGGAGATCCTTGGCCAGCAGGATGCCGACAATCTCGTCCCGGTCCGCGCCATGCACGGGAAATCGGGAATGGCCGGATTCGATGACGATGCCAAGCACGGTTTCCAGGGAGGAATCCGCAGCAATCGAGACCATTTCCGAGCGCGGAACCATGATGCTGCCGGCGGTCAACTCAGTGACCTTGATCGCTCCTTCGATCATCGACAGGGTGTCATGCGAGAGCAGGCCGTTGGACTGGGCCAGGCGCAGTTCCTCGATCAATTCCTCGCGGCTGCTGACTTCGCCGGAAAGCGCATGGGTAAGGCGTTCAAACCAGGAACGCTGGGGGGGACTACTGGGAGGGTCCTCGCTCATTGTCCGCAGATTCATGCCCATTGGGGGCGGAACGGCGGAGTTTAGCAAAAGCGCCGGACGGGACCAGATTTGTCGTGTTTTCCGTAACTTGGCACATCCCGCAGGGTTTGACCCGGGCGTGGCAAGCCGCTATCATCGCGCGCCCTTTTTCCAGATCCCGCTCTGCGCAAGGGTCCGGAAAGAGTGGCTGTTTCCAGAATAACTACATAGGTATCAATCATGTACGCAGTTGTGCTCATTTCCGGTAAGCAATACCGGGTGACCCAGGGCGAAACCCTGCGCGTCGAAAAACTGGTCGGTGACGTCGACAGCACGGTCAATTTCGACCAGGTGCTGATGGTCGGTTCCGGCGAAGGCGTCAGCATCGGTGCGCCTCTGGTCGCCGGTGCCCAGGTTGGCGCCCGAATCAAGTCGCACGGCCGTGCCGACAAGGTCCGCATCATCAAGTTCCGCCGCCGCAAGCACCACATGAAGCAGCAGGGGCATCGGCAGCACTACACCGAAATCGAGATCACCGGCATCAGCGGTGCATCCAAGGCGACCAAGGAGTAAGTCATGGCACATAAAAAGGCAGGCGGCTCAACCCGCAACGGTCGCGACTCCAATCCGAAATACCTCGGCGTGAAGCTCTACGGTGGCCAGGCATGCAATGCCGGCAACATCATCATCCGTCAGCGCGGCACGCGTTTTGTGGCCGGCAGCGGCGTCGGCCTGGGCCGCGACCACACGCTGTTCGCGCTGGTCGATGGCGTGGTCGAGTTCAAGACCAAGGGCGCCGACAAGCGCAAGACGGTCAACGTGGTTCCCGCCGCCGGCAATTGACCGAAAATTGCCACCGGCATGACAGAGCCCCGCCCTGTGCGGGGCTTTTCATTCCCGGGTGGCGACAATCCCCATCGGCAGCGATGCTTGGCTCTTGCCTTGCCGCGGTAGGAACCCCTTCAGGGGGCGATGCTTGGCGCTTGCCTCGTCGCTCTGTAGGAGCCCCTTCAGGGGCGATGGTTTCGCACTCGTCGAGGCAGATCATCGCCCCTAAAGGGGCTCCTACAGGTTTGCCTCGATTCTTGTACGCTTTTCCCGATTCCCGATTCCCGATTCCCGATTCCCGATTCCCGATTCCCGATTCCCGATCATGCAATTCGTCGATGAAGCCAGTATTCGCGTCCAGGCCGGAAACGGCGGCAATGGCTGCGTCAGCTTTCGCCGCGAGAAATTCATTCCATTTGGCGGTCCGGATGGGGGTGATGGCGCGGCCGGCGGCAGTGTCTGGCTGGTCGCCGACGAAGGCTTGAACACCCTGGTCGATTTCCGCCACCAGCGCCAGTTTCGCGCCGAGCGCGGCGAGAACGGCATGAGCCGGCAAATGGCCGGCAAGGCAGGCAGCGATACGACGATCCGCGTGCCGGTTGGCACCGTTGTCATGAACGTAGAAACCGACGAGCAGATTGGTGATCTCACCGAGCACGGCCAACGCCTGCTGGTTGCCCAGGGTGGGCGCGGTGGTCAAGGCAATATCCACTTCAAAAGCTCAACCAACCGCGCGCCGCGCAAGGCAACTTCCGGAACACCGGGAGAGGATCGCGAACTGCGACTGGAGCTCAAGGTGCTGGCGGATGTCGGCATGCTGGGTTTCCCCAATGCCGGCAAGTCCACCTTCATCCGCGCGGTATCCGCGGCAACCCCCAAGGTTGCCGATTATCCCTTCACCACCCTGCAACCGCACTTGGGCGTCGTTCGCATCGAGACCGACAAGAGCTTTGTCATTGCGGACATTCCAGGCCTGATCGAAGGTGCCGCCGATGGTGCGGGACTGGGCGTGCAGTTCCTCAAGCACCTGGCGCGTACTCGCTTGTTGCTGCACATGGTCGATATTGCCCCGCTGGATGGCGAAACCGATCCGATCGAGCAGATCCGCATCATCGAAGCCGAGCTCAAAGGGTTTGATCCGAAGCTGCTCAAGCGCGAGCGCTGGCTGGTGTTCAACAAGCTCGACCTGCTTCCCATCGAGGAGCGCGAAAAGACCGCAAAAGCCATCGTGCGCAAGCTGAAGTGGAAGCAGCCCTGGTATCTGGTCTCCGCCATCGCGCGCGAGAACACCTGGCCGATCTGCCTCGACATCCAGCGCTTCTTTGATGAACAGCGCCGCGAACGTGCCGAGGCGGCGCTTGCAGGCCGAGACTAAGTAGTGGGGACGCTATGCGCGCAACTGGGCGCGGGTAAAGGCCGTGGGTCCCACGCCAGCCTTGCCGCCGAGTTGGCAACAAAAAAGCCGGCTTGCGCCGGCTTCATGTCGCAGCCTCACGTGCAGGGCTCAAGCCAGCGCGCGGATGCTCGCGTTGAGGCGGCTCTTGTGGCGGGCAGCCTTGTTCTTGTGGATCAGGCCGCGTGCAGCGTAGCGGTCGACGATCGGTGTTGCGCTCTTCAGGGCAGCTTCGGCGCCAGCCTTGTCCTTGGCGTCGATAGCCTTGATCACCTTCTTGATCGCGGTGCGGACCATGGAACGGGCGCTGACGTTGCGCTGGCGAGCCTTTTCGGACTGGCGCGCGCGCTTCTTCGCGGACTTGATGTTAGCCAAGGTAAAACTCCAAAAGCGGGGGGCGGAAAAAGGGGCGGAATTATGCCGATGCCGGGCTGGCGCGTCAATTGGGGGCTGGCATGAGCAGGCCTGGAATGATGCGTTCCCTGCTCAGCGTCAGTGGCGGAACCCTCGTTTCGCGCGTGCTTGGCCTCATCCGCGAGATGGCCATCGCCTGGACCTTCGGCGCCAATGCCGCAACCGACGCATTCTGGGTCGCCTTCCGCATCCCGAACTTCATGCGTCGCCTTTTTGCCGAAGGTTCGTTTTCGGTGGCATTCGTGCCGGTACTTACCGAGGTCAAGGAGACGCGCTCCCACGAGGAGCTGAAGGAGCTGGTTGCGCGCACCGCAGGCACGCTCGGCATCATCCTGCTGTTGATCACGGCCCTGGGCGTGCTTGGCGCTGCCTGGCTCACACGGGGGTTCGCACCCGGATCCATCGATGATCCCGCCAAGTTTGAATTGACCACGGACCTGCTGCGCCTCACCTTTCCCTACCTGCTGTTCGTCGCCCTGACCGCCCTTTCCGGCGGCATTCTCAACAGTTTCCACCGTTTTGCCTTGCCGGCCCTGACCCCGGTCATCCTCAACCTCTGCCTGATTGCAGGTGCGCTCTGGCTATCCCCGCATCTGGAAGTGCCGATCATGGCCCTGGGCTGGGCGATTCTCGCAGCCGGAATCCTGCAACTGCTGGTGCAGTTTCCGGCCTTGCGTCGCCTGGACCTGTTGCCGCGGCCACGCTGGGGCTGGCGTCATTCCGGGGTGCAGAAGATCCTGCGCCTCATGGTGCCGACCCTGTTCGGCTCGTCGGTCGCCCAGATCAATCTTCTGCTGGATACGCTGATTGCCTCATTCCTCATCACCGGTTCGCAGACCTGGCTGGCGCAGAGTGATCGCCTGCTCGAGTTTCCGCTGGGAATTTTCGGTATCGCCCTGGGGACGGTGATCCTGCCAACCTTGTCCCGTCACCATGTGGCGACGGATCGGGAAGGCTTCTCGCGTGCACTGGACTGGGGCCTGCGTTCGACCCTGCTGGTTGCGCTGCCGGCCATGGTTGGCCTGGTCATGCTGGCCAAGCCGCTGCTGTTCACCTTGCTCCAGTACGGCGCATTCACCGCCCATGACGTGAACATGGCCTCCATGTCCCTGTCCGCGTTGGCCCTGGGTTTGCCGGCATTTGCCCTGGTCAAGGTGGTGGCGCCGGCGTTTTATGCGCGACAGGATACGAAGACGCCCGTGCGGGCCGGCATCATTGCGATGATCGTGAGCATGCTGCTCAACATCGTCTTTGTCGGAGGCCTGCTCGTGCTTTGGGCCTCGCCCGGGGACGACGCAAACGGTTGGTGGGCCAGGCTTTCCACGACGCCCGGTCTGCACGCGGGGCTTGGCCTGGCCAGCGCCTGCGCGAGCTATCTCAATCTGGCCCTGCTTTGGCGGGCATTGCGCAAGAGCAATGTCTACGTGGCGCATGCGGGCTGGTGGAAACACTGGCTGCGCCTGTTGCTGGCCTGCGGCGCCATGGCGTTGGTGCTTACCCTGTTGTTGTCGCTGTGGCCGGACTGGGCCAATACCCGCGTCGCCACGCGGCTGTATCGGTTGGCTGCACTGGTTCTCGCTGGAGCCGCCACATTCTCGCTGGTGATGTACGCGATGGGCCTTCGCCTGCGCGATCTGCGCGGAGACTGAGCGCAGGCTCCTGGGCCTGTGCTGGCCAGCGCGGGCAGCCGCTATACTTGGTGGATGTTCCGGCTTGTTCGAGATCGCCAAGGTGCCGCTCTGGCGCCGCAAGGCAGTGTTGTTTGCATCGGTGCCTTTGATGGCGTTCATTGCGGCCATCGCGCGCTGCTCAACCGCGTGCGCGAGCGGGCAGCAAGGCTTGGCGCCGCTGCGGTGGCGGTGAGCTTTGAGCCGATTCCGCGCGAATATTTTGCGCGCTCGAGTCCGGTTTCCCGGCTGGACGACGTGCGCGGGAAAATTCGCCAGATTGCCGGCCTTGGTCTCGACATGCTGATGTTGCTGCGCTTCAACGCAGGCATGGCCTCCATGCAGGCCGGCGAGTTCGTGGAGCAGGTGCTGGTGCAGCGATTGGCTGCACGTGAAGTCTGGGTGGGTGCCGATTTCCGCTTCGGGCACAACCGCCAGGGTGATGTGGCGTTCTTGCGTGAGATGGGTGGTCGCCATGGGTTTGCGACCGAGGTGTTTTCGGAATTCACTCTCGGTGGGCAGGCGGTTCGCAGCAGCGTCATCCGCGAGATGCTGGCACGCGGGGATTTCATGGGCGCGCGTCATCTGCTCGGTCGACCTTTCAAGATCGGCGGACACGTGGTTCGCGGCCGCCAGCTTGGACGCAAGCTCGGCTATCCAACGGCCAACATCCGCCTCGGTCGGCGCACCTCGCCAGTCAACGGCATCCTCGCGGTGCGCGTGCACGGCGTGGCCGAGCATTCCATGGCCGCGGTGGCCAGCCTCGGCGCGCGTCCCACGGTGGCGGGCGTCGAGCCGCTGCTGGAAGCCCATTTGTTTGATTTCGATGGCGACCTGTACGGGCGCCGGATCGATGTGGAGTTCGTCGCCAAGTTGCGTGACGAGGAAAAATTCGACTCGCTCGAATCGATGGTCGAGCAAATCGGACGTGATGCGGAGCAGGCGCGAGCGCTGCTTGCTCCATCCAACCCGGTATTCCAACCCGACTTTGCCGATGACCGTGGCAGGGTTCGTTCCAGCGGAGCGTCTGCGTGAGCAAGGATTACAAACACACCATCAACCTGCCGAACACGGCATTCGCGATGAAGGCGAACCTGGCCGTGCGCGAGCCGGCAATCCTCGAAGACTGGTACGCGCGGCAGCGTTACCAGGAGATCCAGAAGCACACGGCCACGCGCGGCAAGGCGTTCATCCTGCACGATGGGCCACCGTATGCAAACGGCGTGATCCACATCGGCCATGCGGTCAACAAGGTGCTCAAGGACATCGTGGTCAAGTCGAAACTGATGGCCGGTTTCCGTGCACCTTACGTTCCCGGTTGGGATTGCCACGGCCTACCCATCGAAATCGCGGTGGAAAAGGAATTCGGCAAGGTCGGGCAAAAGCTCGATGCCGCCGCGTTCCGGCAGAAGTGCCGCGAGTACGCGGCGAAGCAGATCGACCTGCAGCGCGCCGATTTCAAGCGCCTGGGCGTGCTTGGCGACTGGGATGCCCCGTACCGCACCATGGATGCGAAGTTCGAGGCCGACATGCTGCGTGCGCTTGCACGCATTTACGCCAACGGACACATCACGCGCGGATTCAAGCCGGTGCACTGGTGTTTCGACTGCGGCTCGGCATTGGCTGAAGCCGAAATCGAGTATGCCGACAAGGTTTCACCGGCCGTGGATGTTGCCTACGACGCCATCAACGCCAAGGCCATGGCCGGGCTTTTCGCCGTGGACATCGACGATGCCACCCTCGTGGCGGTGCCGATCTGGACCACCACGCCATGGACCTTGCCGGCCAGCCTCGCAGTCTCGATGGGGCCGGAGCTTGACTATGTTCTGGTGGAAGGTCCCTCGCGCAATGGTCTGCGCGTCCTGCTGGTGGTCGCGGAGGCCTTGGCCGAAAAGTGCCTGCTGCGCTATGGCGTGGCGGAAATGAAAGTGCTCGGCCGCGCCAGGGGCTCGGCTCTGGAGACGCGCGGCGCCCAGGGGCAGGGCGGTTCAGGCATCCTCTTGCGCCATCCGTTCTACCAGCGCGAGATCCCGTTGCTGCTGGGCGAACACGTCACCGCCGAAGACGGTACCGGCGTCGTGCACACCGCGCCCGGGCATGGCGTGGAGGACTTCGTGGTCAGCCAGGCCTACGGTTTGATCGACACGCATCCGGCCGCCGAACTCAATCCGGTGGGTGGCAATGGTGTTTATCTTGCCGGCACTCCCGTGGTCGAAGGACAGTTCATCTGGAAGGCCAACGACAGCATCACCGAACTGTTGCGCGAAAACGGACATCTGCTCGCGTTCTCCAGGTTCGAACACAGCTATCCGCACTGCTGGCGTCACAAGACCCCGGTGGCTTTCCGTGCCACCCCGCAGTGGTTCATGAGCATGGAAAAGGAAGGCTTGCGCGACTGCGCGCTCAAGGCCATCCGCGAGGTGCGCTGGATTCCCGGTTGGGGCGAAGAACGCATCACCGGCATGATCGCAGGCCGCCCTGACTGGTGCATCTCGCGGCAGCGCACATGGGGCGTGCCCATCGCCTTGTTCGTCGATCGCCAGACCCAATTGCCGCATCCGCGCAGCGTGGAGTTGTTCGAGCAGATTGCGCAGCGCGTGGAAAAGGATGGCATCGATGCCTGGTCGAGCATCGATGCGCGCGAGCTGCTGGGTGACGAGGCGGATCGCTACGAGAAAGTCAGCGACGTGCTGGATGTCTGGTTTGATTCCGGCGTAACCCATTTTGCCGTGATCGACCAACGTGCGGAATTGGCTCGCAAGCCGGGTGACCGCGTGATGTATCTGGAAGGATCCGACCAGCACCGTGGCTGGTTCCATTCCTCCTTGCTGACATCGGCAGCCATGCACGGACATGCGCCGTACGATGAAGTGCTCACGCACGGATTTGCGGTGGACCAGAACGGGCGCAAGATGTCCAAGTCGCTCGGCAATGTGGTCGCGCCGCAAAAGGTGGTCGATTCACTCGGTGCGGACGTGTTGCGCCTGTGGGTCGCTTCGACCGACTACCGCAACGAGATGAGCGTCTCCGACGAAATCCTCAAGCGCGTGTCCGATGCCTATCGGCGCATCCGCAACACGGCGCGCTTCCTGCTCGGCAATCTTGACGGGTTCGACCCCGAGCGACACCTGGTTCCGGCGGGGGAAATGCTCTTGCTCGACCAATGGGCCATGCAGCAGGCACAGGATGTGCAGACCGCGGTGATTGCCGCGTACGAGGGGTACGACTTCCCCGAGATCGTGCAGCGCATCCAGAACTTCTGCACCAACGAGATGGGTTCGATCTATCTAGACATCACCAAGGACCGCCTGTACACGATGCAAACCGACAGTCGCGGTCGGCGCAGTGCACAGAGCGCGATGTTCCACATCCTCGAAGCACTGGTGCGCTGGCTGGCGCCGATCACCAGCTTCACTGCCGAGGAAATCTGGCCGCTGTTGCCGGGCAAGCGGGACGAATCGGTGCTCTTCGAGACCTGGTACGAAGGTTTGGCCGCGATGCAGGGTTCGCCTGATCAGCGCAGCAAGTGGAATGAACTGTTTGCCATGCGCAGCACCGCTTCGCGCGTACTGGAAGGCATGCGCGCGGCGGGAGAGATTGGCGCGTCCTTGCAGGCCGAGTTGGTCATCCACGCCGACCCGGCCTTGCTTGAACGGCACGCGCAAGGTGCCGGTGAGCTGCGCTTCTTCTTCATCTGTTCCGAGGTGAACCTTGCCGATGTGGCAACGAAACCGGTCGATGCGGTGCAGGTGGATGGCGTGAACGCCTGGATCAGCGCCAGGCCCAGCACATCGCAGAAATGCGTGCGCTGCTGGCACTACCGCGCTGATGTCGGCAGCTTCGCCGATGACCCGGAGCTGTGTGGCCGCTGCGTGACCAACGTCACCGGTAAAGGCGAACAACGCCAGTGGTTCTGAGGCCCGGCGGGCGGCTCGGCCATCGCGGTCGCCCCTGAAGGGCTCCTACAGGAGCGGTTGCGCAGGTTTTGCATGTAGGAGCGCATTCATGCGTTTATCCCCTTTTGGGGGCTTGCCCCCTTTTTGGGGCTTGCCCCCTTTTCGGGGCGACCGCGAGGCCCCAAACATTCGGGTCGACCCTGACGGGATTGCTGAAGGGAAGGGAGCGGTGAAATATGTTCGGGCTCGCCCAACGTGTACCATGCGCGCCCACGAATCTGCGTGTCATTGACCATGTCGAAATCTCCCAACGCGCTGGTGTGGCTGCTGCTGTCGGCCTTCATCATCATTGCCGACCAGACCTCCAAGCTTGCGATTCTCGAGAGATTTCAGCTGCACGACACGTACGCGGTAATCGACGGACTGCTCAATCTGACCCTTGTCTACAACGAGGGTGCCGCGTTCAGTTTCCTCAGCGATGCCGGCGGCTGGCAACGCTGGTTCTTCACCATCATTGCATCCGTGGTGAGCGTGTTGCTGGTGGTCTGGCTGGCGCGCACACCACGCAATGACTTGCGAACGGCCTTGCCGCTTGCGTTGATCCTCGGTGGCGCAGTCGGCAACCTGATCGACCGCATTCGCTTTGGCCATGTGGTGGATTTCATAGACGTGCACTACGGAAGCTGGTCGTTTCCGGCTTTCAATGTGGCGGATTCCGGGGTAAGCGTGGGTGCGGTGCTGTTGATTGCCTTCAGCTTTTTCGCTGCCCGGGCCGGGACTCGTCCATAATGACGGCCATGCAGGTCCTGCTCGCCAATCCGCGTGGTTTTTGCGCCGGTGTCGATCGCGCGATCGAAATTGTCGAGCGCGCGCTGGAAACCTTTGGTGCGCCAATCTATGTGCGCCACGAAGTCGTGCACAACCGCTTCGTGGTGGATTCACTGCGCGCGCGCGGCGCGGTTTTCGTCGATGAACTCGATGAAGTGCCCGATGGCGCAACCGTGATCTTCAGCGCGCACGGTGTGTCGCGTGAAGTTCGCGACGAGGCCGCGCGACGCGGACTGGCCGTGTTCGATGCCACCTGTCCACTGGTGACCAAGGTGCACATCGAGGTGGCTCGCCACGGCAAAGCCGGGCGCGACGTGATTCTGATCGGCCATGCCGGGCACCCTGAAGTGGAAGGCACCATGGGCCAGTGGAGCGCGGACAACACAGGCCGCATCCATTTGGTCGAGACGCCGGAATGCGTTGCCGCGCTGAATCCGCAGGATCCGGAAAAACTCGCCTATGTCAGCCAGACAACCCTGTCCGTTGACGATACCCGTGCCGTGATCGATACCCTGCGCGAGCGCTTTCCGGCCATAGTCGGCCCGCGTCACGACGATATCTGCTACGCCACCCAGAACCGCCAGGATGCAGTGCGCGCGCTTGGACAACAGTGCGATGTTGTGCTGGTGGTGGGCTCGCCCAACAGTTCCAATTCCAACCGCCTGCGCGAACTGGCCGAAAAGCAGGGCGTCCCTGCTTACCTGATCGACGGTGCCGATGACATCCAGCGTTCCTGGATCCGCGACGGCGCCAGGGTCGGCGTGACCGCAGGCGCGTCGGCTCCGGAGAGCCTGGTCAAGCAAGTGATCGAGCGCCTTGCCAATTGGGGGGCGAACAGCGTCAACGAGCTTGCCGGCCAGCCGGAAAACGTGACCTTTGCCCTGCCGAAGGAACTGCGGATCCGCGTCGTCGACTGACGGATTGCGCGGGTCTTGGCCCAGCCGGCCGCTGCCGCCGCTTATCCGCCAATTGCTACCTCGCGCTTCGGCGCCCTTGTTTCACGGCCTTTGGCCCCGTACGGTGCGCGGTCATAAGTCCGTACGTGGCGAGGGGGATTATGCCTGTCCAGATTTGCCTTTCCGGTGCCAGCGGCCGACGAACCTTGGGTTTTGGCTTGGTCGAGCTGATGATCACCATTGCCATCGTTGCCATTCTGGCCTCGATTGCCTTGCCGAGCTTTGCGGTGATGATCCGCGGCAACAGGGTCAGCACGCAGACCAACGATTTTCTCAGCGCCTTCAACCTGGCCCGTAACGAATCCATCTCGCGATCCCGTGGGGTCAGCATATGCGCGGCCGACACCCGCAACGGTGCAATTCCGACGGCCTGTGGTGCATCCACGGACTGGGGCAAGGGCTGGATGGTTTTCGTGGATGACACCGTGTCGCCAACGGCCTCACCGCCGACGGCAATCGCCCTCGGTTCCGTCATCCGCACCTGGACAGCCAACGAGAACAATTCGTTGGTGCCGGACAGCACAAAATTCTTTGTCCGTTTCAACCCGCGTGGACTGTCGAACCTGACCAGCGACCTGACCTTCACCTTGAAACCGGCCAGCAACTGCTCGAACGATCAACAGCGCACCATCGTCATCACCTCGCTTGGCCGCTCAAGCTCGTCCAAGGGGGCATGCTCGTGAACCATTGGAACCTTCAAATGAGTCGCAATCGCCAAAGCGCAGGCTTCACCCTGCTTGAAGTGTTGATCGCCTTGCTGGTGCTGAGCTTCGGCTTGCTTGGCCTGGCCGCGCTGCAAGCCTACTCGGTCAAGGCCAACCAAAGCGCAAACCTGCGCAGCCAGGCGAGTGTGCTGGCCAACATGATGATGGACAACATTCGTTCGAATCGCGCCAACATCGCCTCCTACTACGCCGACGACTACGACGAGTTCCTGTGCAGTGCCACCCCGGATACCGGTTCCGTCGCTGCTCGCGACTTGAGCGAATGGCGTATTCAGGTCAATTGCCAGTTGCCGCAGGGGCGAGCTGCCGTGGCGCCGATCAGCGTCAACGAAGTGGCTGTCTGCATCCGTTGGAGTGACGAGCGCTGGGAGACTGCAAGTGGCGACTCGACCGGCAAGTGCACGGAAGATGCAGCCACCTTTGGCGCATCCCTCGCCGACGATGGCCCTGGCGCCGGCATGGATGGCCAGACCAGTGTTTTCATCGTTTCCAGCCGCATGTAGGGGCGCCCATGAGCACTATGCAGAAGCAGGCAGTTTTGTCAGGGGCTCGTCAAGCAGGCGTGTCCCTTATCGAGTTGATGATCGCACTCGTCATCTCCAGCTTGATCACCCTTGGCCTCATTCAGATTTTTGGCGCATCCACCAGTACTTCCAGAATGACCGAAGGACTTTCCAGGGTCCAGGAAAGTGGTCGCTTCGCCAGTCAATTCATGCAGCGTGAATTGCGCATGGTTGGTTACATGGGGTGCGGTTCCGATGCCGGTCGATCCATCCAGGAAAGTTTTGTCAACCACCTGGCCACCTTCCCCGGCAACGTCGTTCCCGATGGCAATGCCTACCGCTTCCAGCGTCCGATCGAGGCATTTACTGCCGGGGCCATGACGGTACCGACGGAGTTGACGTCGATAACCAATATCGTCGATGGCAGTGATGTGTTGATCCTGCGTGTTTTCGACGAGGAAAGCACTCCAGTACTGAACATTTCAAAGGCCACCAATACACTTACCGTGGCTTTGGGCAATACGAGTGCATCTTTCCTGCCGGCCAGCGGAAGCACGGTACTTTTCGCCATGCAAAATTGCCGCTCCGCAGATGTGTTTGCCGGCGAATTCAATGGCACACAGGTGGTGGTTGGTGGCCTGACCGCCCCCAATGTCTATGCTGATCCATCGGTGACCAGTTGCGGCTCGGCTCCGTGCCCCTGGGATTTTCGCATCTCCAATGCATTCCTGAACTCAACGCCGATTGTTGGCGACGAGGTGTTGAACGCGGAAATCCACCGGGCAGAGTACTACGCATTTTTTGTCCGCACCAATGCGGATGGCTTTCCTTCGCTGTGGATGCTGCGATTCGAGCGAGGCACCACGGACCTCATGGCCGCGCCCGAAGAACTTGTGCAGGGCGTGGAAAATATGCAACTACGCTTTGGCGTTGATACCTCCGCGGATCCGTCCGGCGATGGTGCTGTTGACGAGTACCGCACGGCCGAAGGCGTTGTCGCCGGCGCAACCGATGACCTGATCCTGGATGCCAACTGGCGGCGCGTGCTCAGCGTGCACATCGGCATGCTGATTCGCAGTCCGGAGCGGGCAGGGGTTACCGGTTCGCGCACCTATGAGTTGATGGGCGTCACCTTGCCCGCAACCACAGATGGCGCCATCCGCGAAACCTACGAAACCACGGTTGCCTTGCGCAACCGCCAGTTCAATTCCTGAGAACGACCATGAGCAGAAAATTTCAACCAGGGTTTCAGCGCAATCGGGGTGCAGTCCTCTTCGTGGCCTTGATCATGCTGTTGCTGTTGACACTGCTTGGTGTCACGGCGATGCAGGTGACCATGTTGCAGGAGCGCATGTCCGGCAACTTCCGCGCCCAGCAAGTCGCCTTTGAAAGAGCCGAAGGCCGCATGGCGGAAGGTCGCGACCTGGCCAGTGACCTGTTGTTGGCCTACGACGAAGTTTCCGGGATACCCATCGGGCTTTCCGCCACCAATGACCTTCCCTGGGCCCCCTGGTTGACAACCTTCCCGCCGGCAGAGGAATACCAGGTTGCCACGCGCACTTGCGGCGGCGCTTGCCCCGAACAGCGCGGCAGCATAGTTGCGGATGATCCCAACAAGAAGCCGCGCTTCTACATCATCAGCGGACAGGAGAAGGATCCAGGCAGCGCCGTGGATACCGCCGCCTGGGCCACCGTGCAAACCGTCTACGTCTATTGAACCGTTGCTTGAGCGGGAGAATCCCATGAAGTCGTTGAACATTCCGCTGTCCCTCGCGCTTGCTG
>ERZ795044.2044-NODE-2044-length-17796-cov-5.898596_pt1 | contig 17796 bp, 12 predicted proteins | sample MGYA00375128_ERZ795044 | MGnify/ENA primary metagenome ERZ795044 (study PRJEB30173, sample SAMN05720213) | anaerobic digester metagenome | isolation source: active sludge of municipal wastewater-treating anaerobic digesters | place: USA | collected 2014-12-22 ... | reverse complement strand
GCGCGACGTGCACATCTCGCACTACGGGCGCATGTGCCCGATCGAGACGCCGGAGGGCCCCAACATCGGTCTGATCTCTTACCTCGCCACCTACGCGAGGATCAACAAATACGGCTTCATCGAGGCGCCGTTCCGCAAGGTGGACAGAGCCACCGGCATCGTCATGGACGACGTGGAGTATATGACCGCGGACGTCGAGGACGATTATGTCGTCGCGCAGGCCAACGAGCCGCTCGACGAGTTCGGCCGCTTCGCGAAACCCAAGGTCAACACCCGTTATAAAGATGAGTTTATCGAGGTCGAGACCTCCCGCGTCGATTACATGGACGTCTCGCCGAAGATGGTCGTCTCCGTCGCGACCGCCATGATCCCGTTTTTGGAGAACGACGACGCGAACCGCGCCTTGATGGGCTCCAACATGCAGAGGCAGGCGGTGCCGCTGCTCAAGACCGAGAACCCGATCGTCGGCACCGGCATGGAATACAAGGCCGCCATCGACTCCGGCGTCACCGTGCTCGCGCTGCACGCGGGCTATATCGCCAGAGCCTGCGCCGATCAGATCGTCGTCCACCGCGACGATGGCGAGGGCGAGGACGTCTACCGGATGGTCAAATTCCTGCGCTCCAACCAAGGCACCTGCGTCAACCAGCGCCCGGTCGTCGTCAAGGGCGAGCATGTCGCCGAGAAGCAGGTCATCGCCGACGGCCCCGCCACCTGCAGCGGCGAGATTTCGCTGGGCAAAAACGTGCTGATCGGCTTTATGACGTGGGAGGGCTACAACTACGAGGACGCCGTCCTGATCAACGAAAAGCTGGTCCGCGACGACACGTTTACCTCCATCCATATCGAAGAATACGAGCTCGAGGCCCGCGACACCAAGCTCGGGCCCGAGGAGATCACCCGCGACATCCCGAACGTCGGCGAGGACGCCCTCAAGGAGCTCGACGAGCGCGGCATCATCCGCATCGGCGCCGAGGTCCGCGCCGGGGATATTCTGGTCGGCAAGGTCACGCCGAAGGGCGAGACCGAGCTCACCGCCGAGGAGCGCCTGCTCCGCGCCATCTTTGGCGAGAAGGCGAGAGAGGTCCGGGATACCTCGCTGCGCGTGCCGCACGGCGAGTACGGCATCATCGTGGACGTCAAGGTCTTCACCCGCGAAAACAGCGACGAGCTGAATCCGGGCGTCAACATGGTGGTGCGCTGCTATATCGCCCAAAAGAGAAAGATCTCCGTCGGCGACAAGATGGCCGGACGCCACGGCAACAAGGGCGTCGTGTCCCGCATCCTGCCGCAGGAGGATATGCCGTTCCTGCCGGACGGCCGCCCGCTCGACATCGTTTTGAATCCGCTGGGCGTCCCGTCCCGTATGAATATCGGACAGGTTCTGGAAGTGCACCTCGGCCGGGCGGCCGCGGCGCTGGGCTACAAAGTCATGACCCCGGTCTTCGACGGCGCGCACGAGCGCGACATCCGCGAGCTTTTGCAGCAGGCCGGGCTCGACGAGAGCGGCAAATCGAAGCTCCGCGACGGGCGCACCGGCGAGTATTTCGACAACGAGGTCACCGTCGGCTACATGTACTTCCTCAAGCTGCACCATCTGGTCGACGATAAGATCCACGCCCGTTCCACCGGCCCGTACTCCCTTGTCACGCAGCAGCCTCTGGGCGGCAAGGCGCAGTTCGGTGGCCAGCGTTTCGGAGAGATGGAGGTCTGGGCCCTCGAAGCCTACGGCGCCGCCTACACGCTTCAGGAGATCCTGACCGTCAAGTCGGACGACGTGGTCGGCCGCGTCAAGACGTTCGAGGCCATCGTCAAGGGCCGCAACGTCCCGACGCCGGGCATCCCGGAGTCCTTCAAGGTTATGATCAAAGAGCTTCAGTCCCTCGGTTTGAATATGAAGGTGCTGGATAAAGAAAACAGAGAGATCGACCTCAAGCAGAATTACGACAACGAAGACGCCGGCCTGATTCCGGGCGACGAACTGCCGAATTACGACAGCATCGCCACCGAGGAAGATTTTAGCGACGGTTATACCATCGAGGAGGGCGACGACGAGGGATCCGAGCCGGACGATACGATTTTGTCCGGGCTGGATTCGCTCAGCCTCGGCTCCGACGATGAAGATATGTGAGGGGGGGCTGCAACATGGAAATCAATCCGTTTGATTCTATCAAGATCGGCCTTGCCTCGCCGGAGATGATCCGCGCGTGGTCTTACGGCGAGGTGAAGAAACCCGAAACCATCAACTACCGCACGCTCAAACCGGAGAGGGACGGCCTTTTCTGTGAAAAGATCTTTGGGCCGACCAAGGATTGGGAGTGCTATTGCGGGAAATATAAGAGAATCCGCTTTAAAGGGAAGATCTGCGAGCGCTGCGGCGTCGAGGTCACCAGAGCGAAGGTCCGCCGCGAGCGCATGGGCCACATCGAGCTCGCCGCCCCGGTCTCCCACATCTGGTATTTCAAGGGCATCCCGTCCAGAATGGGCCTGATCCTTGACGTCTCCCCGCGCCTGCTCGAAAAAGTGCTCTATTTCGCGAGCTATATCGTCACCGATCCCGGCGTCACCCCGCTGGAGCAAAAACAGCTCCTCACCGAGAAGGAATACCGGGATATGCGTGAAAAATATGAAAACGACTTTCAGGCCGGCATGGGCGCCGAGGCCATTCAGATGCTGCTCAAGGACATCAACCTTGAGGGGCTCTCCGCCCAGCTCCACGAGGAATTGGAGACGGCCACCGGCCAGAAGCGCGTCCGCCTGCTCAAACGGCTCGAAGTGGTCGAGGCGTTCCGTCTCTCCGGCAACCGCCCGGAGTGGATGGTCATGGACGTCGTGCCGGTCATCCCGCCGGACATCCGCCCGATGGTCCAGCTCGACGGCGGGCGTTTCGCCACCTCCGACCTCAACGACCTCTACCGCCGCGTCATCAACCGCAACAACAGGCTCAAAAGGCTCCTCGAGCTCGGAGCGCCAGACATCATCGTGCGCAACGAGAAGCGCATGCTGCAGGAGGCCGTCGACGCCCTGATCGACAACGGCCGCCGCGGCCGTCCGGTCACCGGGCCGAACAACCGCCCGCTCAAATCCCTTTCCGATATGCTCAAGGGCAAGCAGGGCCGCTTCCGCCAGAACCTGCTGGGCAAGCGCGTCGACTATTCCGGGCGTTCCGTCATCGTGGTCGGGCCGGAGCTCAAGATGTCCCAGTGCGGCCTGCCCAAGGAGATGGCGCTCGAGCTCTTCAAGCCCTTCGTCATGAAGCGGCTTGTGGACGTCGGCGCCGCCACCAATATCAAAAACGCGAGGAAGATGGTCGAGCGCGCGAAACCGGAGGTCTGGGACGCCCTCGAGGTCGTCATCAAGGACCACCCGGTCATCCTGAACCGCGCCCCCACGCTGCACAGGCTGGGCATTCAGGCCTTTGAGCCGATCCTCGTCGAGGGCAGGGCCATCAAGCTTCACCCGCTGGCCTGCACCGCCTACAACGCCGACTTCGACGGCGACCAGATGGCCGTGCACGTCCCGCTCTCCACGGAGGCGCAGGCGGAGGCCCGCTTCCTGATGCTCGAGGCCAACAACCTGCTCAAGCCCGCCGACGGCAAGCCCGTCACCGTGCCCACGCAGGACATGGTCCTCGGCTCCTATTACCTCACGCTCGTCAAGCCCGGGCTGGAGCCCGGCGAGGGCAAGGCGTTCCGCGGCATCGACGAAGCCGTCATGGCCTACCTGAACGGCGACGTCGGCCTCCACGCGCCGGTCTTTGTGCGCGTGGAAAAAGAGATCGGCGGCGTCATGCAGCACAAGATCATCAACACCACCGTCGGCAAACTCATCTTCAATACGCCGATCCCGCAGGATCTCGGATATATCGACCGCAGCAATCCCGAGCACGCCTTCGACCTCGAGGTGGATTTCCTCGTGGGCAAGAAGCAGCTTGGCAAGATCATCGAGCGCTGCATCAAGAAGCACGGCACCGCCGAGACCGGCGTGGTGCTCGACCGCATCAAGGCGCAGGGCTACAAATATTCCACGAAGAGCGGCATCACCGTCTCGGTCAACGACGCGGTCATCCCGCCCAAAAAGAAGGAGCTGCTCGCCGAGGCCGAGGCCAAGATCGACTCCATCACCAAAAAATACCGCCGCGGCCTGATGTCCAACGAGGAGCGCTACAAGATGGTCATCTCCACTTGGAACGAGACGACCGAGAAGGTCGCCGACGCCTTGAAGGATAACCTTGACCGCTACAACCCGATCTTCATGATGGCCGACTCCGGGGCCCGCGGCTCCATGAACCAGATCCGCCAGCTCGCCGGCATGCGCGGCCTCATCGCCAACACCTCCGGCCGCGCCGTCGAGATCCCGATCCGCGCGAACTACCGCGAGGGCTTAAACATTCTGGAATACTTCATCTCGAGCCGCGGCGCGAGAAAAGGCCTCGCCGACACCGCTCTGCGTACCGCGGACTCCGGCTACCTGACCCGGCGTCTCGTCGACGTCTCGCAGGACGTCATCATCCGCGAGCAGGACTGCGGCACGCACGAGGGCATCGTCGTGCACGACATCCGCGAGGGCGGGGAGATGATCGAGCCGATGGCCGAGCGTCTGATCGGCCGCTATCCCTGCTACGACGTCCTCGATCCCAAGACCGGGGAGCTCCTCGTCAGCAAGGATAAGATGATGGACGACGACGACGCCGATAAGGTCATCACCGCCGGCATCCGCGAGGTCAAGCTGCGCTCCATCCTCAACTGCGAGGCCAAGCACGGCGTCTGCGCCAAGTGCTACGGCGCCAACCTTGCCAACGGCAAGCTCGTCAACATCGGCGAAGCGGTCGGCGTCATCGCGGCGCAGTCCATCGGCGAGCCGGGCACCCAGCTGACGATGCGTACCTTCCACACCGGCGGCATCGCGACGGCCGAGGATATCACGCAGGGTTTGCCGCGGGTCGAGGAGCTGTTCGAGGCCCGCACGCCGAAGCGCGAAGCCCTGATCAGCGAGATCGAGGGCGACGTGCGCATCGAGGAGATCAAGAAAAACCGCCACATCGTCGTCTTCAACAAGGAGACGAACGAGGAGCGCAAGTATCTGCTCTCCTACGGCAGCCGGCCCACCGTGCAGGACGGCGACCACATCCGGGCCGGCACCCTGCTGACCGAGGGCTCCGTCAACCCGCATAAGTATCTGGAAGTCAACGGCGCGCTCGCCGTTCAGGATTATCTGATCGCCGAGGTCCAGAAGGTCTACCGTCTGCAGGGCGTCGACATCAACGATAAGCACATCGAGGTCATCGTCCGCCAGATGATGAAGAAAGTCCGCGTCGACGAATCCGGGGACACCCGCCTGCTCAGCGGCATGGTCGTGGAGCGCGCCGATCTCTTCGCCGCGAACCGCGACATCCGCAAGCGCATCGCCGCCAGCGAGACCGAGCTGCGGGAGGGCACCTACATCCCGATGCTGCTCGGCATCACGAAGGCCTCCCTCGCGACCGAATCGTTCCTCTCCGCCGCCTCCTTCCAAGAGACAACGCGGGTGCTGACCGAGGCCGCGATCAAGGGCAAGACCGACCGCCTGCTCGGGCTCAAGGAGAACGTCATCATCGGCAAGCTGATCCCGGCGGGCACCGGCATGGCGTGCTACAACGACGTCGAGATCGAGCCGGTCATGCCGGAACCCAGACCGATGCCGGACCTGCGCTCCAACGAGTACGCGAGCGTCATGGAGGCCGTCGAGGCGGTCAACGACTGAGAGATCGCACAAACGTTTCAGGCATTTTTTGTGGAATATTGATAAACACAGGGATTGACAAAAAATGCCTGAAATGATATGATTAACCCTTGGTGACGCCTGAAATAAGGGGTTATTTTCGGTCTTTGGGGCGGTTTTCCGCCCTTAGGATATAAAAATCAGAAGAAAGGAGGAAACTCATGCCAACTTTTAGCCAGCTCGTTCGTCATGGAAGAGAGATTCTGGAAACCAAGTCCACCGCCCCGGCGCTTCTTCGCGGATGGAACTCCAAAAAGAAGACGGTGATCGATCAGCACAGCCCGCAAAAGAGAGGCGTCTGCACGGCCATCCGTACCGCGACGCCCAAAAAGCCGAACTCCGCGCTTCGCAAGATCGCGAGGGTCCGCCTCAGCAACGGGATTGAAGCCACCTGCTACATCCCCGGTGTCGGACACAACCTTCAGGAGCACAGCGTCGTCCTTATCAGAGGCGGCCGTGTCAAAGACCTCCCGGGCGTCCGTTACCACATCATTCGCGGAACTCTGGATGCGCAGGGCGTCGCGAAGAGGATGCAGGCCCGCTCCAAATACGGCGCCAAGCGTCCGAAAGCCGGTGCTGCGAAAAAGTAAGAGAACTTCCTGTTTATGAATGCAATACTGCTGCCGGGAGGCGGCGATCGATATAGAGATATAACCATCGTCCGCAATTCGGCACAACGGGAGTTTGTCGCTTTCGAGTACCTATGAATTCATTTTATGAAGGAGGGAAGTAAAGTGCCAAGAAGAGGACAAATCGCAAAACGGGACGTCTTGCCTGATCCGCTGTATCATTCCAAGATGGTCACCCGTCTGATCAACAACATCATGCTCGACGGCAAAAAAGGCGTCGCGCAAAAGATCGTTTATGGGGCTTTTGATATCGTGGAAGCCAAGACCGGTAAAAACGGGCTGGAGGCCTTCGAGGAAGCTCTGGGAAACATCATGCCCGCGCTGGAGTGCAAATCCCGCCGTGTCGGCGGCGCGAACTATCAGGTCCCGATGGAAGTCCGCCCCGAGCGCCGCGAGACGCTCGGCCTGCGCTGGCTCACGTCGTATTCGCGCGGCCGCAACGAGCGCACCATGAAGGAACGCCTCGCCGGCGAGATCATGGACGCGCTCAACAATGCGGGCGGAGCCTTCAAGAAGAAAGAGGACACCCACAAGATGGCCGAGGCCAACAGAGCCTTCGCCCATTTCAGATGGTGATCTCCTTCCGACCGCAACTTTTATTTTACAATTGAGGAGTTTTTATGCCAAGAGACGTTTCCCTTGAGATGACCCGAAATATCGGGATCATGGCCCACATTGACGCCGGCAAGACGACGACGACCGAACGCATCCTCTATTATACGGGGGTGAATTATAAGATCGGCGAGACGCACGACGGCAATGCCACGATGGACTGGATGGAACAGGAGCAGGAGCGTGGCATCACGATCACCTCCGCCGCCACCACCGCCCATTGGAACGGCTACCGCATCAATATCATCGACACCCCCGGACACGTCGATTTTACCGTCGAGGTGGAGCGCTCGCTGCGCGTGTTGGACGGTTCCGTAACCATCCTCTGCGCGAAGGGCGGCGTTGAGCCCCAGTCTGAGACCGTCTGGCGTCAGGCAAATAAATATCGCGTGCCGAGAATGGTGTACGTCAACAAGATGGACATCACGGGCGCAAATTTCTTTCACGTCGTCGATATGATGGTGAAGCGGCTCAAGTGCAACCCGATTGTGATTCAGCTCCCGATCGGCGCCGAGGCCGAATTCACCGGCCTCGTCGATCTGCTGGAAATGAAAGCGTATTATTTCCTCGACGAGATGGGCACCGACGTCGAAGTCCGCGAGATTCCGGACGATATGGCGGACCTTGCCAAAGAGTACCGCGAAAAGATGATCGAGTCCGCCTCCGAGATGGACGACGAGCTGATGGAAAAATATCTGGAAGGCGAGGAGCCCTCGATCGGGGAACTCAAGGCCGCCATCCGAAAAGGCACCGTCGACAACAAGCTCGTCCCGGTCACCTGCGGGACCTCCTATAAGAATAAAGGCGTTCAGAAGCTGCTGGACGCGATCGTGGATTATTTGCCCTCGCCGCTGGACATCCCTCCGGTCGAAGGCACCGATCCGAAGACCGGCGAGAAGCTCGAGCGGAAAACCTCCGACGACGAGCCCTTCGCGGCCTTGGCCTTCAAGATCGCGACCGACCCCTTTGTCGGGAAGCTCTGCTTCTTCCGCGTCTATTCCGGCACCGTCGACTCCGGCTCGGGCGTCTATAACCCCGACCGAGAGAAGCACGAGCGCATGGGCAGGATCCTTCAGATGCACGCGAATCACCGCAAGGATCTGGAGACCTGCTACGCCGGGGATATCGCCGCCGCGGTCGGTGTGAAATACACCACCACCGGCGACACCCTTTGCGATCCGAAGCACCCGATCCTGCTGGAGCAGATGGTTTTCCCGGAGCCGGTAATCCGCCTCGCCATCGAGCCCAAGACCAAGGCCGGTCAGGAAAAAATGGCCATCGCCTTGGCAAAGCTCTCCGAGGAGGACCCGACCTTCCGCACCTACACCGACCGCGAGACCGGCCAGACGATCATCGCCGGCATGGGCGAGCTCCATTTGGAGATCATCGTCGACCGCCTGCTGCGTGAGTTCCGTGTCGAGGCCAACGTCGGCAAGCCGCAGGTCGCCTACAAAGAGACGATCAGCAAAAAGGCCGAGCAGGAGACCAAATATGTGCGCCAGTCGGGCGGCAAGGGCCAGTACGGCCATGTCAAGATCCGCGTGGAGCCCAACGAGAGCGGCAAGGGATACGAATTCCACAACGAAGTCGTCGGCGGAGCGATCCCGAAGGAGTATATCCCCGCGGTCGACAAGGGCATCCAAGGCGCGACGCTGGCCGGCGTGCTCGCCGGGTATCCGGTGGTCGACGTCATCTGCACTCTGTACGACGGCTCCTTCCACGAGGTCGACTCCTCCGAGATGGCGTTCGAGATCGCCGGTTCCATGGCCTTCAAAGAGGCCATGCGCAAGGCCGATCCGGTCATCCTCGAGCCGATCATGAGGGTCTCCGTCAGCATGCCCGAGGAATACATGGGCGACGTCATCGGGGATCTCAACTCGAGGCGCGCGCAGATCCAAGGCATGGAGGCGACCTTCGGCGCTCAGGAGATCCGCGCCTACGTCCCGCTGTCCGAGATGTTCGGATACGCGAGCGACCTGCGCTCCAAGACGCAGGGCCGCGGCCAATATGTCATGGAACCGAGCCATTATGTCGAGGTGCCGAAGTCTCTCGCCGAGAAAATCGTCAAAGAGCGCTGAGCCGGCCGCAGAATCCATTTACATCTTGCATTTCCCGGAAGATTTTGTTAAACTACCTTTGTAGTAAGAAAAATAAGAGTCACGATACAAAACGCCAAACTGTAAGGAGGATAATCAAATGGCCAAACAACATTTTGAGAGAACCAAGCCCCATGTGAATATCGGAACCATCGGCCACATCGACCATGGCAAGACCACCCTTACCGCCGCCATCACCAAGTATCTGAGCCTGAAGGGTCTGGCCCGGTATGAGGCATATGACGCCATCGATAAGGCTCCTGAGGAAAAAGCCCGCGGGATCACCATCAACACGTCCCACGTCGAATACGAGACCGAAAACCGCCACTACGCGCATGTCGACTGCCCCGGACACGCCGACTATATCAAAAACATGATCACCGGCGCCGCGCAGATGGACGGCACGATTCTGGTTGTCTCCGCGGCCGACGGCCCGATGCCCCAGACCCGTGAGCATATCCTGCTTTCCCGTCAGGTTGGCGTTCCGTATATCGTCGTGTTCCTCAACAAAGTCGACCAGCTCAACGGCGACACCGAGATGCTCGAGCTTGTCGAGATGGAAGTCCGCGAACTGCTGACCGAGTACGGCTATCCGGGCGACGACACCCCGATCGTTGCCGGCTCCGCCCTTGCCGTCCTCGAGGACACCTCCAACGACCCGAACGCCGAGTGCTATAAGTGCATTCAGGAGATCATGGACGCGGTGGACACCTATATCCCGACTCCGGAGCGCAAAGCGGACCTGCCTTTCCTGATGCCGATCGAGGACATCTTCACGATCACCGGACGCGGCACCGTCGTCACCGGCAGAATCGAGCGCGGACAGGTCAAGGTTGGCGAAGAGATGGAAATTGTCGGCCTTACCGATGAGAAAAAGAAAGCCGTCATCACCGGCGTCGAGATGTTCCACAAGATCCTTGATTACGGCGAGGCCGGCGACAACGTAGGCCTGCTGCTCCGCGGCATCCAGAGAACCGACGTCCAGCGCGGACAGGTCGTCTGCAAGCCCAACTCCATCCACCCGCACACCAAGTTTGTCGGTCAGGTTTACGTCCTGAAAAAGGATGAGGGCGGCCGTCATACTCCGTTCTTCAACAACTATCGTCCGCAGTTCTACTTCCGCACCACCGACGTCACCGGCGTCATCACGCTGCCGGCCGGCGTCGAGATGTGCATGCCCGGCGATAACGTCGAGATGAACGTCGAGCTGATCACCCCGATCGCCATCGAAAAAGGCCTCCGCTTCGCCATCCGCGAAGGCGGCCACACGGTCGGTTCCGGTGTCGTCATCGAGATCGACGGATAAGTTCGCTAAAAAGCAATAAAAAGTTCCCGTCCGGTTCGGACGGGAACTTTTTTTGTACGTTGGCGATAAAAGAAAACAGGCGCGAGGCGACGTTGCCTCCTTGGGCGGAAGAACTGTGAGCATTGTTCAGACGCCGTTTTTCTCGCGGGCCGCGCGTCGTTTCTTATACAGATCGGATTATAAATTTTTATAAACCCGGTACAGCTCTTTGCCGCGTTCTCCGGTCCGGAAGGATTCGGAGATTTTTTTGAGCGCCAGCAAAAAAACCTGACGCTCCAAATGCGCCTGCAGCAGCCAAGACTCCGTGACTTCCGGGGAGAGGACGTAGCAGACCGAAATGCCCCATGCGCAGGCCATTTTCGCGTAAGCTCCCGGGTGCCGGACGGAGCCGTAAAGCTCCAGCAGGGTCGGGACGAACTCCGGCTCCGCGAAGTGGTCGAGCAGCATCACCTCCGCGAACCGGACGGCAAACTCGCGCTCGTCGGCGAGCAGGGGAACAAGGAAATCCAGATAGACCCGCCGATTCTTTCCGACGTCGCGGAAGGAGACGCAAAAGCTGTCGCAGACCGACCAGTTCCGGATCCGCGGCAGGAAATCCGCGACACGCCGCAGCCGCTCCTCCGCCGGCATCCGCGCGCCCGCGATCACAAACCCGCGAAGCATCGTCTCCTCAAAAAACTCGTCTCCGCCGGAGGAGAGCGCGCCCTGCCAATCGGATTTGCAGATCCGCCTCGCCGTCTCGCGGAGCTTGGGCAGGCGGACGCCGAGCAAATGCTCCTCCTGCGGGATCAGCTTCCCGGCGAAGGCGGCATATTCCGGCTCGGCGAGAGAGAGCAGCTCCTCTTTGATCGCCTTCTCCATCTTCTCACCTCCTAATAAAAAAATGGCTTCCACAAGCCAAATAAAATCGGTATATAAATTAAATTATTATATTATAAAGTCCAATTATGTCCCATCAGGGCGAAAACGGCGCTTTTGGGGGGCCGCCCGCCGTCTCCGGACCGAGGAAAAGCTCTCCGGTCGCCGCGAACGTTTGCTTTGCGGGCGCGGTCAGCTCGCGGGGCTTTTTTGGCTGCGAATCCCGTAGACAACCTTTTTGAGCTGTTCGACCTCCTCGTCGGAAAGCGCGTCCGGCACGCAGGAGGAGATAAAAAAGTTCATAATGGAGCTGTCGTAAAAGCGGTCCAAAAAATGGCCGCTTTCGCCGTCGAGGTATTCCGCCTTCGTGACCCTCGCGGAATAGAGATTGCCGCGCCCTTTTTTCTCGCAGAGCACGAACCCCTTTTTGACCAGCCGGGAAAGAAACGTGAGCACGGTCGTCGTCGCCCAGCCGCGGCTGCCGCCGAGCGCCTCCCCGATCTGCGCGCCGGTGAGCGGCGATCCCGAATCCCAGAGTGCGATCATAACGGCCAATTCCGTCTCGGGCAGTGTCCGAATGCCGCTTTCCATCAGAATCCCCTCTTTCCGCTGAAACTGCTTCGACAAATGTAGAAGGTTTTCCTATTATAGCCGCTTGTCCCGCTTCTGTCAAGGGAAAATACGGGCTTTCAAAAAAACGGTTGCGCTCCTCCAAGCAAAAAATGCGCGGCCGTTCTTTTAGAAAAAATATTACTATCTGTAAAAAAACGCCGCCCGGCGGCGCGGCGGGAGCCGCGCTTCCGTCCGGGTATGAAAAGCGGCAAAAAAAAGCCGAGCTTCGAGGAGCCGCTTTGCGGGGCTCGGAAGGCGGGGGATAAAAGGCAAGAGAGGAAACCAAAAAATGCGGAGAGCGAAAAATAGGCAAGGCCGAAGGCGACGCGGCGAGAGCCGCGCTTCCGTTGGTGGAATCAAAAACAATAAAAAAACGGGCCCCGATGGGGCCCGCCGGTTTCCCTTATATTTCCTCGCCGCAGAGGTCCGCGGTCTTCGCGCCCGCCATGCGGATCAGATCGGCGGGAGCGGCCTCCACCTGCCTGCCGATGCGCCCGCCGCTGACGGCGACGGTCTCCCACCCGAGCACGGCTTCGTCAAACCATGTGGGGAAGGGCTTTTTCATGCCGATCGGCGAGCAGCCGCCGCGCACGTATCCGGTCAGAGGCAAGAGCTCCGGGACCTTCACCATGACGACGAATTTTTCCCCGGCGACTTTCGCCGCCTTTTTGAGATCGAGCGAGGCCCCGCCCGGCACGACGAACACAAAATAGCCGCCGGAGGCGCCCTGCGTCACCAGCGTTTTATAGATCCGTTCGAGCGGGATGCCGATTTTTTCCGCGACCGAGAGAGCGTCCACCGCCTCATCCCCGTCGTGCTCGTAGCCATGCGGCGTATAGGGGATCTTTTTTTGCTCGAGCATCCGCATGACGTTGGTCTTGTCCTCTTTGTTGCTCATACGCGGGATCGCTCCTTTAATTTTTCCACGGCGGAGAGGATCTCGGGGAGGCTCTCCTCCATCATCTCTTTATAAAAACCCTCGTATTCGTAGGTCAGCTCCTCGATGGGCTTCGTGCGGATGGCGTCGGCGTACTGCTCCAGCATGCGAAAGGTCTTTTCGTAGGCGTGGTAGCTGTTGGCGCGGTGGGTGTAGGAGCCGACCGGCACGCCAAGCTCGCCCGCCACCTTCTTTTGCAGCATGATGAAGGCAAAGGCGTTCATAAAGGAGGCCTGCGGCGCGTCGTTGGAGCGCATCATCACCTTGCAGTGGAGCTTTCCCTCGCGGATGAAATACTGGATGCTCTGTAAACAGGCCGGGTCGGCGTTTTTGCTGTCGACCTCAAAATCCCGGATATTCATGACGGCGCGGCGGGTGTCGGGATTCCGGCGGAGTTCCGAAAGGATGAACGGCAGCTGCCCCGCGTAGCGGTCGTGGTAGGTGTATTCCCAGCAGTTGCCCTCGCCGATCTTGAAATCGAGGATGCCGTCAAGGATCTCCATCACATACTGCTGCAGTTCGTAGAAGCCGCCGATGTAGAGGCGGCTGACCATCGGCTCGGCGAGGGCCTCGTCGACGGCGAAGGTCATGCCGACCTCCTTTTGCGTCTGGCCCCAGTCGGAGCAGGGGAGCACGTCGCCCTGTTCGTATAGCGCGAGAATGGCTTTATGGTAGGCCTCCGGCAGCGTTTTGCCTTCGACAAAAAGTTCCTTCATGCCCCGTCAAACCTCCGAGAGATCGAAATTTTCCGCGATGAACGAGCTGGCCCCGGCCTCGACCGCCTGTCCGACCTCGTCCGCGGAGTGCAGCGTCCACGCGGCGATCCGCGTGCCGTAATAGCGGCAGAGCCGGAAGCCGAAGGTGGAGTCCCGGAAGTTCCATGCGAGGAAATCCGGCCTCGCCAAAAAATTCGTAAAGAGGTTCCCGAGCAGGAACGCCAAGGTGCGCTTGGCGTCCGTCAGATGCCGCAGGTCGCAGGAGAGCTGGCCGCGGATGACGTCCGGGCGGTTCTCGCGGAACCATTTCAAAATGTAGGGGCTGAACGATTCGACGACGAACGGCCCCTCGTAGGCGTCGAGCAGCGGTATGGTCTTTTCGCAGACCTCGCAGTCGGCGGGGTCCGCCGCGTATTTTATCTCGCAAAGCAGCGGCGCGCCCTCCATGGCGTCGAGCGCCTCGGAGAGCAGCGGGATGCGCTCCTCCGTGCCGCCGAGGCGGAATTCCCTGAGCACGGCCCAGTCGGTCTCGGCGACCGTGCGGTCGATCCCGCACATGCGCGCCGTGTTCGCGTCGTGGAAAACCACTGGCACACCGTCTTTCGTGAGGCGGACGTCGAGCTCGGAGCCGAGCCCCCTCTCCGCGGCGGCGCGGAAGGCCCCCAGCGAGTTTTCCGGCTTCGCCGCGTCGTGGAGGCCCCGATGCGCCCAAACGAGCGGCAGCTCAAACGGGCGGTAATGATTCGGCGTGGTCATCCAGACGATCGCGCACGCGAGCGCCAGAAAGAGGATCACCAATATTACAAAGGCAGTCGTAAAATCCATAAAACCTCCTTGAAGGAAAACAGCTCTGTTTTTTTCGCCGGACGGCCGGCCTTGGCCCCACGATATGGAAAAGCAAAAAATCGGGGAGAAAATCCACGGGAAGCGCCCCGCCCGCCTTTTTTATCAAGAAAAGCGGAATGGGCCCCCGGGAACGGGCAAAATAAAGTTCGGGAAACGAGGCGTGGGGCCCGCGCCGTCAGTCGATATCCTCGACGACGGACTCCGGCGGTTTGTCCAACACCTCCGGGCGGCGGAGAATCTGCTCAAAATACTTGAACGAGGTGGCGAAATAATGGCCGTCGCAGATCCGCTCATCCGAGGTGACTCTGTAATCTATGTAGCGATGCTTCTCCACGGAGCCGTCCTTTTGCGTCTCATAGACCGTCCGCTTCGCGCCGAACGCGATAAACACCGGACAGGTGCCGAAATTATAGAGGTGGTGGTAGATCGGCGGGATGCCCAGCGAGCCGAGGTTTGTGATGAAAAGGCTGCAGTGGAAAGGGGAGGCTTTGTGCAGAGCCTTGGGCATGATGCCCAGATAATCAAGGAGCATGATCAGGGAGACAAACAGGCGAAACAGCCCGCTCGGCATCCACACGAGCGCCCGCGCGACGAAATCGAGGGAGGTGGAATCGCCCGCCCGCCTCGCGACGGCGATGGCATCCTCCATTTTATGATAGACCTCGTAAATACTGTCCTCCGGCTGGAAAACGACTTTAATGCCGGACTCCTGCGAATTGAGCTCCATGGTTTTCTTCACCATCATCGAGAGGGTAAAGTCCTCGTGCTGATAGATGCGCTGGCCGGCGACGAAACGGTTGAGGCCGGGTTTCTGGGAGACGAGCCGGATGTAGGCCGCCACGATCACGTGCATGAAACCGAAGCCCTCCAAGCCGTCCTCTTTTCGTTTCTCCCGGATATAGTTGTCGATTCTGCCCAGTTCAGCCGATCCGCCGAAAAGGTTGCTCGCGTCGTTCCGCGTCTTCATCACAAAGGGAGCGACATAGTCCATCGGCGGCAAAGTGCGGATCTTCCGTCCGTCGTAGCGGTCGCCGAGTCTTTTTTTCCTTTTCTGCATCGTTTCTGTCCTTTCCGCGGCTTGCGCCGCCGTTTTTTCAAAAGGCCCGGTTCCATTATAACAGGCCGGATTCCGCTTTTCCACGTTTCAGACAGAAAAAACTCTGAAATTCATAAAATTATAAGAAAAATCGGATTCCAAGCAACAGATTCTTGCGAAAAACGCCCGCTTATGGTATCTTTATGACGTATGTAAAATTTACCGACTGGAGGATGCTGGAATGATGGAGGACGCGGCGCTTGCCGAGCTTCTTTTCCCAAACGTCGCCGCGACGCCCGAGGAGATGGAGGAGCGATACCCAAAGAGGAACCTGCCCGAGGGGGCCAAAGTCACGAGGATCGCCCCGAGCCCGACCGGTTTCATGCACCTTGGGAACCTCTTCGGCGCGCTGACGGACGAGCGCCTCGCCCACCAGTCGGGCGGCGTGTTCCTGCTGCGCATCGAGGACACGGACTTAAAGCGTCAGGTCGAGGGCGGCGTGGAAAAGATCCTCGACGTCTTCCATAAATTCGGCCTGCAATTTGACGAGGGCGCGCTCGAAAACGAGGGCGAATTCGGATCTTACGGCCCCTACCGCCAGCGCCAGAGGGCGGAGATCTACCACGTCTTCGCGAAGCGGCTCGTCGCGGAGGGCAAGGCCTATCCGTGCTTTTGCTCCGAGGAGGAGCTCGCCGGGATGCGCGAGCGGCAGGAGGCGGAGGGGGAGAACCCCGGCTACTACGGCAAATGGGCGCTCTGGCGCGGCCGCGGCTTAGAGGAAATCAAAAAGGAACTTGAAACCGGCAAGCCGTGGGTGCTGCGCTTTCGCAGCGAGGGCGACCCGGCGAAATACCTCCACCTGACCGATCTTGTGAAAGGGCAGATCGACATGCCGGAAAACGAGCAGGACATCGTGCTGCTCAAATCGGACGGCATCCCGACCTATCACTTCGCCCACGTGATCGACGACCACCTGATGCGCACGACGCATGTCGTCCGCGGCGAGGAATGGATCGCGACTTGGCCGTTCCACGCCCAGCTCTTTCAGGCGCTCGGCTGGAAGCCGCCGAAGTACGTCCACACCGCCCAGCTCATGAAGATGGACGGCGGCAGCAAGCGCAAGCTCTCCAAGCGCAAGGACCCGGAGCTCGCTCTGGATTATTATTTCGCCGAGGGCTACCCGGTCCCCTCCGTGATGGAGTACCTGCTGACGCTGCTCAACTCCAATTTTGAGGAGTGGCGGCTCGCGAACCCGGCCGCGCCCGTCGGCGATTTCAAATTCACGACCGGAAAAATGAGCGTCAGCGGCTCGCTTTTTGATCTCGACAAGCTCCGCGACGTCTCCCGCAACGTCGTCGCCATGATGACGACGGAGGAGGTCTGGGGCTATCTGACCGAGTGGGCGAGGGAGTACGCGCCGGAGTTTTACGCGATCCTTACGGACAGGCCGGACTATACGAAGGCGATCCTCTCGATCGGCCGCGGCGTCCCCAAGCCGCGGAAGGACATCGCGGTTTGGAGCGAGTTTCAGGACTACATGGCCTTTTTCTTCGACGGGCTGTTCGTCCCCGGCGCGGAGTACCCGGAGAACGTGCCCATGGAGGACGTCCGGGCCGTGCTCAAGGAATATCGGGAATTATATGATGAGCATGACGATCAGGAGGCGTGGTTCCAGAAGATCCGGGATCTCTGCACGGCCCACGGCTACGCCGCCCAGCCCAAAGAATACCGACAGCATCCCGAGCTTTACAAAGGGCATGTCGGCGACATCTCCGCGGTGCTGCGCATGGCGGTCACCGGCAGGGTCAACAGCCCCGATATGTACGAAGTGATGCATGTCATGGGCGTGGAAAAAGTGAGGGAGCGGCTCGCCTCGGCCCTCGCGCGTCTCGCCGGACCGCGGGAATAACATTTTCGGAATACCGGAGAGGCCGCGCCGCCAAAACCTTTTTGCGCGCGTTTTTCGGGCGGCTTCCCGAAAAAAACGGGACACCGCCGGTTTTGCGGACGCCTCGCCGCCCCATAAGGGCCCTCGTGCGCCGTTGTCCGGGCAGCTTCCCAAAAACGGCGGGACGCCGCCGGGCCTGCGGCGAATATTTTGCCGAAGAATTCATGCTGAAATAGCTGAAATAGAGGAGAACACCATGCCGGAAGAAGTGTCCAATTTCATCCACGATATCATCGACGCCGACCGCGCGGCCGGTTTCGCGAAGCCGGTGCACACCCGCTTCCCGCCGGAGCCCAACGGCTACCTGCACATCGGCAGCGCGAAGGCGATCTGGATCAACGCCTCCACCGCGGAGAAATACGGCGGCCTTTTCAACCTGCGCTACGACGATACGAATCCCGCCCGCGAGGACGACGAATACGTGCAGTCCATTCTGGACG
>ERZ795044.2042-NODE-2042-length-17802-cov-5.361357_pt1 | contig 17802 bp, 16 predicted proteins | sample MGYA00375128_ERZ795044 | MGnify/ENA primary metagenome ERZ795044 (study PRJEB30173, sample SAMN05720213) | anaerobic digester metagenome | isolation source: active sludge of municipal wastewater-treating anaerobic digesters | place: USA | collected 2014-12-22 ... | reverse complement strand
TCCATGTACCCTATCATACCACCTGGGAACATGAAAAAGTAGAAGGAACGATTGAACATGCCCGATTTCACAGCGTGGAAACCCTGAAAGACATCCTGCCCATCCTGGCATTCGGGGAATAAGAGATACCGCCTGATTCATGAACACATGTATCAGTGGCCATTCCGGCTCATTGATGAACCAAAAACAATGGCGGAAAAAAGCAGATTCATACTTATTTCCGGTTATTTTGTGGTTTACCTCAATCGAAAAGGCCAGTGTTTATGGATTACCGATCGCTCCCTAAAATAGAACTTCATCTTCACCTCGACTGCAGTCTCAGTTATAAAGTGGTACAGCAGATCAATCCTGCTATTACCCTGGAAGAATACCGGGATTCCTTTATTGCCCCTCCCAAATGCACGGACCTGAATGATTATCTCACCCGTGCCGTGAAAGGATTTGAGCTGATGCAAACCAGAGAGCAATTACGATGGGTGACACTGGATCTATTTGAACAATTAAAGGCCGATCAGGTGATTTATGCCGAAATCAGGTTTGCCCCTTTGTTACATATTGCCGGCGGACTGGACCCTGCCACTGTGGTGCAAACTGTGAATGATGCGGTATCTGAAGGGATCGTATCAACGGGAGTAGAGGCCGGTTTGATACTTTGTACCCTGCGTCATTATAATGAGGCCCAAAGCCTGGAAACGATCCGGCTGGCCGAACAATTCAAAGGCACCCATGTGCTGGGTTTTGATATTGCCGGAGATGAAGCCGGTTACCCGGTTACAGCCCATATCAAAGCATTTGAACTGGCCCAGGAACTGGGCATTCCCTGCACCGCTCATGCCGGCGAAGCGTCGGGTCCTGATAGCGTAAAAAAAACATTGCAGTGTTTTCATCCTTCCCGGATTGGTCATGGTGTGCGCAGCGCCGAAGATCCCGCCCTGCTGGATCAGCTGAAAGCAAACGATATTCATTTGGAAGTTTGTCCGACCAGTAATGTCCAGACCAACATAGTGGATACCATTGCCGATCATCCGCTCGACCGCATTTACCGGCATGGAGTATCGATGAGTTTAAATACTGACTGCCGGACCATTTCTGATGTGAACCTGAGCAGTGAATACCAGCTGGTGGAAGCTGTTTTTCAGTGGAAAAAAGAAGACTTCCTGCATTGTAACCTGGAAGCGATACAACACGCTTTCTGCGATGATGTACTCAAAGAAAAATTAAGAAAGGCAATTCTCTCTGCTTATTCTTCAGCTGAATAAAAAATTACCTATTTTGGCAGCAACGTGAACCTCCTCTCTCCTGCCATATCATCTCTGGCCCGTATGCGGCACTGGCGCATCAAAGCCTGGAAAAATAACCCCTTTGATGCACAAAGGGAGGTATTGCAGGAACTGGTTACTTCAGCCCAATACACTGAGTTTGGCCGCAAATATGACTTCACCAATCTCTTCAATGTAAAAGATTTTAAGGCGGCCGTACCCGTACATGAGTACGATGACCTCAAGCCATATATAGAAAGGATCATGAAGGGGGAACAGGATATTTTATGGAATACCCCCATTTATTGGTTTGCCAAAAGCAGTGGCACCACCAGTGATAAAAGCAAATTCATCCCGGTCAGCAATGAAAGCCTGGAAGATGGTCACTACAAAGCATCCAAAGATGTGCTTTGCATGTATTACCAGTACCGGCCGGATTCTGCCCTGCTGACCGGCAAAGGACTGGTGATTGGTGGCAGCCATAGTATCAACCCGGTAAACCATGAAGCGCATTATGGTGATTTGAGTGCAGTATTATTTCAAAACTCACCTTTCTGGGCACACTGGCTCCGCACCCCCGACCTGAGTATTGCCCTGATGGATGAATGGGAAAGTAAGATTGAAAAAATTGCCGAAGCCACCATTAACGAAGTAGTGACATCCGTTTCCGGTGTGCCCACTTGGACCCTGGTGCTTTTTAAAAGAATTTTGGAAATTACCGGCCGTACCACGATCAGCGAAGTATGGCCTTCTCTTGAATTATATATGCATGGCGGGGTATCTTTTACTCCCTACCGCGAACAGTTTCAGAGAATCATTGGCAAGGATATCAATTACCTGGAAATGTACAATGCCAGCGAAGGATTCTTTGCCGCACAGGAACAACCCGGAGATGACGGCATGCTACTCTTCACTGATCATGGTATATTTTATGAGTTCATGCTGGTGAGTGAATACGGAAAAAAAGATCCGCAAACCATCGGTCTGCAACAGGTAGAACTGGGCAAAAACTACGCCCCTGTGATCAGCACCAATGGAGGACTCTGGCGTTACCTGGTGGGAGATACCATACAGTTTACTTCCCTGCAACCTTTTAAGGTCAGGGTATCCGGCCGGCTCAAACATTTTATTAATGCCTTTGGAGAAGAAGTAATTGTTGACAATACCGATCAGGCAGTCACCATTGCCTGCGAAAAAACCGGGGCAGTAGTAAATGATTATACGGCTGCGCCCATCTATTTTTCAGATGGCGGCAATGGTGCGCATGAATGGTTGATTGAATTTGATAAAGCCCCGGATGATCTCGAACAGTTTACTGAAGCACTGGACAAGGCATTGCAAAGTATCAACAGTGATTACGAAGCAAAACGCTATAAGAATATCGCCCTTCGGGCACCTGTGGTACATGCACTGAAAGATGGCCGCTTTAATGAGTGGCTGCACAGCAAAGGAAAACTGGGCGGACAACACAAGGTACCCCGCCTGAGCAATGACCGAAAATTACTGGAAGAAATTCTTTCCCTGGGATAAGCAATCGGGTATGAAATCATTACTACTACTATTCCTCCTCTTCTTTTTTGTATCTAATGGCCAGTCGCAGCTACCACTTAAACTGGTGAAACAAGAAGTCCGGCTGAAGAACAAAACCGCTTTTTCATTACTGGTTCCGCAAGGTTACCGGATAGCCGTAGCCGCAGAAGGCCTGAACCGGCCAAGATTTTTTTGTGTCAGTCCGGATGGCCGGTTATTCATCACCGATATGTTGGACCGCTCTGATAACAAAAAAGGAAAAGTACTGATCCTGGAAGACTGGGCCGACAGCAGTAAGCAATTTCAAAAAACCACCACCTATCTCAGCAACCTGCATAATCCCAATCAGGTAGCCTTCTACATACGAAACGGGGAGTATTTTCTCTATGTAGCAGAAACAGGGAAACTGAGTTATTACCGGTATCTGCCCGGTGAACTGCAACCTTCCGGTCCGCCTACAATCATTGCCCGTTTTCCGGACTACGGACTGAGTTATAAATATGGCGGCTGGCACCTGACCAGAAGTATCGCTATACACCATAATAAATTATACGTCACTATTGGCAGCAGCTGTGATGCCTGTATTGAAAAAGAAGAAATCAGGGCCAGTCTGGTGGAAATGGACCCGGATGGAAGTAACCTGAAATATATCGCCCGTGGCTTACGCAATGCCGTTGGCATCAAATGGGTAAAGGATGAACTCTGGGTCACCAATATGGGACGCGATAACCGTGGGCCCGATAAACCGGAGGAACAGCTGATGAAGATTACCCCTGGCAGTTTTTATGGATGGCCTTATTATTTTCAATACCGGAAACAAATCATCACTGATCCCGCATTTAAAGATTCTTTGAAACCGGCCTGGGTCAAAAGACCACCGATCAGCCAGTGGGGCATCAAAGCGCATTCAGCTCCGCTGGGATTTACTTACTTCTCAGTATTCAGTGACAGTCTGCTGAACAATAGCTTTATCACCGCCCTGCATGGCAGTACCAGTGTGTGGCGGCAAAGAGGCAATGCCGTGGTGCAAATGTTGCCGAACGGGCAATACCGCGAGATTGTCAGTGGTTTTTTACAGGGCAAAACCGAAGACAAACGTTTTGGACGACCCTGTGATGTGCTGCAATGGGATGACCGCTCCTTTTTTATCAGTGATGACAAGAATGGGGTGATCTATTATGTATGGAAAGAAAACTGAGTCCGGGTTTTTAGGGTCATTTGCCATTAATTCCTTTTTTTTGCCTGATACAAAATCTGCTATATGAAATTACTCGAAGGAAAAGTTGCCATTGTAACCGGAGCTGCCCGTGGTATCGGAGAAGGGATTGCTATCAAATTTGCCGAACAGGGAGCCAATGTGGCTTTTAGTTATGTGAGTGAAAGCAGCCGTGAAAAAGCAGTCGCGCTAGAGGCGAAACTGCAGGCCATGGGTGTAAAGGCAAAAGCTTACCAGAGCAATGCCGGTGACCTGGCCCAGTGTGAATCCTTTGTAAATGATGTATTGAAAGAATTTGGCACCGTTGATATCCTGGTGAACAATGCTGGTATTTCCAAGGATAACCTGCTCATGAGGATGAGTCCGGAGCAATGGAATGATGTGATCCAGGTGAACCTGAACAGTGTATTCTATATGACCAAACAAGTGATCCGTACCATGATGAAGGCCCGCAGCGGATCCATTATCAATATGAGTTCTATCATTGGTGAAATCGGTAATGCAGGACAGGCCAGTTATGCCGCCAGCAAGGCCGGTATCATTGGCTTTACCAAATCAGTGGCCAAGGAACTGGGCAGCCGCAATATCCGTTGCAATGCCATTGCACCTGGTTTTGTGGAGACTGATATGACATCTTATCTCAAAGACGGTGAAGCCGCCGATAAATACAAAGCAGGTATTCCGCTCGGCAAATTTGCTTCTACAGAAGATATTGCCAATTCCGCATTATTTCTGGCATCAGATCTTTCTTCTTATATCACGGGGCAAACGCTGAGTGTTTGCGGGGGGTTGAATATATAGTTTCAAGTTGAAAAGTTAACAGGTTGGAAAGTTGATATGGGCCACATAACGGAAAAGGATTCTCCTGGTTCTAGACTTGTTAACATATCAACTTATTAACTAGTCAACTACTCAACCCATCAACTTAATCCCTCTCTTTTGGATATACGCATGCCAGAGAATCATACTCGCAATCGTCCGGTAGGGCCGCCAGGGTTCGGCAATGGCCAGCATTTTTTCTTTGCTGATATCTTTCGGTAGCCCTTTTACTTCCTTCAGGCTGTTGACCAGTGCAATATCACCCAGCGGAAACAAATCGGTCCGCTGCAGGGAATGCATCAGGTATACATCAATGGTCCAGTGCCCGATGCCTTTTAATACGATCATTTTTTCCCGCACCGACTCATCGGGTAATTGCGACAAATCCGATAAGCGAATCGAGCCCGATTGCACCGCTAAGGCCAGTCCGCGGGCATAACCCATTTTCTGCCGGGTAAAATAACAGGCCCGCATTTCTTCATCGCTTAACTGCAACAGTTTAGCCGGAGTAACATAACCAATCTTCTCCCTGAGTTTTTTAAAAGCCGCATAGGCAGAAGCCAGTGATACCTGTTGTTCCAGGATAAAAAGCACCAGGGATTGAAAACGGTTGGGACGGGTCCACATGGGTGGATAGCCGTATTCCCGGATGATGGCTTTCAATCCGGCATCCTTCCTGGCCAACTGATCGCAGATCGTTTGGAAGTTATTTTCATGAAAAACCAGCAGTTGTTCCGGCATCCTGATAATTGTTTAACTTACGGTACACCATTAACACTTATGCTATGAGAAGGTTCTCCTTTCTCTTCTTCCTAATTTTCATATTTGCCTGTAAACAAAAACAGGATCCCTCTGCAACCGTAAAGGCTGAAAATACAGATTATCTGGTCAGCCTGGATGGGATAGGTCCTGTAAAAACAGGGATGTCGCAGGAAGAACTGGAAAAAATACTCGGGCAAAAAATCCCCCTGACCAACCCCACTGACAATAGCTCCGGCTCCTGGATGGATTCCGCCGTTATCCGTTATAAAGATGCCGAACTGAAGCTGAGTTTTGTAAGAACCTATGCCTATGATAAACCCGATAGCTTTCATATGCGGTTGAACGATATTACCACCAAGAGCCCACTTGTTAAAACAGCCGGGGGCATTGGTATCGGATCAACTAAAAAAGAGATTGTCGAAGCCTTTGATCAATACAGGCTTTATATGGCTCCGGAATTCATCATGACCAATGATACGACCTGGGAACGCAGCAAAGCTCTTTATTCGATCAGTGTACGAGAGGGCCGGGAAGGACCACAGATCGTCTTTCATATCAATTTAAAAGATAAAAAAGTCTATTCCATTGAGGTTGGCACCTACTATGACGACCAGGAATAAAATTAACAGTAACTATTACCTTCAATCTTCAACCTAAATCAACATTGTTTATGAAAAATGTATTATTGATCCTCCTGGCAGCCCTTGTATTCACAGGCTGCAAACAGGGTGACAAAGAAAAATCTCCCGGAATAAAAGAAAAGCCGGATGCTGAAAACACCATCACCAAAGATGGTATTGGTAATCTGAAAATCGGAATGACAAAAACAGATCTGGAAAAAATGCTGAAAGCAACCCTTTCCATGAAGCATGCAAAGGATACTGGTGAAATCTGGATGGATACTGCCACCGTACAATATGCCGGCATGGAGGTTGAACTCTATTTTCAGAAATTATATTCCGAAGAACCCTCAACGGAAATGGAATTATTTGGTCTCAGTACCAAAAGCCCGCTTTGTAAAACAACGGCTGGTATTGGGGTAGGCGATGACCGCAATGCAGTACTCACAGCCTATGAAGAAAATCCGATTACCATGGGTCCGGAATCTGTGATGGTGAATGATACCACCTGGACACTCAGCAAAACCAATTACTCTATCCATGTAAGCGATGATAAATGGGATAAGCAAATCAGTTTCTACCTGATTAATAAAAAGATTGCTTCCATGGAAGCCGGATTGCAGATGGGTGAATAATCGCTCTATTTTGCTTTGAAAGCAGCGATCGCGTTTTTGGTGAAATCGCTCAGGACCAGCCGGCCGCTGATCGCTGCTCTTTCAAAAAGCAGGGTTTCCCAGTGTTCAGTTCCTTTCCAGAATATTTTTTTCATTTCTGCCATAGCTTGCGGACTACTGGCTGACAGTATACCCGATAAGCGACGTACGGCTTCATCCAATGCTGCAGCATCAGGGTGCACTTCAGCAAATAATCCTTTTCTACGGGCCCATTCTGCGTTGCGCCACATGGTAGCATCGATGGCCAGCTGGGAAAAAGCGGATACGCCTATTTTTCTTTCCACTGCCGGTCCCACTACAAATGGTCCAATTCCAACGGCCAGTTCACTGAGTTTAATAGCGGAAGCTTCCGTAGCAATGGCATAATCAACTGATGCTGCCAGTCCGACCCCACCCCCCACACATTTTCCCTGGATCCGGCCAATGATCAATTTTGGACAGTTGCGCATGGCGTTGATCACAAGGGCAAAACCACTGAAAAACTGCAGGCCTTCCGCTTCTGATTTGATGGCCGTCAGCTCATCAAAGGAAGCACCGGCGCAAAAAGCACCTTCCCCTGCCGAGCGAAGTACGATCAGTTTCACATCAGGATCCTCACCGGCATGGGTGATAGCTGATGCCAGTTCTCTTAAAAGGGCACCGGGCAATGAATTGCTCTGTGGATGAAAAAATTCAATGGTTTTCACCCCCTGGTGAAGTTCGGAACGGACATAGGCCTCTGCAGCAATCGACATATTCTGATTTTTACAATGAAGGTATTGATTCCGTTGATTTCAGAGGAAGCTGATCCAACATTGCAGGAAAATACCCTGTTTCCGGTAGGTAAGCAGTACTATTGCTGATTAACTTTACGAAAATTACGGCATTGAAAACTTACCGGTCCCTATCTGTTTTTCTTTTGCTCATTGCCATCGGCTGGCAGACACCCATTCAGGCTCAGCACTGCCCCTTTGATGGTTCTTCTGCAGTAATCATTCATTTACCGGCAACACAAGGTGCAATCGCAGGCGACAGCAGCCTTTCCTATTTTCTCGCAGAAACAGATACCCTGCATTCGGATTCCTGCACTTATGCAGTAGGGCCGTTAAAAATTCTCTTTCGATCAATCGACACGGCTTTAGTAAAGAAATATTCCAATTCATGGAAATACCGGGCCGAACAATTTATTAAAGTAACTGGCTTCAACTCGCCTGACTTTCTGACGGTGGTACTTAACCAGGCCGAAACCAGCTGTATGATTCAACGGGAAAAGGATGGCGAATTCAATTATACCAAAAGAAAATTTGAGATAAGAGTATTCAAAGGCGGTCAGATGATCCGGCAAATAACTGTACCGCAGGAAAAAATATACTCGCTATGTACCTCCTCCGGTTCCTGGACACGCATCCAACCCATCGAGATCAGTACGGGCGATTAAGGCTTTTTGGCCACCATGGTGAGGATCGTGGCAAGGCCGGTAATTTCTCCGGTCTCATCGATCATTTCCACCAGCCATTTCACAATTCCCTTATCGATATCATCACCCCGTTTGGGCTCATCACCCGGTTGTAATATTCTTTTATCTACCGGCAGCTTCTCTTTACAGGTAAAGCGGATATGGATCTCCGATCCGGGATATACCGGTTTGGTGAATCGAAGTTCATCTATACCATAATTCAGGAGAACCGGATTTTTATGATAGCTGTCCACAAATAAACCAGCTGCCATACTCATGATATAATATCCATGCGCTACCTGTTGTTCAAACATGGTCCCTGAAAAATCAGTATCCCGGATATGCGCATAAAAATGATCCCCGCTTAAATCAGCAAAGCGATCAATATCATCGGCGGTGATTAGTTTTTTATCCGTGATCAGCTGATCACCAATTTGCAGTTCATCAAAATATTTTTGAAAAGGATGTTTACCCGGATCCTTCCCTGGTGCATGGGTCTGATAAACTCCTGTTACCGATGTAATCATGCCCGGTGAGCCTTGCAAAGCGGTGCGTTGCAGGTAATGCTTCACACCCCGGATGCCTCCCATTTCTTCCCCACCTCCGGCACGACCCGGGCCACCATGCACCAGCAGGGGCAAGGGTGATCCATGTCCGGTATTTTCTTTGGCGCATTCCTGGTTCAATAAGAGGATACGACCATGATGAGTGGCTGCACCTATTACATATTGCCGGGCTTCGCGATGATCAGCAGTAACAATTGTGGTGACCAGGCTTCCTTTTCCCAGTTTACTCAGGGCGATGGCATCATCCATATTCCGGTAAGGCATGATCGTACTCACCGGACCAAATGCTTCCACTTCATGAGGTTCTCTGGATGTATGCGGCTGATCATTCATCAGTAATACTGGTGAAATAAAGGCCCCGGAGCGGGCATCCGCATCTACTACTTCTACACTATCCAGACTGCCATATACAATTTGTGAGCTGGCCAGTAATTTTTGTACCTGTTCCCTTACTTCCTGTCTTTGTGTTTCACCTGCCAGACTCCCCATTCTTACTTTTTCATTCAGCGGATTACCTATAACAGTTTGTGCAAGTGAACTGCCAATGGCTTTCCACACCTCTTCCATTTTATTTTCAGGAACAAAAATGCGGCGGATCCCCGTACAGCGTTGCCCTGCTTTCAGGGTCATTTCCTTTCGGATTTCCTTTATAAAAAGATCCCATTCAGGCTGACCGGGATTTACATCCTGCCCCAATACAATACAATTCAGCGAATCCGCTTCCATATTGAAGGGAACATTATTTTCCAGTATGGCTGCTGTTTTCTTCAGCATTAATCCGGTGGTAGCACTACCGGTAAAAGTCACCACATCCTGTGCATCCACATGACTGAGCAGATCACCCGCACTGCCGCAGATTAACTGCAGGCTTCCTTCGGGTAAAATACCGGAAGCAATGATTTCCCTTACCACGGCTTCAGTTAAATAAGAAGTTACGGTGGCCGGCTTTACAATGGCTGGTACCCCTGCCAGTATATTCACGGCAATTTTTTCCAGCATACCCCAGACAGGGAAATTAAATGCATTGATATGAATGGCGACCCCTTCCTTGGGTACCAGGATATGTGTACCCATGAAAGTATTATTCCGGCCGAGGTTATGACTTTCCCCATCAACACAAATCACATCATCCGGAAATTTCCGGCGCAGAGAAGCATTGGCAAATAAGTTACCGATGCCACCTTCAATATCCACCCAGCTGTCGGCCCTGGTTGCACCCGTTTTATAACTGATATCGTAAAAACCAGGCAGGTGCTGACGCAGGTGCAGGGCCAATGCCTTGAGCATATTACCCCGCTGGTGAAAGGTCATTTTCCGCAGGGCAGGGTTCCCCACTTTACGGCCATATTCAATAATGCCTTTAAAATCCAGTCCTTTACTGGTAGCCCTGGCCAAAGGTTCGGCAGTAACAGCGTTGAACAATAGCTGTCCGTCCCCATCCCCCATGACCCAGTTCCCTGCAACATAATTTCCGAGTTGATACATAGCAAGCCAATTAGGGGGCTAAATTACCTGAATTTTGAAAAGCGGTTGGCGCTGATTTGGATCAAGGGCCAATCATGGCAGAAACTTATCTTTGCAGCTCAAATTTCGACAATGAAAAAACTTGTTTTCCTGTTGGCATCTGCCGCCCTTTTTTTGGCCGCCTGTAATAATGATAAAAAAGACAGTGAATCAGGCCAGCATAATCATGGCAAAAACAGTCCACAAACACAGGAAGACAGCCTGATGGCCGATGTAATGGATGGTCATGATGCAGGAATGGCCAAATACGGGAAATTGCAAACCGCTGAAAAAAAGATCAAAGCCTCCCTGGACTCCATCAGTAAACTACCCGCTAAAGCGCGCCAGGAGCTTGCTCCTTACAAAGCTAAGCTTGATAGTGTGGCAGCTGATCTGAGCTATGCCATTTTCGCGATGGATAAATGGATGGAAGAATTTGACATGGATTCTGCCAAAGAAAATATCGACAACAGAATCAAATACCTGCTCGATGAAAAAATGAAAGTGGGTAAAGTAAAAGAAGCCATCCTGAAAAGTCTCTCCAAGGCTGATTCCCTTTTAAAAGCAAAGCTTTAAACCAGTCCCTGGTCCACCCCGAATTGATTCAGGTGGTGCAGTGAATGTTTGTACAGACATTGTACATTTTCATTGAAATCCAGTTCACCGAATGCAGGGTGCATTGTTTTTAATGCGGGGTTCTTTTCAAATGCCTGGAAAAAATGAATCAACTCCTCCTGCAATTGTCCGATTGCTGCCTGAACAGTTTGACTACGGAGTGGAAGCGTTTCTTCGGGAAGCACGGGGCTTTTGGTATTTTCCTTAAAAGGTTTATCACTCATCAGGAATTCCCGGTAAAGCGGAAGTCTTTCTACAGGCGTCACCAGATTCATCTTCAGATGCCCGTTTGCCACACGCACTACATCCGTCATGTGTTCGACCATCTGGTGAAAAGACATCTTTCCCCATTGCGGAACACGGTCATGGTTGATTCTTTGTAAAACAGGAATCAACCGGCTGCGGAGAAAATTTTCTTTGCCGATAGTCATATAGCAATGCGATGAGGTTAATGCCCGGACTCTTTCTTCAGCTGCTTTTCAATCGTATCACAAAGCCGGTCAAAGATGGCATCTACAGATCCTTCTCCCGCGATGGGGTGAAATTTTCTGGCTTTCCGGTAATGCTCCGCCACTGGTGAGGTTTCTTCCGTATACACACTGAAGCGTTTCCGGATCACTGATTCATCCGTATCATCACTGCGCCCGGAGGTTTTACCCCTGTTCAGCAGTCTTTTTACGAGTTCTTCTTCATTCACTTCCAGGGCCAGTACCGAGGAAATCGCTGTTTTCTTCAGTTCCAGTAACCGGTCAAGGGCCTTTGCCTGGGCAACAGTGCGCGGGAAACCATCAAATAAAAAACCACGGGCATCCTTGTGCAGATCAAAATAAGAATCCACCATACCGATAACCACTTCGTCGGGAACCAGTTGACCCTTATCTATAAAGCTTTTAGCCTCAAGGCCTAAGGGTGTTTTTTGGGCTATCTCTGCCCTGAGTAAGTTCCCGGTTGACAGATGTACCACTCCGTACTTCTCCACTAAGCGTTCAGATTGTGTTCCCTTACCGCTTCCCGGAGGGCCAAAAAGGATGAGATTAAACATAAGCCTTATCTGTCTTGGTGTATGGACAAATATAATGTACGAATCGTAAATTATGGAGGCATCTTTGTTAGTTCCCCAAAAGATTGATCAGGGAAAATGTTAAAGAAGAACAACTGTCTGTTTTACGACAATCCATCCAAACCAGTCCAGCGTAAATTTGTTATATGATTACCATGAAGCATTTTTCCAGATTCACCCTGCTCCTTGCCTTTGGCGGCTTGTTACAACAATGCAGCTATTCGCAAAACAAGCCGGCCACAGCGGTTCAAAACCTGTCAGACAGCACCCCAAATAAACAAAGCATGAAAAAAGAAAACAATCCCGCTTATTCCACTACCGATACCAGCCAGGTTACCATGACCGAAGAGCAATGGAAAAAAGTATTGCCCGCCGATGTGTATTATATCGCCCGGATGAAAGGAACGGAAAGACCCTGGACCAGCAAATTTGAAAATTTTCAGGAAGTAGGCACTTATTATTGTGCTGCCTGTGGCAACCCCCTTTTTAAAAGCAATGCCAAATTCGACAGTGGTTGTGGCTGGCCCAGTTTTTATGAACCCATCAGCAAAACCAGCATCATTTATACCCCTGATAAAACCCATGGGATGGAACGTACAGAAACACAGTGCGGCCGCTGCAAAGCTCACCTCGGACATGTATTTGATGACGGCCCTCCTCCCACCGGTCTCCGCTATTGTATCAATGGCGTAGTGCTTGATTTCCAGAAAGCAAAGGAGGCGGAAAAGCAGTATAATGAGAAGAAGGAGCAGTGAGGGAGAGGCGAGCTTGCCCGCCGAAGCATCTGCGAAGGCGGGTGGGGGTCGGGTAGTTTGGAACGGGTATTGGGTATTAGGAATTCGGTATTGGGTTTCCTCTCTGCATAGACTACTATAGCTTGGGTAACTTCTCCCACTCTATACTCTTGACTCTCGACTGATGACTGTCGACTGCTGACTGATGACTGCCGACTGAAGACTGTCCGACTGAATTTAATTTCCCCATCCCCCTACATTCGGATAAATTTACCTTCCCTAAAACAAGGATGATGGTAAGAAAGTACGGTTTGGTGCTGGCCGCCTGTCTGCTGGCTGTTACAGGCATCGCGCAGATCAACATAAATCAGGTGATGCCTGTTGATCCCAAGGTCAGGATCGGGCGATTGCCCAATGGTCTCACTTATTATATCCGGCACAATGCCCGTCCGGAAAAAAGAGTGGAAATGCGGCTGGTGGTGAATGCCGGCTCCGTACTGGAAGATGACGACCAACTGGGTCTGGCCCATTTCATGGAACACATGAATTTTAATGGCACCAAACGTTTTCCCAAAAACGAACTGGTGAACTACCTGCAAAGTATCGGCGTACAATTTGGAGCTGACCTGAATGCCTATACCGGCTTTGATGAAACAGTATATATTCTTCCGGTACCGACCGATAAACCCGGACTGGTAGAAAAGGGATTACAAATTCTGGAAGACTGGGCCCATAATGCCCTGCTCGATTCTCTGGAGATTGAAAAAGAAAGAGGAGTCGTGGTGGAAGAATGGCGTTTATCCCGCGGCGCCGATGAAAGAATGATGAAGCAGACCCTGCCCGTGCAATACCGCGGTTCCAAGTATGCCGATCGCCTGCCCATTGGCACCCGTGCTTCCCTGGAAAATTTCACCCATGATGCATTGAGAAGATTTTATAAAGACTGGTACCGCCCCGATCTGCAGGCTATAGTAGTCGTGGGTGATATTGACGTGAATGATATCGAACAGAAAATCCGCGAAGCATTTGGCAAAATTCCTGCACCGGCCTATGCCCGTCAGCGGGAGAGTTTTCCGGTCCCCAGCCATGATGAAACTCTCACCGTAGTGGCCAAGGACAAAGAAACCGCCTTCCCCTCTGTACAGGTGATGTACAAAAAGAATCCCATGCCCCAGGCAAGCATCGGGGATTATTGCCGCTATATCAATACCCGTTTATTTACCGGGATGCTGAATAACCGCCTCCGTGAACTGACAGTAAAACCCAATCCTCCCTTTGTGGGGGCCGGTTCTTTTTATGGCAGCAGTTATGCCAGAACAAAAGATGCCTACCAGGTGATTGCCAACAGCAGTGATACCGGGATGGCCCGCTCCCTGTATACCATCCTGCAGGAAAACAGGCGTGCATTACTCTATGGATTTTCACCGGCAGAATTTGACCTGCAGAAAAAACAAACCCAGAGTTTTTACGACCGCATATTCAATGAAAGGGAAAAACAGGAATCATATGCTTATGTAGATGAATATGTCAATAATTTTCTGGTCAACGAACCCATCCCCGGTATTGAATGGGAGTACGATTTTGTTAAACAGTATTTCAATTCCCTGAAACTGGAAGAGATCAATAGTTTGGCAGCTACCTGGATCACCCGCGATAACATGGTGGTGACCATGAATGCCCCTGATAAAGAATCTGTGCTGATACCCTCTGCAGCTGAAGTGAATAATATCATTGGTGAAGTAGAAACAGCAAAGATTGAACCTTACACCCAAAAGGCATTGGCCAGCTCTCTGATGGATCCTTCCAAACTTAAATCAGGAAAGATCAGCAGCAGTAAAACTGATGATGAAATCGGGACCACCACATTCAAACTGTCCAATGGTGCCACTGTCATCATCAAACCCACGAATTTTAAAAATGACGAAGTGATCTTCAGGGCATTCAGCAAGGGCGGTCATTCCCTGGTAAATGATGCTGATTATTATTCCGCCAGTTATGCCGGTGCCGTTGTAAACCAGAGCGGGGTAGCCGGTTTTTCTGCCATGGATCTTTCCAATATGCTCAAGGGAAAAAGTACCAGCCTGGGTGTAAGCATCGGCCAGCTGAGTGAAAGCATGGCCGGCAATACGATTCCAAAAGAAACCGAAACATTACTCCAGCTGGTGCATCTCTATTTTACGGCTCCCCGGAAGGATAAAGATGCTTTTGAATCATATAAAACAAGACAAAAACAATTATATGCCAACCTGGGAGCTGATCCGCAGATTTTTTTCAATGTGGAATTTCAGAAACTGATGACGCAGAATCATCCCCGTGGTGGCAGCCTGCCCAAGCCGGAAAATTTTGACCAGATCAATCTTGACCGTAGCCAGCAGATCTACAAAGAGCGTTTTGCGAATGCTGCTGATTTTACTTTTCTATTTGTCGGGGCCGTGAATGAAGCCACACTCAAACCTTTATTGGAAAAATATATTGGTAGTCTGCCCGCCCAGGCTAAGAAGGAAAATTTCAAAGACCTGGGAATCCGCCCGCCTTATCGGATGGTGGATACGGTATTCACCAAGGGCACTGAACCACAAAGTCAGGTGAATATTGTATTCACGACACCGGCAGTCTTCAATCCGGCCGAGCAATATGCATTGGTGAGTCTGGGCGAACTGTTGAGTATTAAACTGGTGGAAAAATTAAGGGAAGAAAAAGGAGGTGTTTATGGAGTGGGTGCTTATGGCAGCATGGCCAAATTGCCTTATCCCAATGCTTCATTTACTATTTCTTTCCCCTGTGCTCCGGAAAATGTGGATTCGCTTACCCGGGCGGCCCTTGATGAGCTGAAAAAAATCATGGATCAGGGCGTTCAGGCAGAAGACCTTGAAAAAGTAAGAGAACAACAGATAAGAAGACTGGAAGTAGATCTGAAACAAAATAATTTCTGGATGAATAGTTTGTATGAAGCTTTGTTCAATAATAACAATCCTGCCGACATATTGAAGAAGCAGAAAAATATCGAAGGCCTGAATCCAAAAATGATCCAGGATGCCGCCCGGAAATACATCAATTTCAGCCAGTATATCCGTGCTGTATTGAAGCCGGAGAAAAATGCAGACAAAACATTAAAGCCGTTTTAAATTCAGTAGCATATTATGAAAACAGCAAGGCCATTTTTCGTCTTCCTTTTATTTGTCATCATCTCCACGCTGGCCCTTTCATTTATGTTACCAACCCGGCAGCGGTTGGAAAAATCCATCACGATCAATGCCCCAGCATCGGTGGTATTTGAACAGGTGGCAAAGCTGAGAGAATTTAACCAGTGGTCTGTCTGGAGCCTGGGTGATAGTTCCGCAGTATACAGTTATCAGGGAACTGATGGCACATTGGGCTCCTCCAGTTCATGGAAAGGTCATCCCTTATTATCCGGTGAAGGCAAACTGGAAATCACCACCATAGAACCCGGCAAAACAGTTACGCATTCCCTTGAATTAACGGACCCCAAAAAAGTATCCGCCATCTCCCTTTTTACAGTGGTTGAGCAGAATGGCATCAGTACGGTTACCTGGAATTTTTCACTGGCCACAGCCCGGCCCTGGAATATCTTCAACCTTTTTGCTGATCTTAATAAAGAAAAGGGTGCCGATTTTGAAAAAAGTCTGTTGGCTCTAAAAGAGAGAGTTGAAAAACAAACAGGCAATACTGCCAGCGGCACCTATGATGTACAAACCATGGATTTTCCGGCTACCCGCTTTGCCATGGTTCGACAGCAGGTGAATTGGACTGATATTTCTGCATTTTTCAAAGAACATCTGCAGCTCCTCTATAAGGAAACCAGCCGTCAGCAAATTGCAGCCGGCGCACCTGCCGGTTTGTATTTTGTATGGGATGAAAAAAAGCAGCAAACAGATATGGGTGCGGCTCTTACTGTTCCGGCAGGCAGTATTTTAGAGGGGTCTGCTTTTCAAACTACTGATATTCCTGCCTCCAAAGCCATCTATGTTACCTATTTAGGTTCGTACGACAAAGTTGCCGATGCCCATCACAGTCTTGATCTGTACCTCGCTAATAAGAATTTAAAACAAAAATCCCCGGTGATAGAACAGTATATCAGTGGTCCTTATAATGAAAAGGACAGCAGTAAGTGGATTACAAAGATTCTGTACCTTGTAGACTGATCAATTCAAAACTGATTTTTTATGATGAAGATGAATGCAGGTGCCTGGATTGGCCTGGTGGCCGGGGCAGTTGGTTTATTGGTGGGAGTAGGTGTTGTGATGATGACAGCAGGAAGTACAGGCATCTATATCAGTCTGGGTATGCTGGCTTTATTTGGCGGGATGTTTTATCTTTTTTACCGCATCTTTTTCAAACCAATGATGAATGCCAGCCGTTTGCAAAAAATCGGTTTGCCAGGCAAGGCCAGGATTCTGGAAGTAAGAGACACAGGTGTAACCATCAATAATAACCCGCAGGTAAAACTGATTCTGGAAGTAAAGAGCAGTCTGGGACAAACATACCAGACCCAGTGCCGCGTGATGGTGTCCCGTTTAAATCCCTGGGCTTATCAGCCGGGAATGGAATTACCGGTAAAGATTGATCCGCAGAATGAACAGAATGTGGTGATTGATTTTACCAGTAATAGCAGCAACAGTGCACAGGGCATCAGCAATTCATTCAATGCAGGAAATACGGATGCATTGAAAGTATCACTGGAAAAAATGCAGGAAGAAAACAATGCTATCCTGGCCAGCGGCCGCTCCGCCCGTGCCATTGTAAAAAAATACACCTGGCTTGGGGCTTATGTTAATGGAAATAATCCCTGGGCAGAACTGGAACTGGAAGTATTACCTGATAACAGTCCTTCTTTCTCTGCCAAAACAAAGGGGGTGATTGCGGAAGCCTCTGTTCCCAAATTCCAACCGGGACAGGAGATACAGGTGAAATATGATTTGTATGATAATAGCAAAGTGGTGATTGAGCATTCGTAAAGCCGACGAGTCCGACACAAACATTCCACAAAC
>ERZ795044.2040-NODE-2040-length-17809-cov-7.298806_pt1 | contig 17809 bp, 9 predicted proteins | sample MGYA00375128_ERZ795044 | MGnify/ENA primary metagenome ERZ795044 (study PRJEB30173, sample SAMN05720213) | anaerobic digester metagenome | isolation source: active sludge of municipal wastewater-treating anaerobic digesters | place: USA | collected 2014-12-22 ... | reverse complement strand
AAATAAAGTCCCGGATTTAATATTTCCATAAATTCGCCGTTATATACAGGTGCAATCTGGATTCCTGCATCCCCGGATTGAACCAGCAATTTTGTTTTCCAGCTCAGCCAATCTTCCTCCAGGCGTGCAGCCAGATATACATCAATATAATTACGCTTATAGGGATTTTTCAGGTTTTTCTGATAGAGATAGCTATACCCCAATTTAGTGGATATATCATTAACGGATACTTCTCCCAAGGTTAAATTCGGGCGGTGATGACTAAAAGTGAAATCCAGAACAGTATTGGCAAAGCTATCCGCTTGCGAAGAGACATTTTGAAAACGGAAAGAAAGAGGAAAATCCGCATTTATTTGAGTTCCCATAAAAAGATTGTTCCTCACGGAAAGCATTTCGGAAAGGGGAGAACGCATATCCAGTTTGTAGGTAAACGCATTTAGAATAGAGCTGTCCGGATAATAGCTGACAAAACTATTGAGCCCGAAATCCATATTTCCTTCAAATTGCAGATAACTGCGATGTTTCATTGCTGGAAGTGGTTTGGGCTTTTCCTGCAAAGGAACTCCGGGGGGAACAAAAGCTGGTAAGCTATCCCCCATATTAAGCTCAGGAGAAAATAGTAACGAGCGTTTATAGAGATAGGGTTTGAAGGAACTTTCCCCGGTGATAGTGATATCGGGAAGTTCCTGTGTTTGTGCAACTAAGAGTGATAAAGTGACAACCAGCGAGAAAGTTAACAGGATGCGTTTCATTGATTTTCCTCCAAAAGTTCAAGCAATACCTTCTTTTCTGCTTCCTCCAGTTCTGTTTCGTATTTGGTGAAGAATGCCTCCGCTTCAGTTCTGGCTTCAGATTCCAGCAGGGAAAGCACAATATAAAATACTGCCTTACTGCGAATATCTTTGTATTCAGGAAACAACACTACCACCTTTTTGAAGGTAGCGATAGCTGCAGGATAGGATTGATTACAGTAATCAACCATTCCCATCACCAGGAAGGCAGTAGCGTGGTCAAAAGTTGAGAGATTATTATTGATAATAAATTCAGCCAATTGTTTAGCTTCTTCAAAACGCTGGCTGCTGTAAAGTTGCCTTAGCCGGATAACATTTACTTCGGGATGATTTTTAAGATAGTTGGCTCCCAAAGACCAGAATTCGTCAAAGTTCTCATAGTTATTGGCTTCGGAGCACTCCAGCAGTTTTACCCATATCTCGCTATCAGCTTTATTTTTATAGGCAAGCAGGTATTTTTCCTGTGCCGAAGAATAATTACCGGTAATAAATTCCAATTCCGCCCATTTCAACAGTGCTTTGTTATCTTTACTGTTAGCATATAAATCTGCAAGCAGGGTATCGGCTTCGGCATATTGATTCAATTCTATCAGTGCGGTAGCCATCAACAGGTCTATATCTTCATTTTTTTGCTGCGGAAATTCAGCTCTAATTTTTTCAGCGCTGGTAATTAATTCTGCCCATTGTAATTCATCCGCATAAACCTTCACCAGAATATAGTTTAATTCAAACTTAATATATTCACTGAAGAAAGAATCAGGCAACACAAGCAATTCAGCCAGAATTTCATCTTTATCGTCCAAGCGTTTTAAAGCCAGCTCCAAACCTACTAAGGCATCGTGAATGGTAGCCAGCTGTTTTTCGTTAAACTGAGTTGTATTGTGGAAGCGAGAAAGAAGATTTATCCAGTCGTCCACAGCTTTGGCATAATTTCCCATATTGTAATAGGCATTGGCTATCTCAGCAAGAGCATCCAGAAAATAGGTGGACTCCGGATATTTATCTATAAAATCGTCATAAAGCTCTAAAGCCAGGTGATAATCTCTGGCAGCAAAAGCAGATTTGGCAGCCAGATAAAGATAGGTATCGGGGCTTTCTTTAGAGCTGGAAAGTTTCAAGTATAATGCCGACGCCTCTTTAAACTTTTTCATTTGATACAGGCAAAGAGCTCTATAGCTTTGCGCTTCAATTTTCCGCACATTATCGGTTGCATAACCCTCTGCCAGAAAGAACTGGTCTAAAGCAGGAGCATAATTTTTCTTTGCCAGCATTATATTCCCTTTCAAAAGACAAACATCGTAATTGGGAACAATATCTTTCAGAAAACCTTCGCTCTGGTCATAATCACCCAAATAGTAATAAATCTGTGCAAGACGCAAAGAGACCAACTCATTGCCTGGATTTTTAGCATATAAAGAGAGATATTTCTCCAACGCCAGATTGTAATTTGCCAAATAGAAATCCATCTCTGCCAGATAGTAAACTGCTTCATTGCAATACTGAGAATCGGGATAGGAAACGGTAAGTTCAGTAAAATTGGTTTTCGCCTGCAGATAATCCTTTTCCTGAAAGCTGAGATAGCCCAGATAAAAATATGCCTTATCTCTATGAATTCCGGTAGGATAGCGATTTAGATAACGGTTAAAAGCATCTTTTGCCATAGCACTATTTCCGGCAGCATAAAATGCTTCTCCAATTAAAAAATCAATTCTACCGTTCAATTCCCGCGTGGTCTCGTAATTTCTGGCTTGCCCCAATTGCCTGATAGCATCAGTATAGTTTCCCTGCTGAAAGTAAAAATAGCCCAAAGTATAATATAATTCGGCTTTCATCAGGTCATTAGTTGCCTGTTTCAGATAGATCTGTAACTGTTCAATAGCAGAAGAAGGATTTCTGCGAAAAAGCAGTTTTAAGCGTTCCAAATAGGCAGGAACTGCAATTTCCGCTTTGCCGGAATTTGCCAGAACAGTCAAAAGGGAATCTGCCTGTTGTTCCTTTCCTTCATTTATCAGCAATAGCGCCTGGTAATATTGAAATTGCAAAGAGGATTCCTTCATATTTTGCAAAAAATAGGCAGTAGCTGCATAATCGTTAGAACATAAAGCTCGTCTGATTCTGATATCAACAATTTCGGGAACGAAAGCAGTTGCGTCCAGATTATAGACCTTAACAAAATTGTCAAAATCATCGTAACGCTCATTTACAAAGAGATATTCCAGCCAATTTTTAAGGTAATTTAAGAAGTATGTATCTTTAGGGGTTTGCGTTTTAAGTAATGCCAATGCTTCCGGTTCTTTTTCCAAAGCCAGATAAGTTAAAAACAGGGAATAGTGCAGTTCTTCATTATCGGGAAAGCTTTTTACTGCCCGCAAGTATGCTTTTTCAGCAGAATAATATTGACCCGAGCTGTAATATATATCTCCTCTTAAGCTGTTCGCAGATTCAAGATAGATAGGGTTGCCGGTTTCATTTTCTAAACGCTGTAGCAGCTTCAGAGCAGGGTCAAATTGTTTTAAGCGGGAAAGGCAGTAAGCATAATTCAGAATTATTTCGCAATGGATATTCTGATTGATATGGGTATCCAGAAGCGATTTATAAATTGAAATTGCGGATTCATACGCTTTTGCCTCCATTGCCAGGTTACCTTCAATAAACCGGATATAAGGTAAATAAGCCGATTCCGGATAGGAAGCTTTAAATTGGGTAATTTCCTTGCTCAGGTTTAGAGAATCACCTTCTCTATAAAGTTCCGTAATATAGCGATAAGCATATAATTCGCTGTTACTTGCAGCCATCATAGGCACATCATTTTGCGGAGTAATATATTCAGCAAAACAGAAACAAGCAAGAAGCAGGATAGAGGGCAAAAGAAATAATCTTTTCATAAGTTAGTGCTCTCACCTAAATATTTTGTTTTAAGGGGATGGTTACAAACACGGTAGTTCCTTCATTTTCTTTGCTTTTAATCCATATTTTGCCACCGTGCAGTTCAGCAATGCGTTTGGAAGTGGCAAGTCCCAAACCTAAACCGCTACTGCGATATTCAATAGTTCCAGATTTATGAGCATATATTTCGTTTAGTTCGTAAAACTTGCGAAAAACATTCTGAAGTTGGTATTCCGGAATACCAATACCGTTATCCTGCACATAGAGGACAAGGGTTTCTTTTCCGTCTATTTTTTCACTTTGGAAAGCAGATTTGCGTGCTCCGATAATAACAGTGCCAAAGTCGTTAGTAAAGCGAATAGCATTCAACACCAAATTGTAAATCATCAAATGGAGCGCTTCCCAGTTTGCTTTTATCGGGCGTAAATCCTTCTCTATCTCCAATTTTATAAACATCTTGCGTTTGCGGGAAAGGATTTGCACTTCCTGATAAACGATTTCCAAAATTTCTTGAACCGAAAGAGAAGAAAAGGGCAGGGATTTGGCTAAGTTATATGTATTAAGTGTAGTTATATCATTAGTAGTTAAGATAAGTTTTTTTACCGAATTCTCAATTTTATCTATGATATCCTTCTTCTCCTCTTTATCTGCAAAGAGATTGCGTTTCAGACGAGTGATATAACCTTGTAGAGTAGTTAAAGGGGTGTTTAATTCATGGGCAACGATTGCCATAAATTCATCCTTCAACATTTCAAAGGTATTCAGTTCATTATTTTTTTGCAGCAGATTTTCGTAGAGCATTGCATTTTTAAGAGCAATAGTAATCTGTTCCAGGAGCAGCTTTATGATTTCAATATTCAGATACATTTCCCGGGTATTATCATTCATATTATCCAGATAGATATAGCCGTAAACGGTATTATCCACAACAACAGGAGCACAAAAGATACTGTGCAAAACATAATCCTGAACGCTAATGGCACTTTTAAAACGATTATCTTCCACCGCATTAAAAGTAGAAACAATTTCCTGGGTGTTTTGCGATAAGCTAAGAACTGTTTTGCTAACACCTGAAACATTGGGCAGGATTTGTTTATCGGAATTCAGCTGCACTTTATAAACAATTGCTCCATCGCTATCCCGTTTAATTAGAAAACCTCTGGTGGCATTAGTAAAATCTATGCAGGCAGAAACAATAGCTCCTTCCAGTTCGTTCAGGTTCACAATTCTCATCAATTCGTGGCTTATAAACATCAATTGATTCATTTTTTCTATGCGTAAGGTAATTTGGCTGAAATCCTCAATTCTTACCAGCAGAGCCGAAAGGTGTTGTTTAGTAGTTCTCATCAGGTATATTTCCTGTTTCGTAAATGGCATTTCACCTTTATCGGAAAGCAAAAGGAACCCTATTCTTTTAGAGCCGATTTGAAATGGAACAAGCATTAGATGACGATTATTTTGTTCCAGTAAAATTAAACCGTCTGTTTTATATGCTCTTTCAATTGAGGGCATCAATTCTGTATTGATTAAATCATCCTTTCCGGTATTATAACTGAGAAAACAGGTATAGGATGATATTTTCTCCGAATATTGCATCAGCCAGAATTGCCAGGGAGAAAGAACTTGCAAGAGCCCTTTCTCTATCAGGTATTTAATTCTTTCAATGCTGTGAATGTTCGTTATATTATATAGCAGTTCATTCCATTTTTTCACTAAATCCCGGCTGCGTGAAACAAGCGGCAGGAGGTTGAAGTTCTTCAGGTTTTTAAGGTAATAGAGATTAATGTTCAGGTAGTTCTGTCTATCATCGGAACTGATATTGGCTGTAATTTGTTCCAGATATTCCTTGTATTTACTAAATTCAATTTCCGCCAAATCATCCTGTTTCAATTCTATAAGTATTTGTAATTTTATTTGATACAGTTCCACATTCAGCTGGTAATAGGCATATTTCTGCCAGGAATCCAGATAATCATTCACCTGCCTTAAAATAGAGCGTAAAGGGATATCTGCATCCAGGAAGTCAAACTTCAGTGAAAGAATCTCCAGCTCACATTGCCAATAGAAATAATGATTATCTTTAATAATAGGCAAAGCAATTTCCATCAGCTCCCGAGCGCGTTCAATATCTTTCAAACCGTAGTAACAGCGAATTTGCAAAACATAGAAAACGGCAATGGCATAATTATTGTTGATTTCTCCGGCGTGTCTTAAAGCAATCTTCAGTTCGTTCAAGGCACGCTCAAAATTCTTTTCTGTCATAGCGGTTAAAGCCAAAGCGTTATGATAAAATTCCTCTTCGTGAATATGTTTATAATTGAGATGCACATTCCGGGTAAGTAGTTTTTGCAGTTTTTTGGCATTTCCTGTTTCGTGCAAATAGTAAAAATAGGTCTTTACCAGGGGATTCATTTCTTTAATATGTCCAGCCATCAATTCAGGTTCATTCTCCAAAATAAAACTGTAGTAATGGCCAAAACCCTCAATCTTGCTTTTAGCTAAGGCAAGATTGCGTTTCACTGCTTGCAGATAGGCATCACTACCTTTGGAAAGCACCAATTCCTGGCATTCCAGAAGTTTCTGTTCCGCCGTTAGAAAATCACCCATTTTTATTTTTGCCTCTCCCTGATTTAATAATGCCAATGCTTTAGACATAGTTAAATTGAGGGTATCGGAATATTGATAGGCAAGTTCGGAATAATGTTCCGAGATAACAGTTAAACCCTGTTTTAGATACAAATCGGAAAGATTGTTGTAAATTAAGCCCAAATAGCGCTTGATATTATATCTTTTCCAGATGTTTAAAGCATTAAAAAGATGTTCATCCGCTTCTTCAATCTTTTTCTGTTCACTGTAAAAAACACCTAAATCGTTATGCATAGCTGCCAAACGAATCATTACATTAGTATCGTGTTCTGGAGGTAATTTTTCCAGAAAATCCTCTATGGTCTTAATTGCCATATCCAAATCTTTCTGCAGAGAATAGTAAACCGCTAATCTATCTATAAACGCAATTTGGAGCTCTAACGGCAATTTTTGCTGCAACGCTTTATCTACATAGAATTTCATCTTTTCAGGATTCAGTTTAGTGTAAACCTGAGCATAAGCCAACCAGGCAAGAAGATGCTGCCTTCCCGTAACAGCGTTTTTTTCCGCTTTCTGGAAATTCTTCAGGGCTTTATTCAGGTTTTCAGCCAGAAAATTCACAGTCCCTAAAAGGTAGTATTTTTCAAAGAAATCGGGTTGAGCAGCTATCCTTTGCACAATAAATCCGGCACGCTCAAAGAAACCGGTAATTTCCATCTTTTCCTGAAATTTACCAATATCTTCAATTAAATCCTTCTGGGATACTTGCACCACAGGATTAAAATCCAAATTCAGAACATTGAGGATAGTTTCAAATGCCTTTTCCTGTTCATTCTCCTCATTCAGCATCGCATAATATTTCAAATAATACTGGCGAGCACAGGCATAATCATTTGCCAGAAAGGAATTGACAATTAAACCGTGACAGGTATCAAAATCCAGAATACTTTCCGAAGCATAAAACTTCAATACCCTTCTGGATACTAAAATATGCATTCGCTCGTTACATTCGTTATAAAGACGCTCTTTAGCTTCCCTGAAAGTGAAGTAAAAAAGTTTACCTTGTTTTCTTAAAATTTCGTTATAATTACCGTCATTCAACAGGGAATACAATTCAGCATCTTTTATTTTTAGAATATAGAGCATCAATTCCCTCGTTAAAGGTGTTTGAACTACACTTAATTTTTGCAGACGCAGATAGTTATCATCTTTTAAATGACTTAAGCGCGAATATATTGAATGTAACAGGCGAGTGGGTAACTGATAGTCACTAAGGTCTTGTGGATAATGCAATTGCTTATCGTAATAGAGTTTTTTCCGCTGAATTAAATCCACCAATATTTCCACTATGAACTCAGGATTTCCTGCAGAGCGTTTGTATATTTCCTCAATCAAAGTATCGGGCACCGTATTAGCATCTTCCCGTGAAGTAAATTGCATTAATAAACGATGGATATAATTTCTGCTTTCTTCCAGGTTCAAATTCGGAATATTCAGCAAAACAGTGTGCTCAATCTGATTTATTTTATTATAATCGTTGCAGCTGATAACAATCATTATGCGGTGTTTAACGATGTATGAAGACATATAATTGATAAAATCAATTGTATTATGGTGCACATACTGAAAATTGCGGATAAGGAAAATTATTGGCTTATTGCTGGAAAGATCAATCAGCAGTGTCTTTACGGATTCAAAATCCAGTTTCAATTCACTGCTTGTCTGGCTGATTGTTTTCGCCTCCTCTTCCGATTCAAAAAGATAGCGGCGAAATTTTTCTGAAATCATCTGCAGTCCTGCATATTCCTGAAATTCATCTTTACTTAGAGAACGCACGAATTCTTTAATAAGCGCAAAAAAAGCTTCATGGTCTGTCTTAGAACAGGAGTAATCAAAAATAAAGTATTTTCCACTTAGCAGATGATAACGAAAGAGGGACATAATGCTGTCCTTACCCAATCCGTCTCCACCTAAAATGGAAATTATTTTCCCGTTACCGTTTTCTATAGCAGGAATATAATCTAAAAGCTGATGTGAATATTTATCCCGCACCAGATAACTATTAAAATGCAAAGTGTTGATCATAGACCAGGAAACCGAAAAAGAATATTGAACCGGTTGAATGCGATTGATATAATTAACAATTTCCTCACTGCCGGTAAAACGATTATCAGGATTTTGGTCAAGCAGGCGCAAAATGAATTTCTCCAGCGGAAGTGGAATATCCTTATTCAACTCACTGGGGAAATTAGGAATAAAATATTGGTTACCACCTGTAATAAGAGAAGTTATCTGGTCTATGCTGAAAGGGAAACTGCCGGTTGTCAGTTTGTATAAAATAACCCCCAAAGAATAATAATCACTGGCTTTACTGGGTGGTCTTCCCAAATATACTTCCGGAGCCAGATAGGGTAACGAACCGGAGACCGCTTGCGAATCCTTGGGGGTATCAACTTTGGAAAAACCATAATCAATTAGCTTAACGACGATGGAATTTCCTTCCATTTTGAAAAGAACATTCTCCAATTTCAGGTCTTTATGAATAATATTCTGAGTATGCAAAGCATTTAAGGCATAGGAAATCTGGATAGCAATATCGTAAATCAGGTTTATTCGGTTTTTACTGAATTTAAAGTGTGAAAGAGGTTTGCCGTCAAAGTATTCGCTGGTAAAATAGATGTGGTCTCCTATATGACCAAAATCTACAACTCTACTCAAATTTGGATGTTCCAGCTTAGTTATACGATGCATTTCTTCAGCGCTGAAACGGGAATATAACTCCTCCGAAGAGATATATTGAAACAGTTTAAGCGTGTATATTTTATCCGTGCGTATATCATGCACTTTGTAAACATTAGCCCAAACCCCCGCACCTAACCTTTCCAAAACCTCATAACGGTGGTCTATAAACATCTTACAGCTCCATTATCTGACTGGTTTCCATTTTCCATCCGGAGTGATAGTGCCTGCAATAACATATTTTTCAGGCAAGCATATCATAGGAATGTTTCCACCTTAAGTGAACCCAAAACCACTGTTCCGGATGCTTGTGGATTTGTTTTTCCAGAATTTTATCCACTTCTGTCAAAACTATTTTATAGTTCTCTTCCCTATCTTCCAATTCTTCGTGTAAAATAGGGGGAAAAAATTCAAACTGAATTTTATCATCTTCCGCTCTGCGAGCAAAACTGGGAACAATAGGAACCTTATAACGCAAAGAAAGCTTGGCAACCCCTTTCCAGTGCGAAGCCGGAAAACCTAAAAAATCAATCACCAATCCTGAATTACCGGCATTTTGGTCAATAAGAATAGCTACTATTCTATTTTCTTTTAATTCGTGAACCACATCCCGCAATCCTCGTTTCATATTAATAATCCGCATTCCGCAACGCTCGCGAATTGCATTGGTATAATTATCAAACAGATTATTGCGCTGCGGTTTTGCAATTCCGCTGAAAGGAATTCCCGCTTTAGGTAAAACCCTTGCTGCTTCCCAGTTACCATAATGGGCAGTGGCGAAAATTACCCCTCTTTGCAAAGATAATGCATCCTCTATATGCTCTCTGCCTTCAATACGAATATTTCTGTAAAGCGTGTCATCATCCTGCAAATAACTTTCATAAACGGATAATGCCATATTCCGATATAACTTCTTAATAATTTTTGCCTTTTCCTGCCGGCTTTTTTCCGGATAGACCTTGTTTAGCTGTTTCACGGCAACATTCTTACGAATTCCAAGTCCATAACCGCCCAAAAAGAACAGGCCTTTCAGAACTTCCTTTGCCACTTCAGCAGGCAAAAGTTTCAGCAAAGCAAGAGCTATCCTGAAAGCAATATATTCTATCCTGTTTTGTATCTTGTGCTTAGACACCTGGTAATCCTTATATAACCAACTTTTATCATAATACCATTATTTCTAACTGCCCTGAACTGACAAGAAATATCTGCTATCAGACAGATTGTTTCTGCTAATTTCATCCGGATTTTGCAGATAAAAGAATAGGATATGACTTTAGGATGTTTTAACTTACAATTTTCACCTGCCTTCAAGGAAGCCACACACTACCTTCTTTTCGCACTTACAACCCCTTTTTAGCAGGTCTGAAATCCGAAATATTGTAAGGTCTAACAAAAGGCAAGCTATTAGCAAATTGACTATTTTTCGTTCTCGAGCAAATCCCGGAATTTTAGCAATAACATTCCGATATGATTCCCGTATCATTCCGGTATCCCGATATGGGAATGATACGGGAATCTCATTAGCTGCATAACGCAAAAAAACAGGTTCTTGTTTGTTTTGACTCTAAACCGATTCTTCTGTGGTTGCAACGAGATGCCGAGGTAACAGAATATTTATCTTTTGTCCGATACTGTCAAAGCTGAAGCTCGGTTTAGAGTTAAAACAAAATTTCACTGCGAAGCCACCATCTTGTTTTAACTCACAATTTTTCGGTTTGGAAACCAGTTGCAATATGGTTGTAAGTGAAAATAGATAGTGGGGTGTGGTTACATTGAAGGCAGGTGAAAATTGTAAGTCAAAACCTGCCACTGCTTGCATCGTGATGTTTACGAGGGGCTTACGCCGCCATCGCTATTTTCGTGTCGCCCTTTGGGGCTTTTTTTTCCGGAAAAAAAAATGTCCTCGTCGTTTAAGAGGTGGGTTGACCAGGAGGTCAACCCTCCGGAAACCAAGCTATCATTGGTTTCCTTCCGGAAAAACGACATCTTGTCGTTTAGTGGTAACACTGGTGTTTCGTTACCGCAATTTTATTAGTACGAAAACAAATCGTAAGAGGAGGGTTGACCAGGAGGTCAACCCTCCGGAAAAACGACATCTTGTCGTTTAGTGGTAACACTGGTGTTTCGTTACCGCAATTTTATTGGTACGAAAACAAATCGTAGGAGGTAAGTTGACCAGGAGGTCAACCTTCCGGAAAAAAATCGTAGGAGGTGGGTTGACCAGGAGGTCAACCCTCCGTTTATCAACCCTCTCAACCTTTTTTTGGGGCTTTCCGCTTTTTCATTCTTCTCCTTTCTTTTTTAAAAAAAAAGCAGTTGACATTGAAAGCAAGTTCAAAAATGATTGTTAAAAGGGAGAAAAATAATAGATGGAAATTGCGGAAGCGTTAAAACGGCTGGAAAAGAACATCACTGAAAATAAGCTAATCCAAAATGGTGAAAAACTTTTGCTTGGTTGTTCCGGTGGTGCAGATTCCAATGCTATGCTATATCTGTTCTCCAGATTAAGGGTCTCTTTAAATTTAACTTTACTGGCTGTGCATATCAATCATCAGATTCGGGGTGCAGAAAGCGATAAAGATGAACAATCGGTAAAAGAACTTTGTATAAAGCTAAACATCCCCATCATTATCCACAGAATTAATATTCCCGAGAAAGGCAATCTGGAAAATCAGGCGCGTAAAAAGCGGATGGAGTCCTTTAACAAAGTGCTGGAGAGTTATAAAATGGATAAAATACTGCTTGCTCATCAAAGAGAAGACCAGGTAGAAACAGTTATTTTGAATCTTTTAAGGGGTTCAGGAATAAGCGGAATGGCAGGCATCAAACCTGTTTCCGGTAAAATTGTGCATCCGTTGTTATGCTTCAGCCGTAAAGATTTGGAAGATATTTTAAATAAGGCAGGAATTACCTGGAGGACAGATTCCAGCAATCAGGATAATAAATTCCGCCGCAATTTTTTACGCAATGAACTTATTCCCCTTTTGGAGAAAGAATTTAACCCCGAGCTGAAAAAACATCTATCCCAATTAGCTGATTATTTTGCCCAAGCAGAAAGTATCTTTAAACAAAAGAATAAAACTCATTTCAAACACTTGTGTTTAGACCAGCAGCCAGGTAAGATAGTTCTGGATAAAAACTCCCTGGTAAAGCTTAACAAAATTGAAAGATACTATCTATTACGCGATGTTTTCCAACAGGTTTGTGCTTGTGACAGTGATTTTTTTGCTGTTCATTATCAAGCAATTGAGAATGTTTTATGCACTCACGGTAGTAAAACTCTTTGCTTACCGCACAAAATAACTGTTATTAAACAATATGAAGAACTGATTGTGCAAATAGAATCGGAAAAAGAAACGCAGGATATAGAACCGCTGCTGATTGATGCTGACCGCACTTTGGCAGTTTATGGAAATTACCGTTTCACTTTCAAATACTTGCGAATTTTGCCCAAGGAGCAAAAGATAGTTGGAGAAGAAGAACAAGTTATCATAGATGCCGATAAAGTGAAAAGTCCCTTTTATATTCGTTTTCGTAAACCGGGAGATAAATTTATACCTTTCGGGATGACTCAATTCAAACGCCTGAAAGAGTTTTTTATTGACGAAAAAGTCCCTAAATATGAGAGGGATTCAATACCCGTTTTTGATGATGGGGAAAAGTTATTTTGGATTGCAGGATTGCGTTTGGATAACCGGGTTCGCTATGATGAAAGCACTACCCGCTATTTACAAATAACCGCCCATACGATTTCATCCAAGTCCCGCAAAGCAATCCATAAAAAGATAAGAGGAAACAATGAATAAGATGAATTGTGATATTTCTGCCGTCCTTTTTGATGAATACAAAATTCAAACCCGTATTCATGAATTAGGGCTGGAAATTTCCAATGGCTATAGAGGCAGCATACCTGTATTGATAGGTATTCTTAAAGGCGGTTTCATATTTTTGGCTGATTTGGCACGCAGTATCACTATCCCGATAGAAGTGGATTTTTTAGCAATTTCCAGTTACGGTAGCAATACCAGCAGTAGTGGAGTAGTAAAAATTCGTAAGGATATAGATATTGACATTTCGGGCAGAGATGTGATAGTAATAGAAGATATTGTGGATACAGGTCTTTCGCTGGCATATATTAAGGATTATCTTTGCCAGCACAAACCGGCAAGTTTGAAGACCTGCGTTCTTTTGGATAAGCCCGACGCACATAAGACAGATGTTACTTTTGACTATATCGGATTTTCTATTAAAAACGAATTTGTGGTGGGTTATGGATTGGATTATGCAGAAAAATATCGTAACCTGCCCTTTATAGGAATATTGAAAGAAGAGCTTTATAGATGACGAAAAATATAATTATTACCTTGTGCCTAATAGCGTTCAGCACTTTAAACGCTATCGGTATTGATTCTCTTAATACCCAAAAAGAAACCCTTCCCGGAGCGGAAAATGCTTTTACGCAATTTTCAACCCTGATGAATTGGTTTATCCTGGCATTGATCCTGATAACCCTGATCAGTATCATCAGAATGATTGTGCTGAAAAGAAAGAACAGCAATAATAAAGATAAACCCAAATCGGATTTACAAACTCCCCAACATCCGAAAAATGCCCCGGTTAAAAAATCTCCTTTCTCTCTACCTCTAATAATTATGCTGATTTTGCTGATTGTGATTATATTTCACAGCTTCAGTTCCAGTGGAAACACTGTAACTAAAGAAAGTTACAGCAATTTTATGGCGCGGGTAGCTAATGGGCAGATTACTCAGGTGCAGTTTGCCGAAAAGGATATTTTCTACACCGATGTTGCCAATAAGAAATTCTCTACTACCCTTCCTTTTGAAAATCCGCAATTGGTTGACTCCCTGGTGGCATTGGGAATTAAAGTTAGCGCTACCAAACCATCCCGTTGGGCAGGAATTATATCTTATCTGCTGCCTTTTTTACTGCTGATTATTTTCTGGGTATTTTTCATGCGCGGAATGAATGCTCAAAATGCTAAGGCATTTAGTTTCGGTAAAAGTAAAGCCCGTTTATATGAAGCCAGTAAAACGGGAATTACTTTTAAAGATGTAGCCGGAGTGGATGAAGCCAAAGAAGAGCTGCAGGAAATTGTAGAATTTTTAAAAGACCCGAAAAAGTTTCAACGCTTAGGCGGAAGAATACCTCGTGGTGTTTTACTGGTAGGGCAACCGGGAACTGGTAAAACCTTGCTTGCTAAAGCGGTTTCCGGCGAAGCGGGAGTTCCTTTCTTTTCCATTAGCGGTTCGGACTTTGTAGAAATGTTTGTAGGTGTAGGAGCAGCCAGAGTGCGAGACCTTTTTGACCAAGCCAAAAAAAATGCCCCTTGTATCACTTTTATTGATGAAATTGATGCTGTTGGCAGACATCGGGGTAGTGGTTTAGGAGGCGGACACGATGAGCGCGAACAAACTCTGAATCAGCTTTTGGTGGAAATGGATGGTTTTGAACCCAATGAAGCTGTTATTATTATAGCTGCAACTAACCGTCCGGATATTCTGGATCCGGCATTATTGCGCCCGGGAAGATTTGACCGTAGAGTAACAGTTGATTTGCCTGATATTAAAGGCCGAACGGAAATTTTGAAAGTGCATAGTGCTAAAGTGCCTTTGGCAAACGATGTGCACCTGGAATTAATTGCCAGAGGAACACCCGGTTTTAGCGGTGCCGATTTGGCAAATTTGGTGAATGAAGCTGCCCTGATAGCAGCCAGTAAAAACAAAAGCCAAATCCAAATGGATGATTTTGAAGAGGCAAAGGATAAGCTAATTCTGGGTAAGGAAAAGAAAAGCAGAGTTATTCCTGAAGAAGATAAACAGCTTACTGCCTATCACGAAATCGGCCATGTGCTCACTTCCGTGTTTCTGGAAAAGGTGGAACCCGTGCATAAGGTTTCTATTATTCCCAGAGGATTTACCGGTGGCGCAACGCATTATTTAATGACGGATAAAAGCAATTACTCCAAGAGCTATTTACTGCAAATGCTGATTACGCTTTTAGGGGGTAGGGCTGCGGAAGAGGTTGTCTTCAATGAATTTACCACCGGTGCGGGAAATGATTTGGAACGCTGCACCGATATTACAAAAAAAATGGTCTGCTCCTGGGGAATGAGTGATAAAATAGGCCTTATGACCATCGGCAAAGAACAGGGAGAAATTTTTCTGGGTAAAGAACTGGTGTCTCGTGATGTCTTCAGTGACGAGACCTCTCAATTAGTAGATAGAGAGATTCGCGATATCATCAGTAACGCTTACGCACAAGCAATTTCCATCTTAACAGGACACCGGAACCTGATGGAAATTATGGCAAAGGAATTACAGGAAAAGGAAACCCTGGGCACAGATGAAATATTTAGTTTAATATTGGAAAATTGCATTGAAGAGGAACGCGAGCTGGTGCAGGAAAAATATAAAAAAGCGTTGGAACTGCGCTTTGAGCATAGCGAAAAAATGGGCTCCAAACCGGACGAGTATATAGAAAATCAGGATAATAAACCGGACGAGAATGTAGAAAATCAGGATAATAAACCGGAGGAAACAACATAAATGGAAATGCACGGAACTACTATTATAGGCATTCACCGCAATGGTAAAACAGCTATTTGTGGAGATGGACAGGTTACAATGGGCGAAGCAATCGTAAAAAGCAAAGCCCAAAAAATCCGCAGAATATTTGACGGGAAAGTGATTGTAGGTTTTGCCGGTGCCACAGCTGATGCTTTCAGCTTGCTGGATAGATTTGAAGAAAAACTGAAAACCCATAAAGGCAACCTGCGTAAAGCAGCAATAGATTTAGCTAAGGACTGGCGTCAGGATAGAATTTTAAGACGCCTGGAAGCAATGCTGATAGCGGGAGATAAAGATTCCCTGCTGCTTATTAACGGAATTGGCGATGTTTTAGAACCGGACGATAACATTGTAGCTATCGGTAGTGGCGGCAACTATGCCTTGGCAGCGGCAAGAGCTTTGGCTCATAAAACAAAAATGGGAGCAAGTGAAATTGCCGTTGAAGCATTGCAAATTGCTTCCGGAATTTGTATCTATACCAATGAAAATTATATTGTAGAGGAAGTATAACTTGCTAATAAGTGAATATTTAACACCCAAACGCATTGTGGAACAACTGGATAAATATATTATCGGTCAAGATCAGGCAAAACACTGTGTAGCTATTGCCTTACGAAACCGTTGGCGACGACAGCAAATCTCAGGTGACATCAAGGGCGAAATTATGCCTAATAATATCATCCTGATAGGACCTACGGGAGTAGGAAAAACAGAAATAGCCAGACGACTCTCCCGTTTAACTGATGCTCCTTTTATTAAAGTGGAAGCATCCAAATTCACTGAGGTTGGCTATGTGGGGCGTGATGTAGAATCTATGGTGCGCGAATTAATGAATTACTCCGTTAGCCAGGTGCGCGAAAGAATGATTAAGGAAGTGCGTCACGAAGCTGAAAATAATGCAACGGATATGATTTTGGACATTCTAATTCCCCGCAGTAAAAAGATGAAACAAAATACCAATCCAGGAACTGCTGAATATGAACGCTATTTGCGCAGTCGGGAAAAAATGCGCAAAAAACTTCTCTCCGGTAGTTTAGATGATAAAGAAATTGAGGTTGAACCCGAAGCGGATAATCCTCCCAATTTAGAGATTTTTCCGGGACCGGGTTTGGAATTACTGGATTTTGATATAACGGAAATGATTAATAATATCTTTCAGGGTAAAGGCGCACCACATAAAATTAAGACTACCGTGCATACTGCCTGGAAAAGATTTATGGAAAGTGAAATTAACCGTTTGATAAGCAAGGATAAGCTGATTGAAACGGCTAAAAAGTCAGTGGAAGAAAACGGAATTATCTTTATTGATGAAATAGATAAAATAGCCAATGCGGATAAACAAAGCGGTATTGATGTTTCCCGAAGCGGAGTGCAAAGAGACCTGCTACCTATTGTTGAGGGCAGCCAAGTTCCAACTAAGCACGGAATGATTGATACTTCGCACATTTTGTTCATTGCTGCCGGTGCCTTTAATACTGCAAAACCTTCCGATCTTATTCCGGAACTGCAAGGCAGATTTCCTATCCGGGTGGAGTTGAATAGTTTAACCCAAGATGATTTTGAACGCATTCTCATTGAACCGGAGAATTCGTTAACCAAACAATATCAGGCAATTTTCCGCAGTGAAGGAGTAGAGCTGATTTTTTTGCCGGGAGCAGTTCGGGAAATAGCTCGTTTTTCTGCTTTAGCTAATGAAAAAATGGAAGATATAGGAGCCCGAAGATTGCATACAGTAATGAACGCTTTATTGGATGATTATCTCTTTGAAATGCCTTCCGAAGCACTTAAAAGCATTAAAATTACCAAAAAAATGGTTACCGAACGCTTAAATCCAATAATTGAAAGTGAAGACCTATCCCGTTTCATTCTATAGTAATGGTAATTAAGAAATTAAAAGAAATCTTCGTCTCTTTAACAATCAAAAATTACCGCCTCTTTTTTATGGGGCAGGGTATCTCTTTAATTGGAACATGGATACAGCGAACCACTATGGGCTGGTTTGTTTATCGCTTAACCGGTTCTGCTTTTTTACTCGGTTTGGTAAGCTTCCTTTCTATGATTCCTTCTGTTTTTGTAAGCCCTTTTGCTGGAGCTTGGGCAGACCGCTTAAACCGTCATCACATTATGATTCTTACCCAGATTGCCTTTTGTGTGCAAACGGGTGTCTTAGCTATATTAGTATTAACCGGAGTAATTAATAAGCAGGTTCAATATCCCATC